>Ga0172367_10006495_pt1 | contig 13716 bp, 7 predicted proteins | sample Lak10m_FD_114542 | JGI IMG/M metagenome (GOLD analysis project Ga0172367, IMG submission 114542) | Freshwater microbial communities from Kabuno Bay, South-Kivu, Congo - kab_022012_10m | ecosystem: Environmental > Aquatic > Freshwater > Lake | place: Democratic Republic of the Congo: South-Kivu...
AAAATCATTTTCTGATAAATAAAAAAGTCGCATTGCGACTTAAGTATATATTTATTGTATTTTTAATGATTCTTTTATCTGTCTAATTGCCCCACTTATTCAATTATTACTATGTATAAGTGATGTTTTTGATATTTCACATTGTCTTAGGTAATCTCTTACCATTTTTCACATCTGACCTGTATTTTTAATTACTATACTTCATGGTTTAATTTGTTCTATCATTTTTGTATAGATTGGAGTAAGTCATGTTATATCTTCTTTATAACAAGGAAGTATGGTAATTTTATTTAAATCAATATTTTCTCATAATTCGCTTTCAATTTGTTTTAGAGATTCATTTCCAAATCATATTAGATATATATATCATGAGAAGTTAAAATCAGGATTTGATTCTTGTTTAATGTTTAACTCATATTTGTATTGATCTAAATCAATATTATTTCAAGTTATATAACTGAAAATATCATGTACAAATTGATCTTTGTTTGCTCTAATTTTTTCCGGATCAAAATTTTCATAGGTATCATTAATTAGATTTACTTTTTCTTTGTATATTTTCTTGATATTACCTACTATTTGTTCTATATTATAATCTATGTCTATGTCTTTGAATACAGATATTACTAGGTCTATTAGATCTAACTCATTTCAGCTTATTTTTCTAGATTCTATATCAGCTAACAGATTCATTGCTAAATCAGTATTTTCATCAAAGCTTAATTTACTATATCTTCAGATACTTATAAAAGTGTTGATTACTCTATTATTTAATACGAATTTTTTGGTTATCATTTCTACTATAAATTCATCATAATATTTTTCTAAAGTTTCTTTATTCTTTTCTAGTATTAAATTATCTCATGTACATAATGTATCTAGTTCATCAACTTCTTTTTCGTAATTATTTTCACTTAAGTAGTCTTTTACAAAAGTAGGTTTTGCTAATATTTTATCAAAAAATTTGATGTATTTTTCAGCATCCCAAGTTTGGTTTAGTTTATATTTTACTAATACTTGATAGCCTAATAATATTTGAGTTCCTGTTTTGCTAAATAAATATTTTAGGACTTTGAAGCAATTTTTAATTGGTCTTATAAATGATAATTTATCATATAATTCAAAAAATATTGGTAAGAATATTTCTTTTTCTTTATTACTTATCAATGACTTAATATTATCTATCAATACATCTAATCACTGTAATTTTAGTGTAGCGTATTTGGATTGGATTTCATCATTTGATATTTTGTTTTCGTTGTATTCTAATATTAAATCAGATAGTTTATTGTAATACTCATTAGATTTTGGTATTATTTCTAATAGTGAGTTTATTTCATCTATAATTTTGAATTTAGTCTTAAGATCATTTATGTATCAATAGTTTCAATTTAATCTTAATACTTCGTTAGGATTATTTGATAAATAACCAAATATTGATTTCAAAAATTGGAAATCTATTATACTAATTTGATTTAATATATTATTTTGAATTCAGATAGTTTTAAATCTTTTTATAATGTTTATGTACTCATTATTTTGAGTTAAGTTGGAATTATATAGTTCATTATCTAATACATATATTATATTGTTTGAGTCTATTTTTTCTGATTTTATCTGTTTGACATAATTTGAAATATTTGAAAGCTTATCTATATCTTTTGTTTCTAAAAATAATTTTAATAAACAGTTTAAAAGCTCATCATTGTTATACATAAGGTATGTATAGTTTGTGAAAATCATATTAAAAAATATATATCTATAAGGTTTTTCTATTCACATTGCTTGTTGATATATTTCTTTAGTTTTGAAATCTTCAAAAACTTTTTTGGAATACATATCAAAATTGAATCAATATTGGAATTCCATTATTTTATTTATCAAAAGTTCATTAGTTGCTTTTTGATTAGATCTGATTTTATTTAAACAAAATGCAAAAAATAATATTACATTACTATATCAAGTTAATGTTTCTTGGTCTTCTTCTTGGATTACAATTTGTAGGGAAGTTACTCATTTTTGTGTATCAATATGGATATGAGATCTTCCTAAAATTTGTAATTTTTCAATAGATATACTATCAGGAATCATAATGCTTAAAGGAATATCTTTACTTCACTCTTGTCCTGAAACCAATTCAATAATCTCTTCTTTTTTCCTTTCATCAGCATTTGAGTTAATATAATCTTCTGGTTGTTTTTTGAAATCTTCATCTAGTTCAAGTGAATCGATACTATTGTTAAACAATGAAATTAATAATATAGTAATATATAGATTTTGTTTTATCATAAAATCAGCTTCATCTCAGAAAATCCTTTTTATTATTCAGTTTTTATTAACTATTTCATATAAGTTAACTAGTTGGACATTGTCCAATACATAGTTTCAAATTGTTTGGTAGTTATTTACTATATTTTGTATTCTTAATATTTCATTTCTAATTTCATTATCCAAATTTTGATCACTTAATTGTGTTGTTAATATATCTATTATGTTAGATAATAATTTGATATTTGAATCTTGTATTTCGTTTAGACGATCTCTGGTAACAAATTTGTTTTTTTTTGAAAATAGACGTGATTTTTCTCTATTTTTCATAAGTAATTTAAGTTCTTCGTTGAAGTCTATAGTATTATCATTTTCATAAGCTTTCATTATATATAGGTTGAAGCTATCCATGAATGTTTTTCTTCATTTAACTTTTATTGCTTTTGTTATATTTCTTTTTCTTGTATTTTGGACCCATGACGGAACAGATATTTTTGATAATTTTTCAACTGTTTCTGATAATATTCAGAATTGTTTTCTTATTCATGCTATATGAAGTAATGTTTTATTTATATAGTTTAGAACTGTTGTTAGAGAGTAGAAATTTCTATCTTTGTTTGATAAAATACTATGAATTTCTACATCATCTATTTCGAAATCTAGTCAAAATTCTTTGTTGAATTGTTGGGCTGTTAAATCTCTTACATCGTTAAAATTTTCTGTATTTGAATTTAAACATTCAGCTAACTCACTGTCCTCTATTATTGTCGGCTGATTTTCTAATGTAGGTTTTTCATCTATTGTTCTATTATCACTCATTATTTGATAATTATAAGTAAATTAAATTATATTATATTATATTATTCGGCAGCTATAGCTTGCGTTTTAAATTTGTATAATGGATATATTGTTTGTATGCTTCAACTACTTGCAATAGATAAATTACAACTTTCTCACGATTTACCATATTTTGATAATAGGTAATTATTTATATCAGTTCTGTTTGATAATGCTACAAAGTTTCAAGGGCTAGACATATATACACCATCAAATCAATTAGTTTTTGCAAACTCATATCAAATAGCTAGCATTCAATTGCAGTATGATTCTATATCTATTTCTTTTAGTAGATTGGTATTTGGATTAAATCATCTCAATAAAAGTATTCTTTCTCCCTTATGATTGATATCATATGCCATTAAGTTTCATACACATTCTTGCTTAATTGTGTCTACGATGTTGATATGAAAATGATCTTCTCTATTAAATAATGCTTTATCGCTAGCAGTACATAATCATGCACTTGCTTTTGCAAAAAATGAAGCTTTGTTTTTACTTACATAAGCTTTTAACTTAATGTTATTTTCATGTAGTTCTTGTCAGTCTATATTTACGTAATTTTTGATTTCATCGTTTGCTTGTTTTCTGAATGCTCTTAATCACTTCGATTTCTCTAATATGATATGTGATATTACTAATGCAGCAAAATTTTCATCGATAATTTTTGGTATTTCAATTTTTAGTTGCGTTCTTATTACTGTTTTTTTCTTTTTATTGTTTAACGACTCTACAAAATTATTCCACATAACTGATGTTTGTTTTTTATTTGACTTGAAGAAAGTTAGAATTGTTTGTTGTAAGTTATCTATAATATATGTTCATAGAAAATCTTTGAGACTATGTAAATATTTATATCTTTTTGTATGATTATTTGAGTATTGACCTAGTATATTATTTGTTACATAATCATCATTATCAAATAGTTGTAATATGATATTAATTATTTCGCTTTCAAACTCCTCTATTTTAAATCTTCATATTTCACATAGAGACCTAGCTATTTTTTGTATATCATCTTTAGACAATTTTTTTATTATCAGCTCTGATAAATTATCTAATTTGGTATTTGCTTGTTTATTTTTTCTAAATGTTACTTCTTTGGCTTGTGATAGACTTACATCATATCAATCTTGAGGAAATATATACTTATCTAAATGATGAGAACAGTCTGAAATTCATCTTAACAAGTCGTTTAAATACATCAAACTCATATTTACGGGCTTGTATGCTTGATATATTAATTCAGCTTGCAGCTCTATACTTAATTCAGACGGTAACGGTTCATTTTTGAATAATTTCTTTTTTGCATTTTTAATTTCCTGTGCAAGTTCTCTTAGTTTAATTTCATCAAAATTAATTGATTTAGCATGAGCCCATATTCAAGGTGTAATTACTCCTACCATTTCCAATACTTTGAACACATTTTTCCATTCAGTGGCTTTAAATCATTCTAATCTAAAAATTTCTGTCCTTTGATATTCTTCAAAAAATATATGATTTCTATGTACATCTGAAGTATCATATAATGTATCTACTACTGTATTAAACTCATTTTGATGAAGCGCTAATAGTTTACGTAAGTTTGGTAAATGTCATCTTAAATCAGTTTGAAGAAATATTTTAGCTTTCTTAGTGATATATCACTTTTCGATAAGTTTTAGGAAATAATAATATTGTATGTTTTCAGGATTATCTTTTTTCTTTAGATCATTTGATGCTTCAGCTCATGGAATTTCAAGCTCTATCATTGTACTTATTAGTCTTCTGCGAATAGTTTCTATTGTTCAAATTTTTGATGATAATATTGCTTGTATTTCATCTTTTATTTGGTGATGATTACGTAAGTTGTTTTCTTTGATTAATTTGCTCCAAGTACGTACCATTTGTTGTGGATTGCTTGAATTTATAATCAGGTTTTTTAATCTAGAATAAGCTAGTTCTCTAAGTTTATTATCATTGAATGCTATTGCTATATCTACCTTTGTGTTCCAGAATTTTAATTCTTCAGTTTCATTTATAAAATTTGTTGTTTCGTTAAATTCGCTTAAAAATCATATATTTGCTCAGTCACCTTTTAATTGCAAATTATCGGATGTTTTTGAAATGAATAGTCATATTATTTGAGATAAAATTTTATAACTTAGTCTTTTATTGTTGTGTATTTCATCGATTTCTATCATTTCTTTGAAAAAGCTCCATGCTTTACTAATATTTCAAGAATCTATAAGATATTCTACCATATATTTTAGTGTATTGTTTGCTATCTCATAAGATTGTTGATATCCAAAAAGGTTGCCAATCAATTCATCCCAATTGTTCTTATCAACAACTCATAGTATATATCATTTTACAAAAAATTGGCACATTCATTGGTAATCTATATCAGTGTGTCAATAATCTTCGTTTTTAAAGTATCCTTTTGTAAGGACACTAAAAATAATAGAAAAGTTTTGTGGGTAGTTATCTAGAACAAGTATTCCTCTCTCCCAATTTCATCTACCATTATAATACGATTTATCCAAAAAAGATATCGCTCATTCAAAATTGTTAGCATCTAATATCTTTTTAAGTTTTAGGGTTTCGTTTGTATCATATTCTATTCTTCGATTGTTTCCATTGTCAATTTTTAATTGTTTTTTTTCTTCTCTATCTAAAGATCTTTGTTGTGGATCTTTAATTTTTTTGTTCCATCAGTATTTAGTAGGTAATTTATCAAATAATCACAATTTAAGAAAACGTTCTTTTAATCTTTTTTTGCTTGGTAATTTATTTTTTCATTTGATATGTCATCTATTTCTTTTGCTACAATTTTCTGGTATAGTTAATGTAATATTTTCTGTATTTTCAATCATTAGATCTATATATTCTTGTGCTTTTGATGAACTTCAATGAACTAGTTCAAAAATAGCTAATTCAGAATATTTAATAGCTTGGTATCTGTATTTATCTATACGTTTTCTCCGTTCAAATCATTCTGAGTAGTTATCTGAATTTTCAATATTTGCTAACTTTTCATCAATTATTGCTAAATATTTTGTTAAGTATCTCTTGTGTTGTCTTTTGTTTTTAGAATTTATAGCATCATCAATTTTTGCTAATAATATATACTCAATTTCATATTTCCAATAATTTGAATTTTCTATAAATTTTACTAGTTTATCTATCATATTATTTGATTTATAGTAATCTCTTATCTTGCGATATGATGTATGATAGTCTAGATATCATATATTTTCTTTATTTTTTTCATATAGTGATATTATGAAACTTGTTGATCTAATATCTCATATTTTGTTGTACTCATTTAATATTTCTTTTATAAGTTCTGTTATTAAGTCTTTTCTATCATAATTTCTTTCTCAATCTCTTAGCTGTATATTTATAAACTCATTAATTGCTTTACTTATTTGGGAATTATTTGTTTTTTCTCATTTTCTTATTTTGTATATCAATAAAAATATTTTCCTTTCTTTTGTATTAAGAAAATTATCTATTATTTTTCTTGCTAGATTAAAATTGTTTGAATTTAATAATTCCATAAATACCTGTTTAAATAGTTTTAGAAAGTTTCAATTTGCTTTTTCAAATTTCAAATATTCAAGAATAATTTCTTCATTATTCAGGTCTTTAGTTATCTTTACTATAAATTCTTCTAAAAAAGTTTCGCCATACCGTTTTAATTTTTCTGAATGTTTTTTATAAATAGATAGAAAATCTCTATATCTACTATTATTTAGATATGCTTGAAGTATTTCAGTTAGTTCTATGTTTGAGATATCTTCTTGTTCCAATATGTTTTCTATTAATAGTTGATTTCACTTGTTTATAAGTACTGTTAAAATTCAATCTTCAATAGAACTCTGTCTATCTTTATTTCACGGAATTCTTTTTAGGGCTTCATACATAGCTTGTGTATGAATTTGAGATAAATCCATTTAAAAATATAAGATGATAAAAATTTCTTGCTTATATTTGTAAATAAATAAAAGTCAATATTAATGTTTATTGAATTTTAAATATATTTTTTAATTATATCATTTTTCTTTTCTATAAACATTTTGATTCAAGTTTTGATAGAGTTTCTTTTTTCTTCGAAATTATAATTGAATGGTGATGTATGATATACTATGAAACAATGAAAAATAAATTCTTCTCAATTTCATGTAATTTTGAATGAAATTCTTTTGTTTACGATAGAAGCTACGCTTTGTTTTTTCTTTAGAAACATTTGTAAATCAAATCAGTCAGATATGTTGGAATCAAAATTAACTTCATATCCCCTATCCAGAAATTGTTTGATTACATTTTTGAATCATTGATAAGCTGTATTTCATACTAGTAAAACAAATCTAAAATTAATATTTAGTTTATTAAGATAAATTAATTCGTTAATAAATACTGATGAAGATACTGATATTTCTTCTGGTGATGGAGTTCTGTTTGATGTAAATCATTTTTCTGAAAGAACAGTTGGTCTATATTTCAAAATATTTGTAACATAAAACTTATTTCTAATTAGATTTTCAAATAGATTGCGTCATGCTTCTCAGCAAAATGGCATTTGATTTAATACTTCATCTTTGCCTGGAGCTTCTCAAATAATTATAGCCTCTAACTCTTCAAATTTCTTATTTTGTAAATCATCAAAAACTTGAATAGAAAAATCAAAATCTCATTGTTTGTTGGACTTTATAAGATTTTCATAACTTATTCAATAAATATTTTTGATATTTTCTAGTAATTGTAATGCTGTGATTGACATAATTTTTTATATTAAAAATAATTAAAACTATTCTTTTTTTAGGTTTACTACTGTGATTTCATTATTTGATCAAAGTCTCATAGGTGGTCCCCAAAGTCATGTACCTGGTCATACATATAGCTGTAAATCTTTGATTTGATATAGTCAGTTTACGTATTTGAAAGCTGTTCTTACTAGATAATTAAACGGCCAAATTTGTCATGCATGAGTATGTCATGCAAACTGTAAGTTTATTCAATATTTACTAGAAATCTCTGTTCATACAGGTTCATGTATAAGTAGTATAGAAGATTTTGATTTATCTATATTTGCTCATGATAGAAATTTATCTAATTTGTTTGTATCGTATTTCCTATTGTATCACATAAGTTCATCTGATCATAGTATTTGGATTCACTCTTGTTCTATTTTTTGATCTATCAGAAGTTGGATTTTTGTATTAGCCAAAAGTTTTATAACAAATTCTTTTCACATATAGATTTCATGGTTTCAAAGCGTTGCATAGATCGGAATATTTAGTTCATTGAATCAAGAAAAAGTATGATGTGTCAAACTTGTTCCATCAACTAAATCTCAATTTATAAGTACAAATTTAGGATTTATCTTTTTAATTTTATCTACGATTTTTGTAATGTATCTATCGTCATTTATCGTATCTATATGAATATCACTCATATAAACAATTTTTGTATCTTGTTTTAGGTTAGGAATTTTGATATTTACTTCTTTTATAATAAGCTTTTTACCATTATACAATGCCCAACTACAAACCATAATAATTATCAATATCGTTGCATATCACAAATAAATATTTTTTAATTTGAAGTTTATTATGTTATATATTATAAAAATTCATATAGATATGGTTAATATTCCAAGCCATATCGCTGATGCTATATAAATATATTTACCAATTAATCATCAGTTTCACATTCTATGAAAGATCATTCATATAGGGAAAAGAAATACCAAAACCAATAAAATTACTCAAAATCAGAATGATTTTCTTAGTTGGAATATGTTGAATATGTTCCAAAGTACATAAAAGTTCATACCAGCATATATACTAGTAGCTATTGTTATAAATATGAATCTAGACATATAATTTTTTTTTAAACTATTAAATATAAGTTCTTATAAACAATTTATACTTATTTTTCAAGTATGAATATTTGTATTTATTACAGCCTTGTAATATGTTTGTTAATCGTCAATATCGAATTATCAAAAATATGAAATTATTAAACAATAAAATTTAATATACTAATTGCTAAAATCAATATTTTGATTATATATACTTCAAGTAAGCTTCTACAAGGAAGTTTTATTTTTGTTCTTAAAATACTTATTAATACATACTTTAAAACTAATTATACATATTAAAATGGATGAGTTATTTATAAATTCTGCCTTGGCAGTACTGATTATTATCGTAATATGAAGCTTCGCATATATTTTAGCAAAAAAAACAAAAATACCTTATACAGTATTGTTGATATTATTTTGAATGGGACTTATTCCACTTAGCAATTTGGAGCATTTTCATTTTTTATTGGATTTCAAACTTACTCCTGAGATATTATTTTTTGTATTTTTACCGATACTGATTTTTGAATCTTGATATAATATGTGATATAGAGAAGTTTTAAAAAACTGGAAATCTATATGATCTTTATCTGTGATTTGACTTTTGATTTCTACTTTCGTTTTATGATTTTGATTACATTATGTTCTAAAGTTTATTTGATTGGATATTCCTTTGGAAGTAACAATTCTTTTTGGTAGTATAATTTCAGCTACTGATACTGTTTCTGTGTTGGCATTATTTAAAGATTTTTGAGCACCTAAAAGATTGGCTTTAATATTCGAGTGAGAAAGTTTATTTAACGATTGAACAACTTTGGCTTTGTATTTGGTAGTATTAAGTGTGATTGAAAGTTGAATATTAAATATGGCAACATTTGGAAAATGAGTTTTGACTTTTTTGGTTATGGTTATTTGATGAATATTATTTTGAATATTTATGTGAGTAGCTTTTTCAAAACTTATAGAAAAAGTGAAATGAAATGAAAACATAGAAGTTGTTTTTACGATGGTTGTAGCTTATATGACTTTTATATTGGCGGAAATTATCAGTGAACATGTAGTTTTTGGATGATTTGAGATAAAAATATCTTCAGTGATCGCTACTGCTCTAGCTGCTATCGTTATATGAAACTATTGAAAATATAAAATTTCTTATAGAGTACATGATTATATGGAAAAATTCTGGTCTTTTATGGCTTTTGTTGTAAATTCTTTGGTTTTTGTGCTGATGGGAATTATGTTTTTCAAATTGAATATAGATTTTACCGATTTTATAGTACCAATATTGATAACTATTGTTTCGGTTATTATAGCTAGATGAATAAGTGTTTATATTCCTATTTGATTTCTGAATTTTACCAAAACAGAAGAAAAAATCCCAAATAGTTGGCAACATTTATTGGCTTGGTGAAGTTTGAGATGAGTAATTTCTATGATGATGGTACTTATGATTCCAGATAATTTTACTTTATCTTGATGGAGTTTCCCTTTTACTATTAAGGAGTTTTTGCTGAGTATTACTATTTGAACTATCATATTTACATTGCTTATCAAATCTACTACTATCTGATATGTTTTGAAAAAACTATGAATCAATAGTTTGTATGAACAAGAGATTTTTGAAAAACAAGAATCAAATATGTTGATAAATCTAGAAGTCTTAGATAGAATAGAGAAATTATTCCAAAATTGACAAATAAGTGAAACAGAATATCAGATACTAAAAAGTTTGTATTTAAAGAAAATTGATGAATCTGCTAACGAATTAAAGTCAATTCTTATTTCTAAGTGAGATGCTGCTAATGAGTTTTTGAAAAAGGTGATTTCATTGCATTCATTGTGAGCTGAAAAGTATTATTTGAAAGAGGCTTTTAGATACAATGAAATTGATGAATATATATTTAAATATATGATTCGTAATGTAGATAAAAAAGTAGAAATATTGGAAGATGGACAAGAATGGGTAAAAGCAGAATGAACAACCATAGAAATCAAACTTATAGATAAATTCCTCAATTATCTAAGTACTAGAAAAGACAATATTGTCTATCAATACATCAAATATAGAACAAAATATATCATAGCCAATAAGATAATATCAGAACTACAAAGCTTGAAAAAAATTGATATGTGATTTGATCAATGAGTTTTTGATTATGTTATAGAAAATTATCAAACTTTCTGAACAAAAAACAAAGAGAAAATGGATGAACTTTACAAAGATAACAAAACTTTGATTGATCATCTGGATATCAAACTTACCAAAAAATCTTTAATAAAATTTGAAGAAAAAACATTAAATACATTATACAACAAAGAATATATTTCTCAAAAACTATATGTAGAATTCAGTGATAAAATAGAAGAAAAAATCTCAAAAGATATTAACGCTTTAGTATAAAAAATTAATTTATTGATATTTCTATAAGATTTTCATCAACATAAATCCGAGGAGAATCAATATTTTCTCTATATTTTATACATTCAATTCAATTTACAACTTGGTTGTACTTTATTCTTTGTGCTCATGATTGCGGAAAAGCTTTTTTTCAATAAACTAAAAAAATTTTTCTATTAGTTCCTTTTCAATGTGTACATATTCTGTAAATTTTAGATCATATTTTAACAGTTCATTGATTTTGAAATTCTTTTTGGTTGAAATTTTCTTTTAGTACTCATAATAGTGCATTTTTAAGATTATATTTTACTGTTGTATTACTTAATTGCTGTGTTTCTCATACTGGTAATCATTCAATATAAATATCAATACACATATTTTCTTGTTTAATCTAAAAAAAATAAATAGTGCAATATACAAAAATATTATTCTAATTCAATAGGTTTTAAATTAAAAATTATATTAAAAATCTTATTGATATTTTTTAAGATAAAAATCTTTTGATTTAATTAATGGACTATAATATTCAAAAAGATTTAAACGAATTAATTCTATAATTTCTTGTACTTCTTTTTCAACTCAGGTAGGAGAAAATCTTCCAGAGATTGTCTTATGCCAATCTTTAATATTCATTCATATACATAAAGCTGTAGATTTGCTTGCTGGAAAAATCATATTTGAAAATTCCTCTCATAATATTTCTTTTTGATTTGGATAGTTATTAATTACTTCTAGTTGTTTATTTATAATTTCTTTTTGTATTTTTTGTTGCTCAGTATTTCCTTGGATTCTGAAAAAAGGTAAGTTCATGGCTTTTGTATTTGAAGATGTTAGTCTAGCTATTTTAGCTTCTACATGAGCTATAAATTCAAGACTTGTTTCTATGCTACATCAGGCAATTAAAATTTGAGGAGTTGGTAAACTATATGGTGATAAATGTCAGAATTGTTCTATTAATTTTTCATGATATTTTTCTCATGTATTCTTTCAAAATGCTAAGTAAGTAATTTTAGCATTAAATTCCGAAAGAATTTTCCAATGATTCTGAGTACAATCAATTCATAAATTTTCAAATAATATTTTGGCTTTTGGAGTAATTCAGTCATGATTATTTAATACTAGGACTCAAGGTTTGATTACAAATCTATCGCTTTCTATAATTCAATTTCATTCTAAAATTATGTTTTTCATAATTTCTTGATAATCAATACTCATTTTGCTTATTATTTATTTATAAATTTTCATCGATTAGATAATCTTTTACTTGTTTGATGTTGCCATAACAGTTAGGATCCAAATCATAAGAAACATAAACAGGAGCAAATATTGGGAATACATCCTTGAATGTTTCACATTCATCTAATTTGATCAAATTGTCATTATATAGTCTATCGAAATATTCATCAAATATTTCCCTTCAAAGTTCAATTTGTTCAGCAATTAATATATCAGATGAAATGATTTCTTTGATTAATTCCTGTATTTTATCCAAATATTCATTGGAATAATTTACAAAACTATAATCAAAAAAAGCATAAGATTGTCATAAACACCAGCGGATAAATCCTCTTTTATTTGCTAAATTTTCATCATAACTTTCTTTGTTAAGTATTCTTTCATTATAAAAATAATTTAATAGTTTATCTACTATTTTTTCATCAGAGATATTTTGATCATCTTTAATTCAAAGTTTATTCATAATTTCATCTACTGTTTCCAGATCTGTTATAATATTGTTGGTAATTCAGCTAAACCATTTGTGCCATAATTTTGTTTTATTATAGTTTTTTAGCATATTATAATAGTTTTCATTTGACCATTTGTAGTCTTCTACGAAAAACGCTGTATATTTTGATTTAAAATTTGTTAAAGATTCTTCAGAAACTCATAATTTTTTGTATTCACTATCATCTCATAATAAACAAAATTTTGTATTTGCACTTAGTACAGAAAACATAATTTCATCATCAGAAAAATTTGGGTTATTAGTTTTTATGTCTTTTAGTAAAGGATATATTTTACGTAAACTATAATCATAATTTATTCAACTAAGATTCATAGTATCTATAAAAAGCATATCAGCCATAGTCAAAGTAAGTGCCTCACTCATAATACGAGCAAACATATATGTTTTAAACTGATTTTTGTTATTCGGTGAAACTATCAATAAATCTGATATTAAAAAATGAAAAATATCGTGAACAAAAAATGTGATTTCATGAATAGGATCTTTTTTAGCAACAAGTGGGATCCCAGCATTTAATCATGGTAGCCAATAGTTTTTTTCTCTTCTATTTTTAGCTGAACGAAAAAACAATCATGAGTTTAGTGATTTGTTAAACAAATCTTTTAATCAATATTT
>Ga0172367_10006496_pt1 | contig 13714 bp, 10 predicted proteins | sample Lak10m_FD_114542 | JGI IMG/M metagenome (GOLD analysis project Ga0172367, IMG submission 114542) | Freshwater microbial communities from Kabuno Bay, South-Kivu, Congo - kab_022012_10m | ecosystem: Environmental > Aquatic > Freshwater > Lake | place: Democratic Republic of the Congo: South-Kivu...
CGTGATGGCCGTGCCCACGACAACGCGATCGCCGAGCCGATGCTCCGCGGCCGATTCGTGCGCGTGGCGCTCTGGCAGCTTGCGCCGTACCTCGTGCGCATGGCCGCGGGCGGGGTGGCCGCCGTGGTGCTCTGGCGCAGCCGCGCGGTCGGTGGACCGCTCGTGATCGCGCTCGTCGTGGGCACGGCCATCACGAGCGTGATCGGCATGCGCTGGATCCTGCGGCTTCGTCGCGATCCACCGATCGACGATGCACCGTCGCATGAGCCGATGGTCGGCGTGCCCGGAGCGGGCGCTGCGCTGGCCCGGTCGTTCCCCTTCGCGGTGCAGGGGTTGGCGTACCTCGCGGTGCTGCAGGTGGGCACGGTCGCGCTGGGCTCGGCGGGTCTGGTCGAGGACGCCGGGGCGTTCTCGGTGGCGATGAACATCGTCACGGCGATGCACCTGCTTCCGAGCGCGGTCTTCTCAAGGGTCTTCGCGCCGCGCTACTTCCTCTGGGGCAACAGCGATCCTGCACGGCTCGCGCGCACGGCGCCGCGCGTGCTCGCGTGGGTCATGGCGGTCTCGATCGTGGCCTCGATCGCTGCATGGCTCGTGCTGCCGTGGGCGATCCCGCTCGTGTTCGGAGCAGCACAGCAGGCCGCCGTCGCGCCGGCACGCATGCTTGCGCTGGCGTTTCCGATCTGGTGCCTTGCGGCGGGGCTCACGGCCCACCATACGACGCCGGCCGAAGTGCGTTGGCGGACGGCGTGCTGGGTCGGCCTGGCAGCGATCACGATCGGCGGATGCATCCTGCAGGCTCAGGCTGCGGGCTTGGACGGCGTGGTCAGGGCCGTCATCGTCGGTCAGGTCGCGTTCGCGATCATGGCGATCATCGGCCAGCTCGTGTTCGTGGGTCCACGCTGGCGCGCGGCTTCATGAAGCCTTCACCACGTCGACTCGCGCGCTCCTAGGATCAGGTTCATGCAGCAGCAGCCACAACGGGTCTCGGGTCGTGCCGTGGGCGCGGTGATGTTCATCGCCGCGCTCGCCGTGACCGTGGCCTGGATCGTGATCAGGATCTTCTTCACGACGCAGCCCGTCGAGGGCGAACCGGATGCGGCCGCAGCGTCGGCAGGCGCACCCGCGGTGGCGCCGCGCGCCATCACCACGCCCTTCGATCATGTGGTCGTGCTGAGCATCGATGGTCTGCGTGCCGATGCCGTCGAGGACGCGGTGCGACGTGGGCGCCCGGGATTTGCCGCGCTGCTGAAGGGACCGCACACGCTCGAAGCGCGGACCGATCCGGACATCACGGTCACGCTGCCCAACCACACCGGCATGGTGACGGGCCGGCTCTTCAAGGGGCCGCAAGGCCACAACTGGCTGCCCAACGACCTGCCGCCCACGATCGCCGAGGGCGGCACGCTGCACGCCGCGCACGGCTCGTACGTGCCGAGCATGTGGGATGTGGCGCATGACCATGGCCTGCTCACCGGCATGATCGCGAGCAAGGAGAAGTTCATCCTCTATGACAACAGTTACCGCGAGGAGCAGGGGCGAACTGATGCCACGGGTGCCGACGACGGCACGCGGAAGATCGATCTCGTGAGTTTCGCGCTTCGCAGCGAGGGCGTGGCGCGCAAGACCATGGCCTTTCTGGATGAGGCGGCTGCCCAAGGACGACGCTCGCTGTCGTTCATCCATTTCGCCGATACGGATGTGACAGGACACGGGCGAACGTGGGACATGACGCCCGGTTCGCCGTACCTCGCGTGCGTCGATCGCATGGATGCGCTCGTGGACCGCTTGGTGCGGCACATCGAGGCAAGTCCATCGCTGCGTGGCCGCACCGCGATGGTGATGACCGCTGACCATGGTGGGGGTGCACCGCCGCTCTCGCACACCGTGGCGGAGTCGCCGCTGAACTTCCGCATCCCGTTCGTCGTGTGGACGGGCGATGGCGCCGCCGCTGACCTTTACGACCTCAGCCCCATGCGTGCACGCCCCGCCGCGAGCGAGCGCATGACGGCGACCGGCGGATCACCGATCCGCAACGCCGATGCGGGCAACTGCGCGCTGTGGCTTCTTGGCTTGCCCTCGATTCCCACGAGCACCGTGGGTGCGGAACAGGACCTGCTCGCTGGCTGGTCGCGACCTGCGCGGTGAGCGGCGCGGTGAGCGGCGCGGTGACCTGCGCGTGAGCGGCGAGTAAGCCGCGCTGATGATCGCTCCGTGCTCCGCACGCACGGAGCGCGGGAGCCGGGTCTTCAGCGCTTGACCTTGTAGTACTCGCAGTACCAGTCGATGAAGCGCTTCACGCCGACCTCGACCGGCGTGCCCGGGCGGTAGCCGGTGGCCTGCGTCAGGCTGGTCGTGTCGGCCCAGGTGTCGGGGACGTCGCCCGGCTGCAGGGGCAACAGTTCGCGCGTCGCCTTGCGGCCAAGGTTCTCCTCGATGAGTTCGATGTAGCGCGAGAGCTCGACCGGCGTGCCGTTGCCGATGTTGAAGAGCCGCCACGGCACGTTGCTCGTGGCGGGATCGGGATGCGCGCCGCTCCACTGTGGATTCGGCTGCGCAACATGGTCAAGCGAAGCGACGACGCCGCCGGCGATGTCATCGACGTAGGTGAAGTCGCGCTTGTGATGCCCGTGGTTGAAGACCTTGATCGGCTCGCCGGCCAGGATCGCCTTGGTGAAGAGGAAGAGCGCCATGTCGGGCCGACCCCAAGGCCCGTAGACCGTGAAGAACCGCAAGCCCGTGCACGGCAGGCCAAACAACGCCGCATAGGTGTGGGCCATGAGCTCGTTGGCCTTCTTCGTGGCTGCATAGAAGGAGAGCGGGTGATCGCACGACTGCCCGACACGGAACGGCATGGTGGTGTTCGAGCCGTAGACGCTGCTGGTGCTGGCGTAGACCAGGTGCCGCACGCCGCCGTGCCGGCATCGCTCCAGGATGTTGGTGAAGCCGGTCACGTTGGCTTCGACGTAGGCCATGGGATTGACCATCGAGTAGCGAACGCCGGCCTGCGCGGCCAGGTGCACGACACGGTCGATGGCGTGATCCTTGAAGACCCGCGCGAGCGCGGCCCCATCGGCCACGTCCACGCGCTCGAACGAGAAGCCCGCACGGGGAGCCAGGCGCGCGAGCCGCGCCTCCTTCAGCGTCGGGTCGTAGTAGTCGTTGAGGTTGTCGAGGCCGACCACGCGGTCGCCGCGGTCCAGGAGGAGATGCGCCACATGGCTTCCGATGAAGCCTGCGGCCCCGGTCACGAGGATCGTTCCAGCGCTCATGCGCGGAGCGTATCGGCCTGCGTGCGCACGAGGCGCCGCGCGTGGATCATCCATGAGTGCGCCGTCGCGATCGTCCACGCGGTGTTCGCCACATCGGGTTCGCCGGCCTCGAGCCGTGACGCGATCGAGCGCACCGCGCGGGCCTCGAAGAGTCCGCAGCGCGCGGTGGTCGCATCGCTCAGCATGTCGCCGGCCCAGTGGCGCAAGGACCCCGACATCCATGCGGCCAGCGGAACGGCGAAGCCACGCTTGGGAGCGCGCAGCACGGGCTCGGGCAGGAGCTTGCGTGCCAGCCTGCGCAGCACGAGCTTCGTGCCGCCCGGGCCGAGCCGCTCGTGCGGTGGCATGCGCATGCTCAGCGCCACCACGTCGCGGTCGAGCATCGGGCAGCGGGCTTCGAGGCCAACGCTCATGCAGGCGCGATCGACCTTGACCAGCACATCATCCGGCAGGTAGGTCATCAGGTCAGCAAGCATGAAGCGTGCCTCGAACGTATCGAGCTGGGGCACCGCATCGAAGTGATCGAGCAGCGTCGGGGCCTCGTCGATGTCAGGAACGAGGGCAGGTCCATCCTCCGACACGGTCATCACGCTGCGCGGCAGGGCATTGGCACTCTCGGCGGCAAGTGCTTGCCGGCCGCGACGGATCGCGCGCGCAGGATGCGCACCAAGCGTACCGCTGGGCAGGATCGAGCCGACGATTCTCCAGAATTCAGCCGGCGGCGCGCCGAGCGCGGCTACGACGGCGTTGCGTACGGGAGCCGGCAGCGACTGCGCGCGCTTCCAGAGCCGATGCGCGTGCTGGTAGCGCTGGTAGCCGCCGAAGAGTTCGTCGCCGCCATCGCCGGTCAGCACGACCGACACCTGCGAGCGCACGGCTCGCGCCAGCAGCAGGCTCGGGATCGCACTCGAGTCGGCGAAGGGCTCATCCCAGACGGCACCGACATCCATCGCTGCGTCGAGCGCATCGTTGGGACCGACCAGCCAATCGGCGTGGTCGGTGCCGAGGTGTTCGGCGACCAGCCGCGCGAGCGGGCGCTCGTCGTACTCCGCCTGAGCGAAGCCGATCGAGAACGTGCGCACGCGCGAGGGCGCCACGCGGGTCATGAGCGCGGCGACCACGCCGCTGTCGATGCCACCGGAGAGGAACGCCCCGATGGGCACATCGCTCAGGAGCCGCTTGGCCACCGCGCCCTCGAGCGCGGACTCGAGCATCGCGGCAAGCTCGTCGCCGCTCCCTGAGAGCCGATGCCGTTCGCCGTCGACCGCACGCTCACGCGGATCCCAGAAGATGCTTGCCGAGGGAAGCGTGCCCGGACGCGCCACATCCTCCGGACCGAGACGAAGCAGCGAACCCGGCGCAAGCTTCACGAAGCCCTGGTGGATCGTGTGCGGTGACGGCACGCACTGGTAGCGCACGTACGTGGCCAGCGCGCGCCGATCGATCGGCGGCGGCCACGAGGGCAGTGCCGCCAACGCATGCAACTCACTGGCGAACGCGAGCACACCGCCATGCCAGCCGACGCTCATGGGCTTCTTGCCCAAGGGATCGCGCGCGAGCCAGAGCACGCGTGGCCCGCGCTCCCACGCCGCGATCGCGAACATGCCGCGGAGTTTCGGCAGCGTCGCGGCAACGCCCCAGCGCTCGAAGCACGCGAGGATCGTCTCGGTGTCCGAACTGCCGCGCCAGGCGAATCCGTCGCCCAGTTCGCGCCGCAGCTCCAGGTGGTTGTAGATCTCGCCGTTGTAGGCGATCACGAAGCGCTGCTGCGGCGACTCCATCGGTTGCGCGCCGGCGACCGAGCGATCGAGGATCGCCAGCCGCGCATGCGCGAAGCCAAGGCCATCGCCCTCCCAGTGCAGCCCGAACGCATCAGGTCCTCGATGGCGCGAGAGCGCTGCCATGCGCGCGAGCGTCGAGCGGGGATCGGAGATCGTCCCGCGCGGATCGAGGAAGCCCGACACGCCGCACATGCGATCAGTGTAGGGGGCGCGGCCATCCTGCCGAGTGCGGCATAGCATCGATGCCATGCAGATGCAGGTCGAACCGACGACGGTCAGCATGCCGAGCTTCCTGCTCGTGCACGCAGCCTGTGCGCTCATCGCGGGCGTGCCGGCGGTGGCGATCGTGCGTCGGGTGGCGCTCGCCAACGGCTGGATGGCCAAGCCCCGCGAGGATCGCTGGCACCGCGAGCCCGTGGCGCTGCATGGTGGCGTGGGCGTGCTGGTCGCGCTGCTCGCCGCGTGCGTGCTCGTGCCGTCGACGCCGAGTGCGCTTGACCTGTCGCTGGTTGCGGCGGTCCTGCCCGGCATGCTCGTGCTCGCCATCACGGGACTCGTCGATGACCTGCGCCACCTCAAGCCGTGGTCGAAGCTCCTCTGGCAAGTGCTTGGCGCCGCGGCGGTGGGCTGGGCAATCGCGGGTGCGCGTGGGCTCTCGGGCGTCGACGCCGCGGTGATTGCCGCGTGGAGCCTGGTCTTCTGCAACAGCGTCAACATGCTCGACAACATGGATGGCGCGTGCGCGACGGCGGCGATCCCCGGCTTCGTCGGGATCGCACTCGTGACGAGCGATCCGCGCGTGGCGTCCATCGCCGGTGCAGCAGCCGGTGCAATGGCGGCGTTCTGGATCTGGAACAGGCCGCGTGCGCGCATCTTCCTGGGCGATGCCGGCGCGTTGCCGATCGGCGTGCTGTTCGGCGCACTGGCTGCGCTGGTGGCGATCGAGCTCGATCGGGGCCAGTGCGAGCAGCGCCGACCGTGGCTGCCCTGGGTGCTGCCGGTCATGCTCGGGCTGCCCTTCATCGTCGATACCGGCTTCGTCTGCCTGACGCGCGCGGCCCGCGGGCAGAACCCGATGATCGGCGGCACCGACCACCTGACGCACCGCGCGTTGCGCAAGGGTTGGTCGCCGTGGGGCGTGCTTGGTGTGATCGCCGCACTCGGCGTGGGCGGCGTGCTCCTGGTGGGCGTAGCGGTCCTGGGCTGGGGCTGATCGTCGTGGCGACTCGGTCGCGCAGCGGCTGGCCGGTCGCGAGTGCCGCGGAGCATGCGCGCGACAGGCCGCGCCCGGCTCACTACGCTTCGCTCCATGCATCACGTGATCACGGGCGGCGCCGGCTTCATCGGCAGCCATCTGGCCGAAGCGCTTGTCGCTGGCGGCCATGCCGTCACGGTGTTCGATGACTTCTCGACCGGCCGCCGCGCCAACCTCGCTGCACTTGAAGGCCGCGTCGGCGTGACGGTGATCGAGGGCAGCGTGCAGGATCCGGCGGTCGTGGCGCGTGCGTGCGAGGGTGCAGAGGTCGTCGTGCACTTGGCTGCCACCGTGGGCGTGAAGCTCGTCATCGATCGACCGGTCGAGACGCTCGTGAACAACGTGCGCGGTACGGAAGTGGTGCTCGAGGCGGCGTCAAGGCTCGGTGCGCGCACGCTCATCGCCAGCACCAGCGAGGTGTACGGAAAGCTCATGTCGGGAGCGTCGAGCCAGGCGTCGCTGGGCGAGGACGACGACATCCTGATCGGCCGGACGAGCGTGCGCCGATGGGGCTACGCGTGCAGCAAGGCGCTCGATGAATTCCTGGCGCTCGCGCATGCGACCGAGCACGGCCTGCCGGTCACGGCGATCCGGTTCTTCAACACGGTCGGCCCTCGGCAGCTGGGCGAGTACGGCATGGTGCTGCCGCGGTTCGTCGAGGCAGCGCTCGCAGGTCGACCGATCCGCGTGCATGGCGATGGCACGCAGTCACGCTGCTTCCATCATGTTGCCGACAGCGTGCAGAGCTTGCTTGCGATCCTCGCTTCGCCGGCCACGCACGGGCAGGTCCTGAACCTCGGCAGCGATCGCGAGATCACGATGCTCGACCTGGCCACGATGGTGCGCGAGGAAACCGGCAGCGTGAGCGCGATCGAACTCGAGCCGTATGAGGCGGCCTTCGGGTCGGGCTTCGAGGACATGCGCCGTCGCGTGCCGGACCTGGGCAAGCTCCGTGCACTGCTCGGCCCACAACCCGTGCGCGACGTTCGTTCGATCGTGCGCGATGTCGTCGCGTGGCAGCGTTCGCGCACCTGACGGAGCCGGCCTGCGCCAGCCTCGCCCGGCACTGTCCCTCCCTCACGCCGTGATCATCGACCGGCGGCCTTCGCTGCCTGCCAGACCGCCATCGCCTCGGGCATCAACTCATTGAGCCGCTGGATGCGCGTGCTTTCGCTCGGGTGCGTGCTCAGGAACTCCGGCGGGGCCTCGCCACCTGCGGCGGCCATGTTCTGCCAGAGCGGGATCGCCTCGCGCGGATCGAAGCCCGCATCGGCGGCGATGAGCAGGCCGAGATGGTCGGCCTCGCTTTCCTGGCTTCGGCTGAAGGCCAGCGTGCCCAGGCCGAGCGCGTTCATGACGACCTCTTGCGTTCCGGCGTCCGCCTCGGAGAGCTCGAAGCCCGCTGACATGAGCACGTTGAGCGCCGCTTCTTGCGACATGCGTTCGCCGCCGTGGCGTGCGATCGCGTGCGCGGCCTCGTGGCCGATGACGACCGCGAGCTGGGCGTCGGTCTTCGTGACCGGCAGCAGCCCCGTGAAAACCGCACTCTTGCCGCCCGGCAAGGCCCACGCGTTCACGGTCTCTGGATCGTCGATGACGGTCATCTCCCAGTTGAAGCGCCGCGCGATCTCCGGGTGCATGCGATTGGCAGCATCGAAGATGCGTTGGCTCACCTGCATCACGCGGTCGTGCTCGGCACCGCCCGTCAGGACGCGGTGCCCCGCCTGCTTCGCCGCATCAAGCTCCTCGACGTAGGCCTGCTGGCCAAGATCGAGCTCATCGTCCACCGAGAGGATGTTGAACTGGCTCCGCCCGGTGCCGCTGACCTCGGTGCAGGCCGGCTGCAGCAGCAGGGTGGCGATGGCCGCGGCGATCACGACGATGCGTTGCAGATGCATGCACGCAAGGTAGGTGCCCATCATGGGCCGAGCAACCAACCCCAGCCCGCACAGAGCGCGATCGCGATGGGGATGGGCACGCGCAGCCGCGCGGAGGCCACGATGATGAGGACGCAGGGGATCGTCACGGCCCCGCGCCAGTCGAGCGTCGTGGCGATGGGATCGATCCACGCTGCGGCAAGCAGCCCCGTCACGGCAGCAGCGATGCCCGCGAGCGAACGCGCCGCACCGCTCCAGGTCGCCAAGCCATGCCAGCCCCTCATCGCCACAAGCAGCATGAGCATGCCCGGCAGCATGAGTGCGACGGTGCACGCGGCGCTCCACGCGAGGAGCGACGCTGACCCGCCGGGAAGCCCGTGCGTTGCACCGAGGAACGAGGCGATCGAGAAGAGCGGGCCGGGCACGGCCTGCGTGAGCGCATAGCCGCCGGCGAACAGCGATTGGTCCAGCAGACCGGCGTCGACCACGCTGCGTTCAAGCAGGGGCAGCACCACATGGCCGCCGCCGATCACCAGCGAGCCGGCTTGAATGAGCGCGGCCACCAGTCGCGCACCGCGATCCGGCATGGCCGCGAGCACGAACGAGCCGGCGATCAGCGACACCAGCAGCACGCCAGCGGTCATGGTCGATGCACGCGAGGGCAATCGCAGCGGCGGAGCCTGGTCTTGGGGGCGCGCATCCGGTGCGAGCAGCAGGCCAAGGCATGCCGCCACCGCGATCGTCGCGATCGGCAGCCACGGTGCGTGGCACGCGAGTGCGGCAATGGTGGCCATCACAGCGATCGCGCTGCGGCCGGGCCCGATGACGTGCGACCGCGCCATCGCGATGATCGCGACCATCACCACGCCCGCTGCTGCCGCATGCAGCCCAAGCATCCATCCTGCGGAGCGCGCATCGGCAGCATGCGACAGTCCGAGCACGGCACCCGTCATGATGAGCATGCTCGGCAACGTGAAGCCGACAGCCGCCGCCACGGCGCCTGGGAGACAGGCCCGTTGGTGGCCGATCGCAAAGGCCAGCTGGCTGCTGCTGGGCCCGGGGAGCGCAATGGACAGTGCCAGCAGGCTGGCGAAGGCGCGAGGCTCGAGCCAGCGTCGTCGCACGACGAGCTCGCGCTCGAAGAGCGCGATGTGCGCGGTCGGTCCGCCGAAACCGATGCAGCCAAGCACGAGAAAGCGACCGAGCACGCCGAGCGCGGTGCGTGCATCGCTGGTCGGGGTCGCTGGATCGGTCGGCGCCATCAGGCGCGTCAGCCTACGCGTCGGCTCGCCGTGGCATGCTCGCGCGCGCGGATCGCCGGGAGTGCGCGGGCGATGTGGGCGCCGGCAATCGGCGTTGCGGTGCTCCGGGCCTTCGATTGCATGGCTACGAGTGCCGCGGGATCAGCGAGCAACCGATCGATGCGCCAGGCGAGCGTGCCCGGCGTGTTGCAGCGAATCGCGCAGCCCCACTCAAGCAGGTGCGCCGAGTTGCGCTCTTCCTGGCCGGGCACCGGGGCGACGATGACCAGCGGAAGACCCATGGCACGCGCCTCGCTGCTCGAGAGCCCGCCGGGCTTGCCCACGAGCAGGTCCGCAGCAGCCATGAATTCGTGCATGCGATCGGTGAACCCGAGCACGCTGAAGGTGAGCGGTCCACGATGCTCGGCGGCAATCGCCTCGAGCGCCATGCGGGCCGATTCGTTGCGCCCTGCGATCGCCACGATGTGCGCCGGCGTCTGCATGCGCAGAAGATCGCGGAAGAGATCGCGCACGGGGCCCGTGCCCGCACCGCCCCACGCGAAGAGGATCACCGGACGGTCCTGCGGCAGGCCATGGGCCGCGCGGCAAGCGGCGCGATCGAGCGGTCGGGAGAAGACCGGGTCGATCGGAATGCCGGTCACCGTGATCCGCGACGAATCGATCCCGCCGAGCTCGAGCATGCGCGCGCTCTCCTCGGCGGCGACGAAGAAGTGGTCGCATGGATCGCAGAACCACATGCCGTGCACGTCGATGTCGGTGACGACCGTGACCAGCCGTCCGTTCCATTCGCCGCGCGCACGGAGCTGGGCCAGGTACTCGGACGCGAGGAAGTGCGAGCAGAGGACCGTGTCCGGCTGCTCGCGCGCGAGCAGCTCGCGCAGCGGCGACAGGCAGGGGTGGTTCACGCGAAACCGCGCCTCGCGGCCGTGCCACGGTCGATCGAGCTTGTCGTACATCCAGCCCAGGAGCGTGGGCATGCGCTGGATCATGCCGAGGTAGCCGCCTCGGTAGATCGAGCGGAAGAGCGGGTGCGCGTGCGCGAGCACGTCCTCCACGCGGATCGAATCGATCGCCATCGAACCCTCGCGCGCGAGCTGTTCGGCCCACGCCTGCACGGCTTGCGCAGCGCGCGTGTGGCCGCTGCCCACGCTTGCGGTCAGGCAGAGCACGCGGCCGGCGTTCGGCCGCTGGTCAGGGGCGTTCGGCATCAGCGCAGCACTCCACCAAGGCTGGTCACGATCGGGCACGTCATCGGTCGCACCGGGGCGACATGGTTGAGCACCACCTGGGCACAGTGCCGCCAGTCGAGTGAGCGCGCGTGCTCGATGCACGACGCGCGTGGCACGTCGAGCGCCCGCATGGCAGCCTTGGCCAGATCCTCGTCGAGCGCGCCGTTGATCCCCGGCTTCACGACATCGATCGGTCCCGTGACCGGGTACGCAGCGATCGGCAACCCGCACGCGTTGGCCTCGAGCATCACGATCCCGAAGGTGTCGGTGCGACTGGGGAAGACGAACGCGTCGGCGCTCGAGTAGTGCGCAGCAAGGTCGTCGCCAAACCGGTAGCCGGCCCAGTGCACGCCGGCGTAGCGTCGCTCGAGCCGCTTGCGCTCGGGGCCGTCGCCCACGACCACCTTCGTGCCCGGCAGGTCGCAGCGCAGGAACGCCTCGATGTTCTTCTCGACCGCCACGCGGCCCGCGTACAGGAAGATCGGCTTGGGCAGGTCCGCAAGCGCGGGCGGCAGCGGCCTGAACAGGGCCGTGTCGACGCCGCGGCACCACTCCTGGGCGCGAGCGATGCCGTGGCTGCGCAGTTCACGCATGACGCCCGGAGTCGGAGCGAGCGTGGCCTCGGCCGCGCCGTGGAACCACTTCATGAGCCGATACGTGATCGCGGGCGGGATCGCGAAATACTGCTTCAGGTACAGCGGAAACTGCGTGTGGTAGCTCGTGGTGAAGCTGAGGCCGCGCGCCAGGCACCAGTGGCGAGCGCACAGCCCAAGCGGTCCCTCGGTCGCGATGTGCACGTAGTCGGGGTCGAACGCCTCGATGCGCCGGCCGACGGCGCGCGGCGTGCACAGCGCCAGTCGGATCTCGGGGTACTTGGGAGCGGCGACCGTGCGGAAGAGCGACGGGTGCACGACCTCTGTCTCGATGCCGAGTGCAGCGAGCTCGCGCAGGACGTGCCCCCACGTGCGGACCACGCCATTGACCTGGGGCTGCCACGCATCGGTGACGAGGAGGAACCGACGCGTGTTCGAGGCCATCATCACGCCACGCCCTCGAGCCGCGGTGCTGCCGGGCGCGTGGGCACCTCCGGCAGCGGGAACGGCATCGCGGGCGGTGTCCACTCGTCGTCGGCTTCGTGAAGGGTGGCGTCGGCTGCGCTCGCGGCGCGGACCTTGGCGTTGAACGCCAGGCCGTCGACCACTTCGATGCGGCCGTCATCATGCTCGACGAGCGCCGTGCAGCTCTCGACCCAGTCCCCGCAGTTGAAGTAGGCGATCCCCGCGCCACCGAGGTCGGCCTCGCAGGCACTCTTGTGGATGTGGCCGCAGACCACGCCGTGGAAGCCGCCGCGCCGGGCTTCGGCCACCAGCTCCTGCTCGAAGTTGCTCACGAACTGGCAGACCTTCTTGACCGACTGCTTGATGTCGGCGCTCAGCGAGTAGTACGGCTGGCCGCGGAAGGCGCGCCAGCGGTTCCACCAGCGGTTCACCACAAGCAGCAGGTCGTATGCGATCGCTCCGGCCTTGCTCAGCAGCTGGTGGTGCTGGACCACGAGGTCGTACTGGTCACCGTGGCAGACGAGCAGGTGGCGGCCATCCGCCGTGGTGTGCGTGGCATTCAGCGCGATCTCGATCCCGCCGAACTCGTGCCCGGCGAACTGCCGGGCGCCATCGTCGTGGTTGCCCGGGATGAACACCACGCGGGTGCCGCGTCCGGCCATCTTCATGATGCGGCGTACGACCGTGTTGTGGGCGGCCGGCCACCACCAGCGCTGCTTCAGTCGCCACATGTCGATGATGTCGCCCACCAGGAAGAGCTCGTCGCACGTGATGTTTTTCAGGAAGAACGCGAGTTCGTCGGCCTGTGCACCCACCGCACCGAGGTGCGTGTCGCTGATCCAGACCGTCCGGTATCTGCAGCGAGGGGGTCCGGATCGGGGCATGTCGTTTTGTCGGCATCCAACGTCAAGGCGATGTGAGGCCTTGGTGCAGGAAGTGCAAAGTGTGGGTTCGCATCGTTCAGTCCTTGGTCTACCCTTCGCCCATGCCTCGCCGAACGACTGCCGCCCTCTGCACGACCGCACTCGCCGGGACCTCGCTCATCGCGTCCGCCGCGATCGCCGAAGGCGTGCACTTCACCTACCTCTGGCATCTTGAGCAGCCGATCTACTGGCCCGACCAGCAGGCCGGCGGTGCGGATCGCTACGAACGCGCGTGGCAGTCGATCCTTCGCCGGGATGGCGGCGCCGCGAATCCCGCGAACGACCTGCGTTCGATCTTCGGCCTCGATGATCGCGTGGCCGCGTACCAGTACCGCCCGCGCGACACGGTGAACTCGATCGCGTGGACGGCCGAAGGCGGCGCCCAGGTCAGCTTCAGCGGCGGCCTGATCGCCAACATCCAGTCCTTCGCCGAAGCCGGCGGCCAGCTCGGGTACAGCCCGTTCTGGGTCGACCCGTGGCGGCAGGCCCGCAACACCTTCACCAACGCCGGCGCGCCCGCGCGGCCGCGCATGGACATCGTGCAGTTCTCGTACCACCACGCGCTGCTGCCCCTGTGCGATGACGACGCGGTGCGCATGGACATCCGGCTCTACAAGGAGGCCTACGCGGGCGTGTGGGGCGCGAACCCCGGCATCAGCAAGGGCTTCTTCCCCAGCGAGATGGCCTTCAGCGAGCGGCTCATCCCGATCCTGCAGCAGGAAGGCATCGAGTGGTCGCTCGTGAGCGGCGAGAAGATCTCGCGTGCGTATGCGAACTTCCCCGTTCAATTCGGCTCGGGCGGCGTGAACTGCGATCCGCCGAACAAGGCCGACCAGCTGAACGGTTCGTCACCGGCCTTCAATCGCATCTCGATCAGCCGTGGCTGCGGTCCTGCCGAGGCCCTTCCGGGCTCCTACGTTCCGCATCGCGCGCAGTGGGTGAACCCCGACACCGGTGCCACGAGTTCGATCATTGTGGTGCCCTGCAGCCAGAGCCTGGGCTGGGAAGATGGCTACGCGCCGCTGAGCGTGCAGCGGCTGCAGCAGCTGTCCTCGTC
>Ga0172367_10006497_pt1 | contig 13707 bp, 20 predicted proteins | sample Lak10m_FD_114542 | JGI IMG/M metagenome (GOLD analysis project Ga0172367, IMG submission 114542) | Freshwater microbial communities from Kabuno Bay, South-Kivu, Congo - kab_022012_10m | ecosystem: Environmental > Aquatic > Freshwater > Lake | place: Democratic Republic of the Congo: South-Kivu...
TAACTATCATTTGTACAAATGTTGTATATAGTATTAACAATTAAATGATTACAACATGAATATCGGAAAGTACATACAGCAGTATTCCGAAGATCTGCGGCTTAAAAATTATGCAGATAATACAATTAAGAATTACTGCTCACAGGTTGAGTTGCTCCTTAGTCACTTTGAAAAGGTTGCGACAAAGCCAAGTGAAATAAGCGAGAAGCAAATTAAAGGCTGGTTGCTCGAAGCTAATACAATTAACAGCCGTAAGCATCGCTTAAGTGCTATTAAGTTGTTTTATGAGCTTACGGCTAAGCAACCTTTAAAATTAAAGTATATTGAATATCCACGAAGCGAAAAGAAATTACCAATAGTTTTAAGTCAGCAAGAAATACAGGCTATGTTTACAGCCTGCGAAAATCTAAAGCATAAAGCTATTCTTTCTCTTTTATATGCTTGCGGATTAAGAGTTTCAGAATTACTTAATTTAAAGTGGGTTCACCTTGATCGCAGCCGAAAGATCATTAATATCATTGCAGCAAAAGGCAAAAAAGACAGGCAGGTAATGTTCCCAGAATCTTTAATTCCATTGCTTGAAAATTATTACAGGCAGTATAAGCCTAAAGAATATGTGCTCAACGGGCAATTTTCATTACAATACTCAGAAACCTCGGTTAACCAGGTCGTAAAACAGCTTGCAAAAAATGCCGGTATTGATAATAAGCGTGTGTACACACACCTTATGCGGCATTGCTCTTTTACTCATATGGTTGAAGCCGGAGTAGATATTAACCTTATACAGCGGATTGCCGGACATGCGAATGTAAGGACTACTGCAATATACACCCACATCAGCCACAGCCTTATTAGTAAAATAACATCTCCAATTAATTCAATCATCATTTAATTAAACACAAAATGCAAATCATAAACCCCTACGCCGCACCAGGTTTAAAATTACCACGTGTGAGCATTTCGCCGGCGCGAATTATAAAACTTGTTTGCCTCGAAATGGACATTCCCGAAAAAGAGTTTTTCAAAAACACACGCAACCGTAGGCAAAACTTCGTGTTTGCTCGTTATATAGCTGCATGGTTTATGCGAAAAGAATGCCAGATTATAATTGCAGAAATCGGGCGCCAGCTTAACAAAGACCATTCTAGCATAGTTCACTACCTCAAACAAGTTAATTATGCTTTTGATACCCAATACAAACCGCTTTTACAGCCGATTAAAAAAATACAATCACAAATCAACACCATAATCGACCATGAGCGAAACATTTAACCCTGCTGATATGATAAGCACAAATGGTTTTATCAATCGTTACTTCCAAAACCTGAAAAAAGCCCGCACCAATGAAGAAGCATACGAAATCACCGCCAAAGAGTATGTACATGCCTTCGGAGTAAATAAATACAGCTCCTATGAAAGCTTTAGGCAGGTCAAAAACCGTAAGCTCAAGAGAAATTAGCCAGTCAAAGCGCGAGGCCGTTTATAACAAATATAACGGCAAATGTGCTTACAGCGGATGCGATGTATCAGCACTAACACTGTGTAATTGTGATAAACGTCATTTTATAACAGCCACAAAATCAGTAAAATAAAAAATACTTTTACAAATATGTAACAATGTTACAGTAGAATCACAAAAAAACGCCCACATATTTGCTTTGTCAAACCAAAAGAGATGGCAAAGTATAAATTTTTAGGCGTTACCGTTTTTGAAAAAGAAGAAAGATCTGTTGAAATTCAAACAGGTACGCTTGCCACTCCTTCCAGCGATTTGCTCAACGCCATCAGCTCCGCCGGACTTTTAAACTCATCAGGTCCCGTTGTTGTAAATAATTCAACAGCGCTCACACTTTCGGCTGTTTGGCGCTCAATCAACCTTATAAGCAGTACATTGGCCGGCCTCCCATTGAAGCATTATACACATGGAGATAACGGGCGAACAACTGTTACAAAATCATCGGCTATCCGGTTACTAAAATTCCCTAATGATATTATGACCGGTTATATTTTTCGCGAAAGCCTTATTGCGAATGCAGTTGGCCGCGGAAATGGATATGCATACATAAAGCGTGATGGCACAGGCAATGCGATTGAACTTATGCCAATTCTAAATAATAACTGCATTCCGATATTGTACAATAATAAAATATTTTACAAAATACGCATTAATAATAATTTCGAAACTGTAGATTCAGCTTATATTTTACATATCCCAGGCTTATCGTTTGATGGTCGCGTCGGTTATAATCCGATTACAATTGCACGCGAATCTATCGAGGGTGCTTTAAGCACACAGCGTTTCGGTAACGAGTTTTACAAAAATGGTGCACACATAGGTGGTGCCTTAGAAGTCCCCGGCGTATTAAGTGACACTGCATACAATCGCCTAAAAGAATCGTGGAACGAAAAAAATCAGGGCGTCGAAAAAACCGGAAGCACGGCAATATTAGAAGGCGGAACAAAATTCACAAAAATAGGAATTGCCCCGGAAGAAGCCCAGTTTTTACAAACACGCCAGTGGCAAATTACCGAAATAGCACGCTGGTTTGGTGTACCACCCCACATGCTTGCTGATTTACAAAACTCATCGCTTAATAATATCGAGCAGCAAAGCATGGAGTTTGTAACCTATACCCTATTGCCATGGGCAAATAGGTTCGAAGAAGAATGCAGTCGCAAACTTGTAGCTCCATCAAAAATTGGAACTGAGTATTTTGAGCACGAATTTAACGGGCTTTTGCGGGCCGATAGTCAGGCTCGTGGCGAATTTTACCAAAAGATGGTAGGTATTGGAAGTTTATCGCCAAACCAAATTGCCGAACTTGAAAACATGCAAAAATTCGAAGGTGGAGATCAGCGTTTTATTCAGGCGGGTTACGCTCCTATTGATAAAATATCAGCTTTTTATGAGGCTAAAGCACCACAAAAATAAATAACATGAAAATGAATATCGATACTGTAGAAAAACGATTTTTAACCATACCGGTCGAATTGCGTGCTGCAGGTGAAACAGAAAGCCGTACAATTGAAGGCAGCGCAGCTGTATTTAATTCTATTACCGATATGGGTTGGTTTAAAGAACAAATATCTCCTCAGGCATTCGACGATATACTTGCTGATGAAAGCCACGATGTTGTTGCACTTGTTAATCATAACGAAAATAACATAGTTGCCCGCCGTTCTGCTGGTACGCTTAAGATTTGGAAAACAGATAAAAGCCTAATGTATTCATTCGATGCTCCTAATACCACAGCTGGTAATGATTTGCTCGAAAATATAAAATTAGGTAATATACGCGGAAGCTCATTTCAGTTTGAAGTATCAGAATCTAGCTGGATATTTGACGATACAAACCCCAATAACGACCTGCGCACAATTGTTAAAGTAAGCCGATTATGGGATGTTGGCCCTGTAACTTTCCCGGCTTATGCCGATACCGATGTGGCAAAGCGCTATAAACCCAAACGTCCTGAATCATACAACGAAATTGTAGCAAACGCACGCGAACGCGAGCTTAATTTATCAAACCCGAACAATTAATTTAAACCAAAACCACAAAAAAATGAAACGTTTCAGAGTAATTTTGGCCGGTTTGCTTGCACTCATTTTTGCAGCTGTTGCCGTGCCCTTTATTGCACAATTTTTCGATGCTGGTAGTATTACTCAGCTTTTAGCAGGTGCAGGAACTGCGCTGGCAACCATCGTGCCAATTTTTGGCGAACTGCAAACATCGCTTTCTATAAAAGAAAAGCGCGGCGAATTACATAAACTTATGACCGATTTGCATAACACTGCAAAAGGAGAAAAGCGCGATTTTTCGACCGATGAACTTGCAAAATATAATGAATACAACGATCAGTTTAATGCATTAGGTGATAGATTGAAGATTGTTGAAAATCAAGAAAGGCGCATGGCAGAAATGGCAGGATCGTATAATCCACAAGGTCCAAGCGATAACGAAAAACGCGACTTGAAAAAATACTCGTTATTCCGCGCAATTAAAGCAAAAGTAGAAGGCAATTCACTCGATGGCATTGAAGCCGAAATGCATCAGGAGGCAGTTAAAGAAGCACGCGAAGCCGGCCAAAATGTTACAGGGTTAGGTATTCCATCTCTTATTTTATCTAGTCATTCCGAAAAGCGTGCGATGTCAGCTACCGGAACCACATCTACCACAGGAGATCAGGGAGGTATGCTAATTCCTACCGATAAAGAGGGATTAATTATGGCACTTCGCCCAATACTTGTACTTGCAGGCCTTGGCGCGAAAACATTTGGTGGTATGGTTGGTAATCTCGATCTGGTAAAAGGTACATCTACTTCGGTTGCATGGGAGGGTGAAAATACCGATGCAGATGAAACATCAAGCACCACATCAAAAATTAGCGTTACACCAAGGCGCCTTGCTGCATTTATTAAAATTGGAAAACAGCTGTTGGCGCAAACAAGCCCTGGCATTCAGGATGATTTGATGAATGATATCCTGCTTGCAGTTGCTCAGGCTGTTGAAGTTGCAGCCATAAATGGAAGTGGCTCTAGCAATCAGCCAACCGGATTGCTATCAACATCTGGTATTGGATCTGTTGCGGGTGGTACCGATGGTTCCAATCCTACTTATTCACATATTACACAGCTCGAAGCTAAGGTTGAAATCGCAAACGCAAATATGAATACGCTTGCGTATCTTACCAATCCTAAGGTTAAAAACCAGCTTAAAAATACCAAGCTCGACAGCGGAAGCGGTTTATATGTTTGGGGACCAGAAAGCAATATGCTTAACGGTTACAAGGCTGTTGCGAGTAACCTTGTGCCGAGCACGCTCACAAAGGGAACATCATCTGGTAATGCATCAGCAATTATTTTCGGAGATTTCAGCAACCTGCACATTTACAACTGGGCAGGGCTTGATATCACCGTCGATCCTTACACACTTGCTGGAAACAATCAGCTTAAACTTACAGTAAACTCATTCTGGGATGTTGCTGTAAAACACCCCGGCGCATTTGCTGCTATGGTCGACGCTCTCACCACCTTATAATACCGTGCCTGGTAACCAACGAGAATCGTGGGGACTTATGTCCCCCCGATTCTTTAAAAAATTTTTAAAAAAATCGATATGAAAATTGAATTTATTAAAAGCGCAACGGGTATAGGTTATGGATATTTAACCGGCGCTATACTCGATTGTACTCAGGCATTTGGAAAGGAAATGATTGAGCTTGGTTATGCGATTGAATTAAGCGCAGAAATAGCAAGCGACCTTCCGGAAAACTTACCTATGCGAAAAGAGTTGCTTGCTGCTGGTATCGATACTATTGCTGCACTCAAAGATATTGCAACACCCGAAAGCTTTCAATCTATTAAAGGGATTGGCCAAAAATCAGCAAAAGCAATTATTGAGTTTATCGAAAATCTGTAAACAATGATACGCACAATAACTGCCGATTGGGAACCGATTACCAGCACCGAAGCAAAGACGCAAATACAGGGCATCGAAGGTATCAGCGACTTTGATAGCGAAATAAGCAGCCTTATAAAAGTTGCCCGCGAACAGGCCGAAGAATTTACATGGCGTGCCATTATTGCTTGTACTTGTGTTGAAAAAATATGTTCATTCCCATCCGATAAAATTGTGCTGCTCAGGCCTCCGGTACAGTCAATCACATCAATAACCTATGTTGATGGTAACGGAGATCAACAAACACTAAGCGCATCAGAATATATGCTTAATGATTGGAATGAGCCTGCAGTTATTACACCGGCCTATGGTAAATCATTCCCTTCAGCACGCGGTTCATCAGGCGATGTTGTAATTACATACGTTGCTGGTTACACATCAGCTGCATTAGTTCCAGATAGCATAAAACATGCTATTAAAATGATGGTTCGCACATGGTTTGATCAGCGTGAGGATGTTACACCACGCACTGTAAATGAAATGCCAATGAACTCGAGATATTTGCTTGCTCCATGGCGTTGTAACTCTTTTTAAAATGGTATTTGATCGCAAAATAATCATAAAGTCACCAACTGCTGCAGTAAACGCATCAGGCGAGCGAACCATAACATATACAACACTTTGTACAACATTTGCCGAAAAAGTATTTAAACGCAGTAGCGAACAAACATCTGCCAATCAGCTCATAGGTACAACTACCGAAACATTCCGCATTCGTTACCGAAGCGGAATATCTCAAAACTGTATACTTGTTTACGAATCTATTACCTGGGAAATAAAGGGCATTGAAACAGAAGGCAGAAATCAATTTTTAACAATCGAATGCGAAAAACGTGACAATAATGGCTGAAAAAGTACAACAACAAACCGAAATTAAAGATATGATGGCAATCGTAGATTTCGATTATCAAACAAAGCATATTGCAAAATATCAGCTATTTAGGGCCGATGCATCTCTTGCAGAATACTTTTTTTTAAAAGAGTTGGCAGTATATAAATCAATTGCACCAGGTGAGCCTGTAATATTGCTGTAATGGCAAATGTACACAATATCGATGGTTTTAAAGAAGCCAAAAAGTTGCTCGAAAACCTTGATAAGGTTACACAAAAAAAAGTAGTTCTTTCAATTTTGCGAAAAGCGTCGCGGCCAATTATTAAAGCTGCAAAATGGCGCATTGCCCCGTATAGTAAACGCGTTGCAGCATCAATTCGTTTCGGACAAATACGATCAGCAAAAAAACTTGCCGGAAGCATAAAACCACGCGGTAAAAATGCTTGGTATGCGCACTTTATAGAGTTTGGCACATCGGGTATTATTAAAAAAGGAGGTGGTTATAAGCGCGAAAGCGATAACAAGCAATTTGCTTGGGTAGGTAAACTTAAAAGGGGGAGCAGGTTTCGTATCGATCAGCAGGCGCACCCATACATGCGGCCCGCTATAGATGAAAACAAGGTTAAAACGAAATCAGAATTAAACAGGTTGTTTAAAGATGATATCGAAAAAACAATAAAGAAGTTTAAAAAATGAATGGTTCGGTAATATACGCTCTTTTGTATGCAAATGATACGCTAAAAACGTATATTGGCGATCGTATATTCCCATCGCGCAGATTGCAAACTTCTGAATTACCTGCAATTACCTACAACTTTGTGAGCAATGTTCCATTAAATACGAAAGACGGGGAAAGTAAACTTGATATTGTACGCGTACAAATCAATGTTTTTAGCGAATCATACGACCAGGCTGCAACTATAAAAGGCATTATTCGAAGTATACTCGATCGCTACAGCGGAATCTCTAATTCTGTTTTAATCGATAGCATTGTATTTGCCGATGAGCAGGATTTGTTTGAAGATTGGGCCGATGTTTATCATCATACTGTCGATTTTTTAATACGCGTTAAACGATGAAACTTATTTTAACAGAAGATTATAAAAATGCTGCCGGAAGATTATTGCCTAAGGGTAGCATTGCCGAATACGATCTTGAAACAACAAGGCAGTTAATAAAATCAGGAATTGGAATTGATGTGAGCGAACCTCAAAAAAAAACAAAACATAAACGCAAAACAAAATAAAAAATGGCACAAACAGCAGGAATTGTAAACGGTACCGATTTTGGCCTTTACATAGGAGTATCAAAAATAGCTAATGCAAAAACCGGAAGCATTAGCGTTACTCATAGCCCACGTTCAAGCGTAAATAAAGATACCGGTGGATGGGAACTTGCACGACCCGGATCGCTAAAATGGACTGTATCGCAGGATACAGAATTTGCATTCGATGCAGCATACGGTGCCGAAGATCTTATCGAAGCTATACTTGCATGCACGAAACTTACCGTAAAATTCAGCACTGAGAATATTGGCGATTTTAGGCTAACCGGCGATATCTATTTAACTGACTTTTCACTATCAGCCGATGCCGAAGCCGATACAACGTTTTCGATTTCCGGAACTGCGGCCAGCGCCTTAACAAAGGAAATAATTGCATAAACAATGAAGCAGTTTACAATTGAAATAGGTAACTCAGAGCGTACCGTTACCATTAATACGCTCGCCCAGCGAAACTATGCCGATCATTTCGGGATAAAATACGTTAACGATACTATTAGCAGCCTTGCTGTTGAAATTAGGGATGAAAACGGCCTAAATGTTGCGGCAATGACTTATGAACTTATGGATCGGTACGCCTGGTTACTCTATTTCGGGATTGCTGAAAGCTGCAGGCGCGAGAACATACCATGCAGCGTGACAGCCGAAGATTGTTTGGAAATTTTCGACAGTTACGAAAAAATGCAGATAGTTATGTTAAACATGTTCGGTACACTGCCATCGCCCGAAAAAGATAATTTAGAGGGAGAGCAAACGGGAAACGTACAAAGCCCGGAGAAGAATCCGGGCTAACATGGGATGAATTTGAGGGCGTTATTACCGGTTGTGTAAAAATACAATACAGTGAAATGTACAACAACATGGATATACGCAGTCTGGTAAACGCTCAACGCGCACATTATAAAGAGTTGTTTGATAAAGAAATATCGGCATGGAAACGACTAAGGCACATATCGCTGCTATATTACAATAGCCAGGTAAAGCCACAAAATGCTATAACCAACGAGGTTGATTATATGCCGTTGCCAGGTGAAAAAAAAACAAAACCAGTAACACTTTCGCCCGAAACCGTAAAAAAAATATTTAGCTGATGCCCGAAAACACCGGATTGGTTTTTAAAATGTACACAGATCTGACTAATTACAGTCAGGGCCTGAAACGTGCTGGCAATGAGCTAAACCAGTTTAACAACAGCATGAAGAAAATCGGTGGCATGATTGCCGGTGCATTTTCTGTTGCTGCAATAGTACAATTTGGTAAAGAAGCAGTTGATCTTGCTTCTAAGGCCGAGGCGGTTGAAGCTGCATTTAAACGCATTGGTGGCACAAACTACCTTAAGGGTTTGCAGGATGCAACCCGTGGTACAGTTACCGATATCGAGCTGATGAAACGCGCAGTTGCTGCCAATAACTTTAAAATACCGCTCGATCAGCTTGCAAACTTATTCACATTTGCCCGCCGCAGGGCGGAGGAAACAGGGCAATCTGTTGATTATCTTGTCGATTCTATTGTTACCGGTATTGGCCGGAAATCACCACTTATACTCGATAACCTTGGAATTTCAGCTGTTGCTCTTAAACAAAAATTAAACGGAGTTTCAACTGATGCAGCTTCAATTGGCGACGTAGCAAAGGCTGTTGGAACAATCGCCACCGAAGAACTTGCAAAAATGGGCGCTGAGAGTGAAAATACAGCGCAAAAAATTGCCCAAATATCAACGCAATGGGCAAACATGAAGGCTGATATTGGTAAGGCCATAATCGAAAGTAAAAGTTTCTCTGTTGTATTTGCAGGAATTAAAGATATTTTCGATCAGATAAAAGCTTATGGCAGCAATACCACTGCAGAGGGTATAATATTAATGGGCACATCGCAAATTAATACCCTAGATCAGGCAAATGCTGCATTGGAAAATATTGTTCAAACACGTGCCGATCTTGCAATAAGTAACGATACGTGGTTAGATGGTTTATTAAATCCATCAAAAGCAAATGCCGCTCAAAATCTTATTGATCAGCTCGATCCGCTTTATTACGAAATAATGCGCATCCGCGATGCTATACAAAATAACCCGGTTACAAATTACTGGAATAATATTGCAAAGCAAATTAACGATGCAAAGGCTGCAGCTGATGCATCAAAAGCCGCTGCAGATGCTGCTAAAAAAGAGCGCGATGCATATCTTGAAGCAAATAGCATACTTGGTAAACTTAATACTCAAATTGCAGCAAACGAAAAAATAATAAAACTGGCTACAAATGAGCGCACAATAGCATATTACCGAAACGTAAATGATCAGCTAAAAATGCAGCTTGATTATTACGAAAAACTTGGTACAAGTATGCAAAAAATAGCTCAGAAAGGTTTACCGAAGTCGATAAAAAATGATGTTACATATACTCCGCAATATAGAACCGGAGCACAGGTAAATACAAATTACGGAAACGATGCACCTTCGCTTTTCGAATTACAACAAAATGCAGATGCTGCATCAGATATTTTAAACTCATTCCGCGAAGATATTCTTTCAACAGCTGCCGAAGGGTTTGGACTGCTTCTATCTGGCGATATGGGACTTTCCGGATTTTTTAAAAATATACTGATGGTAACTGCAGATTTTGCAAAGCAGTTTGGTCAATTACTCATTACAATCGGGCTTGCAAAAGTATCGCTAGATAAAATTGGAATAAGTGGAGTTGGTGCGGTAATTGCTGGGATGGCACTCGTTACTGCATCAACTGTATTAAAATCGCTGCTTGCAAAAGGGCCATCGATGCCTGCGCTTGCAACGGGTACAAATTACATACCAAGCAATGGGCCATACTACTTGCATAAGGGTGAGGCTGTCGTGCCTAAAAGGTACAACATAAATGGTGCAAGCACAATACCACAAATGGTAACCGTTTATGGTAAAATATCTGGCCGCGATATTATTATTAGCAGCACACGCGAGAACTATTACAGATCACGCACAGCATAATGGCACGCAGATTCTACATAAGGCAATATTCAGCTTCAGAAAGCACAGCATATTTTGATATCGAAATATGGGATTCTGAGTTTTCGGGAGCCGCATTGCAGGTAGATGGAGGATTTACGTTAAATTATGAAGGCACTGATGTTGACGATATCGATAAAGCAATAATTGCATCAAAAGCAAACATTACATTGCATATTGATTCGGCAAACGATTTGGAAATATTTGTAAACGAACTAAGCAGCGCAAGCGAGGAAAGGTTTACTGTTCGCATTTATCGAAATATATCGCTATTATGGGTAGGCCAGATTTTAACCGATCTGGTAAGTTTTGATGATATACATTATTCCTACGATGTTAGTATTACTGCAGTGTGCGGCCTTGCAAGGCTTAAAAATATCGATTATGATAATGATGGAAACATTTACAGTGGCAGAAATGAAATAGTTGATCACATCGTACAAATAATAAGTAAGCTAAATTTACCTCTTATTGATATACATGGGTTTAATTCAATTGTTGAAATACTATGTAATTTCAAAGAAGATAGTTGCGTATTTACCGGACAATCACCGCTAAAATTTACCGACCTTGATTACATGGCTTTTCAGGAATATGATGAGTATAAGGTAATTAAAAGCGATAACTGTTACGATGCACTCGACAAGATTTTACGCACATTCAGGTTACGCATTTTTCAGACTAATGGTAAATTTTACGTTGATCAAATATCATCGCTCACATCTCAGTATTTTTATGGGTACCGGATGGATGCCGGATTTGTTTCGGCAAGTATTATAAAATCGTCGGTTGCGGTAACATCTGCTAACCGTACAGCAGGATCATACAGGCGTTTGCCACCTATACGCACAATAACAAGCGAATACGAATTTAAACAAGGTATAAATCGCGGTAATTTACTTTTGCCAGATATTACTGATGATGTAAATTACGACTTTGGAGATATTCCTGGAGGTAGCGGAGAGCGCTTTATAATTTCAGGTAGTTTTAAGCTTCTGATACAGGAAAATACATCCGACGATCGTTTGGCATTTGTGCGCGTGGCAATCATGCTTAAAGTTGGTAGTTATTACTTAACTGGCGACTTAAATAGCGATGATCTCTCGTGGAGTACAACAACAACAGATGTTGTATATTACACCATAGGCCCATTTAAGCAGCTTGATAGCCTGCGCGATATTCCGCTTAGTTTTATTACGCCGGTAATACCAAGCTCAGGTAATAGCGATTTTATGATATCTGTTAACCGGGTTCAGGACGATGAAGGTAATTTAATGTCACCAGATCCAGGTGCATCATTCCAGATTTATGCCGAAAATAACCAGCTATTTTTAACGCTAAATTATCAGGATGGGGCAAGTGATGGATCACAGCGCATTAAAAGCACAAATACAACCGATGGAAGTACACCAATTGCAAGCCAGGTAATTTACGAACTTCAAAAATACACAATTGGCGATGGCCCTAGGCTATTTAGTGCCGGAAGATTAAAGATATATGACGGTTCAAATTGGGTAAATTCATCATCATGGAGCTCTGTTTCAGGTTCAAGTTATTCGCTGGCCGAACTTAGGCTAAGGCACATTGCGGCAAATGCAAAAGTAACGCGAGAAATTTACGATTTCACATTGCTTGATGGTACTTACAGGCCTTATAATTTGCTTAACTATCAATCGGCAAACTGGATTATGCTTTCTGGAACATTTGATCCTGACGAAGATAGCTGGATAATAAGCATTATGAAGCTTAACAGCGATCATTCGCTTATAAATGTTACCACAATCGAAGAATCGACAAGCGCACAAAGTAGCTCTGCATCTGGCAGTAGTGCAAGCGGATATAGCTCGGCAAACTCGCATAGCCGACTGCACACTGTTACAAATCCGCTTGATCACGCACCGGCAATAGGCACTAATAAAGATAAACTACTTGCAAGCAATGCTTCAACCGGAGCTTTGGAATGGGTATCAAAAGTAATACAATATTTTCAGCGCATCGGAACAACGCTTTCGCCTGCTACATCGGGCGATAGTATCGATAGCGGAACCGGGTACCTTATTGGTCCGTTAAAGGCAACAAAGGTAATTGCAAAATCGGATGGTACAACAGCAATACAAACCACAAAAGCAAACGGAACCAGCGTAATACAAAATACTGATACAACAAACGAAGAAGTAAAGCTGTATGCTGCATTGGCTTTGTGCCGTTCACTTGATACAAGGCCTAAAAGCACCCTCGATGTGGTTGGATCGCTCGGCTGGGATGCACGCATTTACAAGCCATCGGCTGGTGGTGGTAGCACAACACAACAGGATAGCGAAAGCACAATACTTATCGATTGCTCGCTTGGTAATGCAACACTTAATTTGCAAAGCGCAAGCGCGGTTCCAAGGCGCGTGCTATTAATTAGGCTTTACTCTAAACTTTCAACATACACACTTACCATCGACCCTTATAGTAGCGAAAGCCTGCGAGGATCTGTAGGAAGTTACAATACACTTACAGTTTCAACGGCTGGGGATTGGCTTATTATACAAAGTATGGTGGTAACATCGGGATACGATTGGGTAATAATTGCAAGTAATAATACATTGTAAACATTAAAAACACACATAAAATGGCAACAACAACCACATTAAATAAAGCAGTTGCAACTGATTTCCCGTTTAATGCAGATATACCTGTTCAGGGAAGCGCATTAACTGCATGGTTTTTTCACAGCGATTTAGATGCTGATTTAAGTGTATCGTTAAAATACAGCATTGATGGAACAAATTACGCAACGCTTAAAGATGCAAATGGCGATGACATAACAATGGCTATTGTTAGCACCGATGCATTTACAGATATAAACCTTGTTGATTTGCCAGATAACTGTACTGTGCGATTTGTATTTGTAGCAGGTACGGCAACAACCGGAACTATTGACACATTAAAATACTAATAACATGAGTACGGCAGCTATTTCAGTTTCGCGGAAATCGGCAGCTAAAAGAGCTGCCATACCAGTTCGCCACGGTGCGTTGTTGAATCAAGGCCTCAATGCGACACTCACATCTACAGGCACAGGTGCAGGTGTATCAACCTTGAGATTGGAAGTCAGCGAAAATCAAACCATTGCAATTACGTCAGGAACA
>Ga0172367_10006498_pt1 | contig 13706 bp, 11 predicted proteins | sample Lak10m_FD_114542 | JGI IMG/M metagenome (GOLD analysis project Ga0172367, IMG submission 114542) | Freshwater microbial communities from Kabuno Bay, South-Kivu, Congo - kab_022012_10m | ecosystem: Environmental > Aquatic > Freshwater > Lake | place: Democratic Republic of the Congo: South-Kivu...
ATTTATAAAAAAATAATACAATAATTTATAAATGTAAAAAATGAAATTTTTTCTTGTAAAAAATGAAATTTTTTCTTGTAAAAAATGAAATTTTTTTTTGTAAAAAATGAAATTTTTTCTTGTAAAAAATATAAAAACCTCTTTAAATAATCATTTGAAAACTTGAACGTTTTGATATTTAATAAAAGACGACTTTATTTCAAAGTAAATAAAATATAACTAGCATATAAAGAATCTTTTTTGATTATAATTAACAAAAAATTGATAATTTTTTGTTAATTATATTAAACGCATTTATAACATTGAAATAATTATTTATAAAAGAATTCAATAATTTATATAAATTATCATATAAAATTTTTTTTTATGAAAACAGTTAAATATTAACTGTATAATTTAATAAATATTTTTGTAAAAGATTATTTCAAAATGGAACAAATAATTGATGAATGTTTTAATGAAACTAAATTAACATTTACGGATTCATTATGCAAAGCTTTGAATGATGAAATTTCTAATAAAATAATTACTGAATTTACTAATAGATTAATTACTAAAATTTCTATTAGAATAATTACTGAAATTTCCAATAGAATATCTGAAGGAATAACTGAAGAAATATCTTTACAGTTAATAAAACAAGAAAATATAAACGAAGAATTTATTCAAAACTTGTTGAGTCCAAAAATAGACAATTTTATTATTAAAATGATTTGGGAAAATAATAAATACATTACCAAAGAAAATACAGGCACTGGTGCGTTTTTTTTTGATATTTAATAAAATATGATTTTATTTACTTAGAAATAAAATATAACTAATATAAAGAATCTTCTTTGATTAAAAAGAAGAAATAATTACCAATTTTTTGTTAATTATATTAATTGTTTTTTAACATTGAAATCATTATTTATAAAAAAATCAATAATTTATATAAATTATCGTATAAAATTTTTTTTTTGCGAAAATAGTTAAATATTAACTGTATAATTCAATAAATATTTTTGTAAAAGAATATTTCAAAATGGATCAAATAATTGAAGAATGTTTCAATGAAACTAAATTAACACTTACGGATTCATTATGTAAAGCTTTGTGTAATGAAATGTCTAATAAAATAATTAATGAAGTTACTAATAGAATAAAAGATGAAGTTTTTTCACAGTTAATAGAACAAGAAAATAGAATCAAAGAATTTCTTCCAATTTTGTTGAGACCAGAAGTAGAAAATTTAATTAAAGCTGGTTGGGAAGGTAATAAAGCAATTACTAGAGAAATTACAAGCCCCGGTGCGACAAGTAAACAGAAAAAAGAAGTGCCTGTTATTTCTGTTGAAGAAAGATTAAGAGAACTTCAATCGCCCGAAAATATCATAAATAATATTTATAATACTAAAAAAAATAAGTTCGATACTAGAAAAATTTATTACAGTTTCAAACATGGAACAACAAAAGCACTCACTAAAGCTGTTACTCCACTATATCGAATGATTTTTAATAAATATGGTCGAGATTGGTCTATGCTTTTTAGTACAGATAAACCGATAAAAATTGATGATCCCGTTTTTTCTGCATTTTGCGGAAATGAAATTACAATTACATCTTTGACGGGGGCACCAGATTATATTGAAGTTGGTACGATTATTGATAATACCTCAAAATTTATTGATGGCGCAATATCAAATGTATTTATTAATGATATTGTTGATGAAAAAGTTAAAGATTTAGATGTCCAAGATTAAAAATTTGTTAAAAGGTTTAATATTTTTGTTTTATTGAAAAAAATATTGAATTATCAAAAAATAAAAATACAAATACTATTATATTTTTCCTAATTTAGGAAAAATTATTTTTAAAAAATTTATTTTCAATTTATAATTAAGATTATATTCCAATAAAAAATGAGCGATTCGGATCTTGAAAATAAGGAAAATATTCCTCGACGATTTCACAAAAAGAGAAATGAAGACGAAGACGAAGACGAAGATTTTTTTATTATTGAAGATGATGGATTAGATAAAGATTTTATCGAAGAAAAAAATAAGCCTTTGAAAAATAAGTCTTTGAAAAATCCAATAAAAAAAGATAAAAAATTTTCTTTTGAATTAACCGGTCCTGTAATTACCAGATTGAGTATGGCCGGAGGAAATCTCAGAACACAAACAGGAGATTTGTATAAAAAAATTAATCAATTATTTTCAAAAAAAATAATTGATATTTTGGATGATTTATCATTGGAGCCTAATTCAGAATTAACTTATGATGATCTTAAGAGATGTGAAATATACAAACATAATTTCAAAAAAATTTTCAAAATCAAAACACCCGAAAAAATTAATCATATATTGGAAATTTTTCCAAAACAAAAAGGTTTAAGAGAAATACGAAATAAATTTCTAACTTTGTTGGATTTATACGGAATTGAAAATAATTTCAATCAAAAAACATTAGAATATCATTTGGAAGAAATTGATTATGAAATTGAAACAGATGATGGAAGGGAAAATATTTTGAGAATCACAAAAAAATTAATTAATAGCGAAAAGGAATATAATATTTTTATTTCACAATTAAAAATATTGTTAAAAGAAAGGGGTATTAAATTTAAATTGAATACTATTTATTCGGAAGATTATAATGATATTATGAAGAATATTGATAATCTTGATAAATTCAAATACAACAGTATTACAACCAAATCATTAATCCAAGAAAGAAATTATTATATTCATAATAAACATTTACTTTTTAGTCCATTCAATACATTTAAAATACAACTGAAAAATTTTCTTGAACCTTTTAATGTTAAAGTTAAGGATGATTTTATTATTTGCCTTTTATATAATATGGAACAGTATTTAATTGATTTTTTCTCAAGAACCAAAGAAATAGTCGAACATGCTAATCGGGAAACAATTACTGTAAGTGATATTGAACTTTTAGAAAAATTAACTATTAAAAAATAAATATGGAATATTTTTCGAATATTAATTTAAAAAATGATTATGAAATTTTTGATAAAATTAATTTATTAAATAATGAAAATATAGAAAATGTTAAAAAATCAAGAAATTTTTACGGTTTATGTGGTTTTCTTTTTTGTGATGAAATACCCAATAAAAGATTAAATGGATTTTCATCAATAGTTTGTGAAAGAAAATATGATGATTTGATTAGTTTATTAACGGTCTATAATTATGATTCAATTAAATTAATGATTGTTAATGAAAGAGATTCATTAACAAATTCTCCAGAAAATACTTTAATTTTCTTATCAGCTAGTGAACGTAGTTTTATCGCCCAAGAAATCGAAAAAGACAAGTCGTTAAATACCGACAAAATGAACAAATCAGTATTATTTACAAAATATAGATATTTAAATGATAAAAAATCACCTTTGCCAAAGAGAATTTATGATATAATTGTTTCTAATAGAAATGTTTTAAGTAATGACGAAAAAAAATATTTAGGCACAAAATCTGATTATTATACATTTTTGGATGATTTTGAAAAATTATCTTTAAATGATTATCGAAATAAAAATTATACTAATGAATTAACTAGATTAGAAAAACATGACATTGGATGGTCGGATCAATTAACAAATGAAGAAAAAACAATTCTTTATTCTAATATGAATATATTAGATGATTTAACTTTTAAAACACGTAAAATGATTAATACTTATAGAAAAAAACATTCCAATTTATCGTCAGCAACACCAAATATTTTAACTAAAGATGAGAAAAAATTTATTGTTGAAAAATATAATTATTTTTCGGATATTGATAATAATTTAAAACATTATATTTTAGACTTTCGAAAAAATCAATCAATTCCAAAATTACAATCGAAAATAACTATTGATAAATTATCTCCGGAAAATAAACAACGAATCGAACCATTTAGACCATTAAATACAAAAAATAAATCAACGCTAACTAAAAATACTTTACCAACACCGAAAACAAATTATTCGCCATCTCGTACATCAAAAAAATTATTTGAATATGAATTACAAAATTTAATTAAAAAATATCCAAAAATTGGTAATTCAAGAAAATTATCAAATAAATATACTTTTAAAACCACACCAATTTTAAAACGACAATTTTATCCATCAAAAATTTCAAGTTATCATAATAAACCCAAATTATTAAATTTAATGTCAAAAAAATTAAAACGGTTATCCCTAACTGAATCACCTATAAAAAAATCAATTGATTCAATTGATTCAATTGAATCAATTGAAGAAAAAATAAAAAAAATAAAATCCGAACAATTGAAATTACAAAAAACAATTGCAGATGTAAGAAAAGATTTAACTTTTTTTGACAAAAATAGCAATAAATCTATTTCGGAATTAAAAACTTTGCAAAAATTTAAAAATAACATATTTCGTAAATCAGTTGAAAAAATCGATCCTCAAAGTAAGGTCTCACATATAAATATTTTTGGAAAAAATGATTATTTGGAAGAATTGATAAAAGAACAAATTAATCTTGATTCTCTCATACAAGAATTATCTGAACTGGGAATTTACAGTTCCGAAAAATCAAAAAATTATTCGGAAAAAGAAAAAATAAAAATTCATAATTTAAAAGATTTATTAAATGCACATGTTAAAAAATTAAATATATTAAAATCAACGTTAAAAATACTAAAGCAAATGACCTTAAAATCTGATTATAATTTTAAGGATACGGACAAAATAAAAAAAATTACACAAAAAATTTACGATGCCGATATTGTTGAATTTGAATTAAAACAAAAAATAAAAATGTACGAAGATCAATTAACTTTTATTTCAATGGGAGATAATGTTAGTACAAAGAATGAAAGTAATATACTTGATGCTAAATTCAGTTTACAACTTTCTAAGTTTTCAGATGTTCAACGAGCATCGGAATTATATATTCCCGATAATATTTCTAAAGAATTTTCAATATTGAGTAATGTAATCACTTTTTTAAATTCAGAAATTTCATCATTATCTAAATCTTTTAAAAAGTCATCATCAAATACATCTTCTACATTAAAATATTATGAAAGCATTTTAGATAAAAAAATTGAAAAAAATAAAACATATTTAAAAATTTCAAAATTATTAAGCGATATTAAATTCAAAGATAAATTTGAAATAAATACTGAAAAATTGACTTCTTTTGTTGATGAATTAGCAAATACACCTTTATTTGATTCATCAACAAAAGATATCAATAAAATAAAATATGGTATTAGAAAATTTAAAAGTGATATAGAATCTGAAATAAAAGAAAGAAAAACAAAATATTTTGAGACCACAAATAAATATTCGTCGGATGATGAAGAAATGAATAGTGAAGAAGATAAAGGAAAAAATATAGAAAATATATTGAATGATTTAATTATATTTTCTTCAGATAACATGATCAAACGATCTTCAAGAAAACGAAAAATGGAAGACAAAAAAGATTATAAATATTATAAAAGATATTATAATGAACAAAAAACACCCTTTCACAAAATAAAAAAACAAAAATCTTATGCTTTTGATAATTTCGATGAAGATGATACTATCTATTATGATAAACTGTCACCATCAATAGATTATGATAATTTCGATGAAGATGATACTATCGGTGAGGATAAACTATCCTCACCATCAATTGATTATGATTTTTTTGATCATCAACACGATAAATCATTGGAATTAAATACTCCGAGTACATTAAAAGATTCTGATGATAAATTTACTTTAATTACAGATATGTATTCCGATGATGAAAATTTTGATAAATTTTTATCATCGAAAGCTAAATCATTAATTCGTGATATAAAAAATTTAATTAACTTATATTATCGAAAACCTTTTATGTCAAAAAGTCTTTATCATCTTGAAATCCAACCTAAAAAACAAACTGATCCAGAAAAGCTTTGGTATTTAAAAAATAAATATGGAAAAAATATTAAAAATTGGAAAGACGAAAAAATAGAAAAAGGATTTAAAGAAATGGACGAAGGGAGACCGAGATTTCCCGTATTGAATTCTCGGACACCTTTAAGATCAAAAAGTATGGAGCATATAACATTTAGTCCTCCTAATAAATATCAAACAAATCTTGATGATTTTCCAGACGAAAAAGAATATAATAATTTTTGGGAAAAATGGGAATATTGGGAAGAATTCAAATCAAGAAATCCTGAAATTAAATCAAGAAATCCGGAAATTGAATCAAGAAATCCGGAAATTAAATCAAAAAAAAAGAAGACATTATATCCGGAATTTAATGTTCAAAGATTGAGAGATATGGGTAAAGCTTTAGTATTAGATTATAAAGTATTGATTAAAGATATTCATGATTTTATAACTAATTACAATAGAGAACGAAAAATATTTTTAACAGAAGCCAACAATAGATATTTAGAACAAGATGATAAGTTAAAATTTAAATATTATAATTCTCATTCCGATATTTATTTTCAAGAAATAGAACTAAACCAAAAAAATTATAATAACAAAGTGAATTATATTAACAAAGAATTAAAACGTAAAAAAATGGGATTTATAAAAAATATTGAAAATAAATTAAAAAGAATGAAAAAATTTTATGAAAAATAAACTATAAAAAGATTTTAAATATTATTTAAAATCTAATTAAAAATGGATAACATTTACATTGGGTTTTGCCTAAATGATTTTATTGAATTTAATAATTATGTTGATTTTATCAATTTAAAAAAAGCAAAAACTGCTTATATATTCGAAAGTTCAAATCAATCATTATTGATGAATGATAGTAAAAAATTACAAATTTTAAAAAATTTAGCAATAACTCTAATACTTCATCGAAAAGATGGTAGTATTGAATATTTTCCAAAAAATCCGAAAGGTAAAATTAATATAATTAGTGTATTTTTATTAGATTATAAAACTACAATTAATCAAATAATAATTGCACATCGAGAAGATAGTGTATTTTATTTATATATTCCAAAATGCAATTCTTTAATGTATAAAGAATTAATTGAAAAGTTTAAAGAATGTAAACTTTTTATATATGGAAGAGATATTATTAAAGTAGTTAAAGAATTAATTTCAGATCCAAAAATTAAAAAAAATGATATGATCATATATTTAAACTATTTGAAAGAATTTAAAATAACTTCATTTAAAAATAACGTTTGTATTTGGGAAAATGATATTTCTTTAGATGAATCATATATTTCTTCGACAAATGATAAATCGTTATCTAATTTTGTAAATCAATTAGATAAAATGATTTAAATCAAAAAATAATATTCTTCGTTTTTATATATAAATCTTTTGGACATATATGTTAATCTGTATAATTGATTATTAATTAATTTACTTGAAAAAAATATCGGGCCACCCCGTCCCTTCGAATAAAGTTTTAAAGAATAAGTACCATCAAAATATTTATCATTAATATATATTTCCTTGTCTTGTAATTTATCAATAAAATATTCATTTTCATCTTTATCGATAATATAAATTGAGAAATCTGTAGGATTAAATATTTGCGAATCAAAAACAAATTGAATAAATCCCATTTTTTAAAAGAAAAATTCATTTAATAAATGAATTAGATTTTTAATTTTTTATTTTTATTTTTTAATAGCCAAATACCAATCGGATATGTGAAGAGTTTGACGGTTGCAATGTTCTTTCAATAATTGAGCACAATGTATTAAATTTAACAATTTCAATTCACAAATTCGTTGAAATTTTAAAAAATTTTCTTTTTCTTTATTAAATTTTATTTTAAAATCTGGATATTTTTTATTAAAAAAATTGAGTGCTAGAATATTGAATTTTGTTGAAGGTAAAAATTTTGTTTCGATCATTTCACATTCATCGAAAACAAATTTTTCATCTTTATAGTCAACAGTTTCTAGAAAATCTGGTAAAATTATTTCAATAAAATATTGATTAACTTTTGGGGATATTTCTTTACTTACTCTATTACTTTTAGATTTACATAATTTCAACATGGATTTTAATTGAGGAGTTGTAATTATAATAATATTATCTTTATCTTTTTGTTTATATTTCTTTTCTATTTTGGCAATTACCTCATCGGAAGAAGTATTTTCTTTAATTTCTTCCAATTTGGAATCTTTTATTTCTGATGCATATTCGTTTTCGGGATGATCTAAAGTAATATCATCATTTTTTATTTTTTTAATATATTTTTTAACGGGTTCATTTTGAGATTGATTTGTCGCGGACAAATTTTTTTTATCATTAATGTTTACCATATCGCTTTTATTCATTTTTAATAATATTTTCTTTTAACTTAAAATTCAGATAAAAATTTTTGAACGATTAATATATTTTTTCATTGAATATCTTTTCATTCATTTGTTTTAACATATATTCTTTAATATCATCTACAAAATATGGAATTCTGATTAATAAAATTCCATTTTTTTCACAAAGTTCGTTTTTTAATTTGTCGCGTTCGACTTGTTCACTAAAATTTTTTCTATTTTTATGCCACTTTTTTACATAATTATAATGTTGTTCACCATCTACTTCAAAAGCTAAACCATTATAATAATTGAAAAATTTGTCTTTAGAATAACAATCCAACTCAAGTTTTCGATTAGTTTTTGGATTAATTAAAAGTTCATGTCTAATTTTAGGAAATTTTCTTTGAAAATAATTTTCAAAGAATTCTCTACATTTTTCTTCTCTAGTTTTTTTTTTAATTGTAACATATTTTAAATATAATTCGGATTTTCTTAAATATGGTTTATCGTAAAAATAAATAGATAAAAATAATAAGATTATAAAAATACCTATCCAAAAATACATTTTTTATTTTAATTAAATAAAGAAATAAAGAAAATGGATGAAATTGATGAAATTATTATTCCTAAAAGTACCTTAATAGCAATAGCTCATGAAAAAAAAAAATTTGAAAATGATTTTTTTCAAAAAATTTATTTTGATAATTGTAATCTTTTATTGGAATTTATAGAAAATGAAAAAATAGAAAATATCAAAACAAAAACGTTAATTGATAAGTGGGAAAAATTCAAAGAACAAAAAGCAATTAAATATATATTTGAAAACCATAAAAATCTTATAGATCAGATTAATTTTATAATTAATTCTTCGAATTTAAAAAAATTAAATTTTGATTATTTCAAGAAAGATAATCAACATTTAAATAAAATCGAGTTAAAATTTTTAAATCAAACAGAAATAAAATTAATTGAATATACTTGTAAAGATGATTGGCATTTAATACCTATACATCTTCACGAATTCATTTATTTTTTAAATTGTAATATAGCAAACTTAAAAAATATTTCTTATTCTGATGAACAAATAAAACTTTGTCGAAAAATTTTTGATATTGATGCAAAAGATAATTTAGATCCTATTTATCAGTGTTAAATTTTATTTATTTATAAAATGATTCACAAAATTTATAATTATCTTCAATGTATTAATTACGAAGACAATAAAAAAGATGTTAAAAATTTGCATATCGCATTTTTGTGTTCTAATAATAAAATTTATTTTACTGGTTATAATTCTTCCAGAAGTATTGTATCTTCTATAAATTATCGATATCATAGTTTGCATGCAGAAATTGACACTATTAGACAATATAAGAAATCGCATTCTAAAAAAAGAATGAATATTTTATGTGGTTCGAATAAACAACAAAAACGAATTTTTGTTTTCAAAACCATGTGAAAATTGTATTAAATATATCGAACGAGAATATTTTATAAAAAATATTTTTTATTTTCATTTAAATGATTTTATAAAAATAAAAAATTCTTTTAGATTATAAATATAAAAACCTTTTTCCTTGTTAAGGAAAAATTTATAAAAATATTTTAATAAAAGAATTTATAAAACTTTTTTTGATAAATATCATATATTTGTTTAATCGAAGAAAGATTCGAATTATATGTAATTTTTACTTTACGTCTTCCAATTTTAGCCATAATAATATGATAAACTGTAATTGAAAAATCTTTATAATTTTCAAATAACTCATTATTAAATGGAATAATGACACTGTATTGATTTTTATTAAAAATTATATTGAATTGATTATCATTATCTGAAATTTCAATAGATTTTAAAAATGGATCTTTTAAAAATTTTGTAGGTATAATTAAATATTCATCCAAAATACTACTTAAATCCTGAATTGTAATTAATTTATCGCAATTTACGATATCCATAATTTTAAATTTATCTATTATTTTGACATGATAGAATAATAAATCATGCATTTCACAAAGTGTTTTCATATATTTAACATTTTCAATATTTTCAATTTCCTTTCCTTTATCAATTTTAACACTATGATATAATATTTTTGTTTTTGTATTGACAATGGATAAAATCCATAAATATATTCTTCTTGGTATCAATACAGTTTGTTCAATTTTTGATTCATTAATATTACAATATGGATTTATCCAAATTATCAACTCATTTTCATTTTCTTGAAAAAATATACTATTTATTTTTACATTTGTAACAATCAATGCAATTTGTTTTTTAATATAGATTAAATTTGCATTTTTCTCCAAACCTGCATTTAAAATTCTAAGGGCATCTTTTCTAGAACCCGGAATCTGTTTTTTTAAATCAATTCTCTCGGGATGTAGAATCTCATCATTAACATTTACAATTATATCCGGATTTCCAATCATTTGCATTATTTGTTTAATTCTTTTAACGGTTTCATCTCGATCTATTTTATAATTTGCAAATAGCGATTTAACATTATTTATAACATCTTTAAAATTATTAGGTCTAGGATCTTTTGTTGATAAATCATGTACATGTTTTCTTATTTCTTTTTCTTCATATTTAGTAATATATTCATTTAAAACTCTTTGGTCGTTTAAATCAAAAATTAAATTCGCGCTTAAAGTTTCAATATATGATTTTATTTTTTCATAAACATTTCCTAAACCTTTCAAAACAATTTGTTTTTGAATTTCATCTAATTTATTATCATTCTGATAAACGGATAAAAGAACTATAATTTCATTAACAAATTGACTCATAATAAGATGTTGACCTTTTGAGGTCAATATATTATTTTTATGTAATTCTTTTAAAGTATTATTTATTTTATCAATTTCATATTTAATTTGTCGTTCATTTTGTATAAATGGATAATTGGTTGGGAGAACATAAAAAATTTTGTTCTGTGGTTTATTACTGGTCGGATCAGTAATTAATTCAGGTTCATCCCGTTTAGACATTTCATCTAAATTAAAATATCCCATTTGTTGAACAGGATTTTGAGCAAATTGTTGTTTTAATTCATTTATTATGCAAAAACATAAAGAAAGTTTAGCTAATGCTATATCATTATATTTGATAATGCACATATGTATTAAAGTTTTTTTTATTGCATTCACCAAATCCGAAACCGTATTTTTAACATTTTTATCGAATATAGATTTAATGTTAATCAATTCAAATGCAATTAATTCAATCATTTTACTATATTTTACCGAATGATGTTTGTCGTTTGAAGATGATGATTTAAATCTAACCTCAAAATCATTTGGCACATAATTAAAATTATTTACAATATTATTAGCGATACCAGAATTCATAAAATCTTTATGGGTCGTAACTAATTTTTCTAATATATTATCGAACGAACTTGTGCATTTGGATTTTGAATTTACTTCCTGTATTAAATTTAATAAAATACCTTTCATATTTGATAAATGTAACCATGTTTCTCCATTTTCAATTACATTTAAAAATTCCATATAAAATTTTATATAATATTGTAGTCTTGAATTATGTATTTTTTTAAAAATATTTATTAAATAATTTTTATTATCATCATGTGATAAAAAAATATTAGTTTTTATTTTATAATTTAAGCAATTTGCTAAATTATATGTTTTGCATAATGTTTTTAAATTATCTAAATCTGATGAATATTTATTGTCTTTAAAATCACCTTCTCTTCGATGATCCGAATCCCGATATCTCGCGTCTCTTCTATCACCTCGAGGAGATCTACTTGAACGTTCATGTTGTTGATGTTGTTGATGTTGTTGATGTTGTTGATGATGTTCATGTCTTCTTTGATGTCTTTGGTCGGGATTATTTTCTCTAAATTCCGGATTTCCTCGAGGTGTTCCACCCGAACGTTCATGATGTTGAGGTCTTCTTTGATGATCTTGGTTTGGTCTATCTTCTCTTTTATCCTGTTTACGACGATTGAATGCATTTTGATTCGGAAACTTGATATCTTGTTTTCGGTCCGACATAAATTGAGGTTTTGAATCAAATTTTACATGAGTACTCATTTTTATTTAAAAATTATTATTTTTATTTTTAAATATTTTATTTAAATAATTTATTTATAAATTATTTAAAATATTTTTAATATTATCTTGCTCGGAAATCTATTTTTTGAAATATTTTTTAATACGTCTATTACTCGGATTTCTATTTTTTAAAAATTTTTCTGCGGCTATTTTTTCCTTTTCCGATAGTTTTTTACGAATACTATAAATTGTTTTAAATCCAAACAAGATTGCTATTCTATTTATAATATTTTTATGATTTTGATCTGAATTCCAAATAAATGAATAGAATATTGTTATTTTTTTATTAAAAAGAAAATTGCAAATATTATAAAATATTATTTTATAAAATATTTGTAAATCTTTGGTAAAGAGAATATTCTCTATGTAAAAAATTTTAGTAGTCATTGTACTAAAATATAATATTACTCCAATCGGCACTTCAAAAATTTTTAATCCCGATAAATTTTCAGAAAATTCTCTTAATAGGGCATTAATATGTAAAAAATCTACACTTTTTCGTTCGATACAAAAAATTTTTGGATTGAAGGGAACATGTTTAAATATCATACCACTAGTTTCCGCAGAAAATTTAACACTAGCAGTTATATCTTTATCATCTTTATTCGATGTAAAATAAACAAATTTGGGTTTTTTTTTAATTTCAAAAATTAAAGGAATTAAAAAATTAATATAATTTTTTAATATATCAGGATTATTTTCAAAATTAAATCTAAATCTAATTGAAGGTTTATGATAAATTATTTTATATCTTTTGGTTAAATGAATTTTTTCGGGTTTTTCAAAATGAAGATATATATTTAATTCTTTTGCTTCATTTATATAAATAATGATTGTACAATTTTCATTAGTTTCAATTTTATTTAAATCTTTTTCAACATCTATTAAAATTCCATATTTAAAATTTTCAAAATCAAATTCATCATTTTCTTTTTCGGGAATATCGTATAATACGTTAAATTTCGTTTTTTGAACTATTGGATTATCGGAAATCGGTTCATTGGTAAATATAATATCCTGTTGGACTTTTTCGAATGGTGGTATATAATCTGTAATCGGAATATTTATTAAATTTTTATTTGCATTATCAAAAAATTGTTCTTTTGTTTCGCTTTCTGATAATATTTCGGTAGCATCTTTTAATCGTTCATCTTCATCTTCATTCTTTTTTGAAGAAAAAGGTGTATTTGGTGGTGTATTTGGTGATGTTTTGGGTGATGTTTTGGGTGATGTTTTGGGTGATGTTTTGGGTGATGTTTTGGGTGGTGCCGGTGGCGCTTTAGGTTGTGCTTTAGGTTGTGCTTTAGGTTGTGCCGGTGGCGCTTTAGGTTGTGCCGGTGGCGCTTTAGGTTGTGCCGGTGG
>Ga0172367_10006499_pt1 | contig 13704 bp, 11 predicted proteins | sample Lak10m_FD_114542 | JGI IMG/M metagenome (GOLD analysis project Ga0172367, IMG submission 114542) | Freshwater microbial communities from Kabuno Bay, South-Kivu, Congo - kab_022012_10m | ecosystem: Environmental > Aquatic > Freshwater > Lake | place: Democratic Republic of the Congo: South-Kivu...
AATCATTGATTTTGTATATACAAAACGCCTATTTTAGAGTATGGAGAAAAAACAAAATTTATCTATTTATCTGACCAGGAATAAAATTCTACTTTTTGTTGACCAAAAATCATCACCTCATAGCCCACATCAGCTTTTGGGATGATGACCACTGTTAGAGAGGATATGTGATGGCGGGTGTACGCAACTAGAACCCAGCCATGGCAAAGATGATGGGATAATAGGAACCGTTCTACCTCACCCGCAGTTATTTTGGCATCATGTTAGTTACCCTTGCTACAGAATGAAAATTAAATTCATGTGTAAATCAAAACCAGGCCCTTGTTAACAGGCTGGACAATTTATTTACACAGGAAAAATAAAAATATGAATAAAGAACGGATGTTTGGTTGGATGACTATGGCAATTATTACCTGTTTCCTAGCCGTAGTCGTACCTTTAATCACTCCTATTTTTTCCATAGCAGAGTCAAATGTCAGCTTACTTGTGTCTGCAGCTGCAAGTATGAAAGATGCACTGGAAGAAATCAAGCCGATATATGAACAAAGTAAACCAAATATCAATATTAAATTTAACTTTGGGGCTTCTGGAGCATTACAGCAACAAATTGAACAAGGTGCGCCAGCAGATATTTTTATTTCTGCGGCGAGAAAACAAATAGATGCACTAGAACAAAAAGGACTTTTAGTTCCTGGTACTCGTACTAATCTAGCAAGTAACCGCTTGGTGTTGATAGTGGGGAATAATACTACTGCTATTAATAACTTTTTTGATTTAACAGATACCAAAATTAAGAAAATTGCTGTAGGAGAACCCAGGAGTGTACCCGCAGGACAATATGCTGACCAAGTATTAAAGAAACTGGGTATTTTTGAGGGACTCAAACCTAAATTGGTTTTGGCGAACAATGTGCGTCAAGTTTTAGCATCTGTAGAAAGTGGTAACGCCGATGCAGGTTTAGTTTATGCCACAGATGCCAAAATTTCTCACAAGGTTAAAGTTGTTGTTACTGCTGATGAGAAATATCACTCCCCGATTATTTACCCTATGGCGATTATTAAAAGCAGTAAAAATATCCCGCAATCCCGGCAGTTTGTCACGTTTTTATCCGGCAGTCAAGCTCAAATTGTACTCAAAAAATACGGTTTTATTGTCAAGTAACATCAGCACATTACATCTAAGTATATATCACTTAGGCAGCCCGGCCATGACATTGCTCATGTCCAGATGTGTAACTTATTAGACATCTGTGACCAAAAATCTAGACACTGATTTTCAACTCTGTTCCCTATTCTCTGCTATATGGATTTATCACCCCTGTGGATATCACTCAAAACTTCCTTACTTGCTACATTCATTACCTTTTTTTTGGGGATTGGCTCTGCTTACTGGATGCTGGGATATAGAGGTAAAGGCAAGTCACTGATTGAAGGAATTTTTGTAGCTCCTTTGATTTTACCACCCACTGTTGTGGGCTTTTTATTACTGCTATTTTTTGGCAAGAATGGCCCTGGAGGTCAACTAATGCAGCATTGGAATTTTAGCATTGTTTTCACTTGGTACGGTGCAGCCATCGCCGCCATGGTGGTGGCTTTTCCGATTATGTATAAAACAGCCCTGGGAGCCTTTGAACAAATAGATGGTAATTTGTTACGAGTAGCGAGAACTTTGGGCGCTTCTGAATCAGCAATTTTTTGGCGCATCAGTTTACCTCTCGCATTTCCAGGAATTGTTGCAGCTACAAGTTTAACTTTTGCACGGGCTTTGGGGGAGTTTGGGGCTACGTTAATGTTAGCTGGTAATATTCCGGGAGAAACCCAAACCATCCCCATGGCAATTTATTTTGCTGTGGAAGCTGGGGCGATGAATGAAGCTTGGTTTTGGGCTGTGGCTATTATGAGTATTTCTTTATTTGTAATAATAGCAGTTAATTTCTGGCAAGAAAAGCGAGGGAACCGGAAAAAAAACAGTTCCCCATTCCCCCAAGGGCAAACAAGTCAGGCAGACTACACATCTGTAATTCAAAAGAAAACAGATGTATCAGGATTATTTGTAGACATTGAAAAAAAACTTCCTGATTTTAGATTGCAAGTATGTTTTACTAGCGATGGTCATACCCTCGGATGTTTAGGAGGATCCGGGGCTGGTAAGAGTATGGTTTTGCGTTGTATTGCCGGTATAGAAACACCGACAAAAGGACGTATTAGTTTAAATGGGCGGGTGCTGTTTGATTCTGAACAAAAGATTAATTTGCCAGCACGCGATCGCCGCGTTGGGTTTTTAATGCAGAATTATGCTTTATTCCCGCACATGACTGTTATGCAAAATATCGCTTTTGGCTTACCTGAAGAATTATCGAACAGAGCTATTAAGCAGCAAGTAGAGGCGCAACTGTTAGCAATGCAGTTACAAGGTTTAGAAAATCGTTATCCTCATCAACTGTCTGGAGGACAGCAACAACGAGTAGCTTTAGCTAGAGCTTTAGCAATTCAACCGGAAGCATTACTATTAGATGAACCATTTTCGGCGTTGGATACATATCTCCGTCACCAATTGCAAGAACAATTAACTGCAACTCTCCGCAATTATTCTGGGGTGACGTTATTTGTTACCCATAATTTAGAAGAAGCTTATGAGATATGTGAGCAGTTGTTGGTGATGTCTCAAGGACGGGTTATTGCCCATGATGATAAACAAAATATTTTTCAGCGTCCCAATAGTTATACTGTTGCTCAGTTAACAGGGTGTAAAAACTTTTCGTTAGCTAGGGTAGTGTCCGAGAATGAAGTGGTAGCCTTAGATTGGGACTGTAGTTTAAAAGTGATGAAACCTTTGCCGCAGTCATTAACTTATGTAGGTATTCGCGCCCATCATCTCAGTTTTACAAATGACCCTAATGCAGAGAATACTTTTCCCTGTTGGTTAGTGAGGACACGAGAAACACCACACCGAATGACCCTGTATTTAAGATTGCACAATTCTTTACATCACGGCAATGATTACCATTTGCAGGCGGAGGTGTTTAAGGAAAAGTGGGTAAGTATTAAGGATCAGCCTTTTCCTTGGTATGTGCGTTTGGATATAGGAAAGTTATTTTTAACGCAGGATTAGAAACTCCTCTCAGTAAGCAGGCTGGATGAACCAACAATCCCACGTCCTTCTAGCCGTTGCAGTGCCAACTCAATTAAGATGGGTATCAGCGCAAAAACTCAATAGCTCAGACGTGGTAAAACAGGACGAACTTCGCAATAAGTTAAAACAAACTCGCATCCGCTTGGGTATGAGTCAGCAAGATTTAGCTAACTTGGCTGGCGTAACTCGTCAAACTATTAGTGGTGTGGAGTCGGGACAATATGCACCTTCTACCACCATAGCTCTACGTTTGGCAAAAGCTCTAGGTTGTCAAGTAGAAGATTTATTTTGGTTGGAGCAAGATTTACCAATAATAGAAGCTGTACCAGCATCTAATATGCCATTGGGTCAACGTCTGCGGTTGATTTTGGCTCAAGTTGGTCATCAATGGATTGCTCATCCTTTAGTTGGACAAGATGCTTTTCGTACAGAAATGATACCAGCTGATGGCGAAGGCCATTGCCGGGCGGATAAAAATACAATGGTTGTGCAGTTACTAGATGATCCTCAACATCTCCATCACACCGTGATTTTAGCTGGTTGTGCCCCAGCTTTATCTTTATGGGCCCGTGCTGCTGAACGTTGGCACCCCAATCTCAGGGTACATTGGATTTTAGATAATAGTATGACAGCACTACACCGACTGGGCCGGGGAGAAGTTCACTTTGCAGGTATGCATATGTACGATGCCCAAACGAGAGAATATAATGCTTCGTTTGTGCGTTCAGTAATTAAACATAGGACAGTTGTATTAATTAACCTTGGTGTTTGGGAGGAGGGTATGCTAACTCAACCAAATAATCCTCTGGGATTAAAAACTGTTGCAGATTTAGCCCAAGTTGGCGTAACTATTGCTAACCGAGAACCTGGATCTGGTAGTCGTCAAGTATTAGAGCGATCGCTTCAAGAAGCAAGCATACCATTTACAGCCGTAAAAGGATTTGATGATATTGTTCACGGACATTTGCAAGTAGCGCAAGCAGTAGCCACGGGCAAAGTTACCTCTGGTATCAGCACTGCATCTGTTGCAGCTGCTTTTGGGTTAGGGTTTATTCCCTTGCAACAATCACGATACGATTTAGCAGTTCTCAAGCCATACTTGGATGAAGCACCTGTACAAAAATTGCTGGGTACTTTAGGACATCGGCGGGTACTTTCACAGTTGGAGGCTATAGGTGGTTATAACACCAGTCAAACTGGGGAAGTGGTGGCTACTATTGAGCCTAGTATTTGTAATTCACTAGATGAGTTAGGTAAATAGTTCTGCTAGTAATTCTTCGCTGGCTTGTTCAAGAGAGTTTAATACTCGATAAGCTAAACCTTTTATTTCATCTGATGGTTTTTGGATGTCGGGAACCATAATCGGACACATCCCCGCCTGAAATGCTGCTTGAACTCCCACAAATGAATCTTCAAAAACCACACACTGCACAGGAGAGATGTTCATACGACAACTGGCCTCTAAAAAAATATCTGGTGCAGGTTTACCTTCCCTCACGTCTTCACTGGTAACAATGGTGGTGAAATATTGATTAATACCAGCATTTGTTAAACGTCGCATGGCTCTAGTTCGAGCAGTCCCGGTGGCTAATGCCATCACTACACCCAGTTTACTTAGTTTTTGCAGCAAAGCTAAAACTCCTGGTTTCATAGGTAGACCTTCTCGCAATTCTCGCTCATCACCTATTTCGATGCGTTGAATAATCACAGACTCAAATTGAAGACTGTCGCCATAGATTTGTTTGAATAATTTTTCCCGCCATGATAGATCTCGCCCGACAATCTCAATATATAAATCATCTGTCATCACATAACCATGAGCTTTTAAAGCCTGCTTCCAAGCCCATCGAGCAATACTTTCCGTATCGAACAACAGACCGTCCATATCAAAAATTACACCTCGGTAACTTGATAACACATTAAATACCTTAATAATTGTTAACATCCAAATATTTAACTATCTTTTCTCTCAAGATTAAACCGGGTATTTGCTTAATTTGACACTTCCCACAGCTAGAAGCCGAGGGATTCTTGCTTCAAAAGGATTCCAATGAATTTACCCCAGGAAGCATCTTCACTGTCTACCCCACCGCTGCAACATCCCTATCAGTTGTATAGCCACAATTTTCACAAGAGAGAATTTTTGATGGTATTACACTACCTAAATATGTCATCGCTATTGGTTAAAAATGCTAGCCTGTTGGTTTGGATATCACCTTTTATGACAGGATTGATTGAGTCATGTGAGAGAGTATATAAAACATCGGTAAGGATAAAACAATCGGGGATTTAAACCCCGATTGCAACACCAAATTATGTGTAGTTGATTAAGGGGGAGTTAAAGACATAGAAGAATTTGCTATGTGTTGCTTCCAAACTGGGATATCCCCACTCAATTTTTCAATTATGTAATTTGCTACAATGCCTTCTGAACATTTGTATTTCCACCAATTCAAGGATTTTTGGTGTAATTCTTGCATAAGTTGCTGATTATCTAGCAGGGTTTCTAATATCTTTCCTAAATCATGCCAATTCTTGATTTGAATAACAGGCGCTCCATCTAAATACCACCTTGAAGGCAAAGTTTCTGTGACTAGAATGCAACCATATTTCATTGCTTCAAACAAACGAGTTGTTTCAAAAGATGTACCCCTAGGTATCAAACATACTTTAGTATCCATCATGATTTCGCAGTAACTACGCTCATCTTCACTAGTTCTATTACGGAAGCCACCAGTAATTGATAACTCAATTTTTAAATCAGGATTTTTTTTCTGAAAGTTTTTTAAACTCGATATCATTAGTTTTCGAGCCAGGATTTTTGGCGTTCCTAGCCAGTATTTTAAAGACCACACAGGATACGGTATATGTATGACACTACCAGAAAAATAAGTTTCATAGAGACGGTCTTCAATATTCTTTATTGGCAAATCCTTTGAGTTATTGTAGCCTAGGGGAATATCATAAATTCTGCCAAGTGTATTTTTGCCTGATAAAAAGTTTTTGAATTTATGAAAGTAATAATTAATAAAACCAGGAGAAGATACAAGCAAAACTCTCAGAAATTGAATTAGGGTCAGAAAATTTAACAAAGAAGGTTGACGGAAGACATTACATCCGAGCATTGGACGTGTACCTATGCACTTAAATACCGCCCTAACCTTGTGAGTATATTTGGGTATGCGATACCATTCATCCCCTATAACTAAGACAACTACATCTTTCCCATAGGAGGGTAATTCATCTATTTCATCCCAAGTTATATAAAATGTTAAACCAGTAACTAAAAAACTGTCTTCTATAGTCTGCAATACCTTAGTAAAATATGTAGCCGAGCCAAAGTTAATCGGTGGATTAACATCATATATATTCCAAGGAATTGGTTTTTGTCCTCGTCGAATATAGATATAGTACTGATTAGCAAGTGTATTAATTACAGACATTGCAGTTTGTTTCCTTGCTTGTAAGTTAAGGATAGCTCATGTATGTTTACAACCTCAATAGAAGCTATTGAGGTTGCTAATAAAGAAAAAACATTTATACATTTATTCTTTCTCTAAAAAAATTAAACTACATTTTTTTAGTCTAAATATTAAGAATATGTATATTTTTAACTTTTATATTTGAAAATATGATAAATTATTGTATATTTTGTAACAAAATAATGCTTCAATTAAAGTTAATTTTAAAAGTTTTTGTTTGTTAGTAATATTATTTTTCACTTGTTGTATACTTTAGTTTTGTACCTTATGGAGTCATGGCAAATTAATCTTAGAGGTTCTTTTAAAAGTTACTCATAATGTATCAAAAATTTTAAATCTCACATAAATTAACATTATTTAAATATAACGTTTTCACACCAGTCTCGCCATTCATCTCCTCGTAAATCCTTGGAGATATGACGAAATTACTCTGGCGATATTGCAGGTAGAAAAATATAAAACTAATCTAAATAAACTCATGAGGTGGTTTGTCCGTAACATTGTTTACGGTATTTTTCAGCTTTTATAAAGTATGAGTAAATTAACTGGCAAGAACTAATATTTAGGAGATTATTTTGAGTAAAGATTTATTAGCTTTTCTGGCTAGTATAATTTTTAGTTTCGGTACAGTGGTTTTCATTAAAAGGCTTAATTTACCGACTTTTGTTACTTTCAGTGGGGCGATTTTTGCTAGTTATACTTTGATGTTTTTTGTCATGTTACATAATTATTTCTCTAAACATAAAAAAAATAAATAAACTAGTGAGAAGTTTTTGTCGTAGCACAATATAGTTGTAAAGACAATAATTACGCGCCGATAAATGCTGATAAATGAAGCGTATGGGGTTATGGCATTTTATAATCTGTGAGGGAGAATTATTTGTGTTAACCTGTGTAGTCTATGCTACATCTGTAGTGAATGGATTCTTTGCCCGAAAGGAAAATGACGGAGCCAGGGAAAAAATTAAGAGTCTCATAGCTCAAGTCAGTTAAAGAACTACTTTCTTCTCGCTAAAAGATGACTTATGTTTTTTGTCTGTGTCCTCTGTGTGTCTGTGGTTCGTTATGACAATGTTTCACCACAAAATTATAATGAATATTTTTAGGTTGTCATTCCACCAGGGCAAAAAAGTGCTATAAACCTGTAATTGTTTTATGATTATGCCTTTACGTCAAACTTTATCAAAACATGATATTGAACTTTCTTATTTGGAGTGGAAGGAAGGTAAAAAACCTTTATTACTGTTACACGGTTTAGCGGATAATGCCGTGGTTTGGTTACGTTTGGGAGATGAGTTAGCCCCGGATTATCACATAGTTGCGCCAGATATGCGCGGTCATGGTCAAAGCAGCAAGCCAGAAAATGATTATACCTTTGCTAGTGCCATCGCTGACCTGGAAGCGCTAATGGATCATTTGGGATGGTCTTGTGCACAGGTTGTCAGTCATTCGTGGACGGGGAAATTAGCGGCTATCTGGGCGAGAGAAAATCCACAGCGTTTACGCAGCATGGTTTTGGTTGACCCGATTTTTATCTGGAAAATGCCTAGCATATTGCGGTTAACTTTTCCTCTGTTGTACCGTTACTTATCTTTTCTTAAAGGTATGGGCCCTTTTGCTAGTTACCTAGAAGCAGAAGCACAAGCTCGTCAGTTAAATCAATATCAAGGATGGAGTAGCTTACAACAGCAAGTATTTCAAGCGGGAATTGAAGAAAAAGTTGATGGAAATTGGGGTAGTAAATTTACTATTGCTGCCCGTGATGGTATTTTTGCAGATGTGATGTGCGTACCTGGTTTCATTTACCCTATTGACACTCCCACGCTGTTTATACAGCCAGAAAAAGGTCTTAATCGTCAAGAGTGGCAAATCAAACCTTATAAAACTCATTTGCAAAATTTCCGCCTCTGTGAAGTTCCCGGTAATCATTGGCCATTTTTGACTGCACCTGAAGCATTTAACCGGACTGTAGCAGCATTTCTCGCAGAATGTCAGTAAAACAACTCTGACTGAACAAATTGAAGTCTTAATTTAATCATGAGCCTTTGTATTAATCCAGATTGTCCTCAACCTCATTACCCTAATCATCATCAAGACAATTTTTGTAAAAGCTGTGGTTCCCCCTTGGAATTAGCGGGACGTTATCGGGTAGTAAGTCTGTTGAGTGACAAAAACGGTTATAGCAAAGTCTATGTAGCAGATAAACAAAATACACCAAAAATCTTGAAGGTACTGAATGAAGATTTATCAAATGACCCCGGAGCAGTAGAACTGTTTTGCCAAGAAGCATCACTTTTAAAACCACTGAATTATTCAGGTATTCCTCAATTTGAGTGTTATTTCCAGTATCAAACGAGAAATGGTTTGGTTCTGCACTGCATTGTCATGGACAAAATTGACCAGCCTGATTTGGATAGGTGGTTAGAGCAGCAAAATCATTTGATTTCTCCAGCAGCAGCCGTGGAATGGTTAAAACAATTGGTACCTGTAAATGTGGTCAATAATTCTGCGACTCATGTAACTGTACCAAGATTAACAAAAGATTCAGAAGCGGTACCTTTAAAGGCTTTATTTGCAGCGCTGTTAGTTTCTTTCGTTTTACTCAGTTTTACAGCTTTAGCGACCATTTCGCCGAGGTTTGGGACTTTGGCAACAACAGCACAATTCCGGCAAAAAAAAGGTACAGTTGATTACTTTGCTTATGAAAAAGGACGGGATAGTAAAGGTAAAATTGCTCAGTTTAATATAGCTGTTTTATCCAATGAATATAAATGGCTAGCTGGGAGTAATTTTCAAGTTCAATCAGATGACGAAGTTATTAGTGTTGAGCTTTTAAAGTTGAACCTAGAACAAGAACGTATACAGCAAATAATGGAAGAACCTACAGAAATAATTTCTGTAGGTGTGGCTAGTTGTGGCGGTAATCCAGTAGTTGAAGAACGCCAAGCTTTAGAACGTTCTCAGCAAATTCAACGTTTAGTAACTAGTTTATTTAGCAATACTTCTAGTGTCCAAGGCTATCGTTTATTAAATCTCGGTCAATTTCAAGGCCGGAATTGTCAGAAAAATCAGGATGTAACTGCATACGCAAGAAGTGTGATGATTATTGGTGTGAAACCAGAATCAGAAGATGTAATTTTAGATGAAGCTTTACGGGATAGGCTGGAAAATAAACCTTTTGCTGATTTTAGGTTAAAGGATTATTCTTTGGGAGCAAGGGCAAGTTTTAAAACTATACCTAGTAATTGATGATGGCAGTTTGAGAAGGTAACTTGATGGTGAAACTAGCTCCTAGCCCTTCGCCTTTACTATGTGCTTCAATTGTACCTTTGTGTAATTCTACCAAATGACGGGCGATGGCTAATCCCAGCCCTAAACCATTTTCCTTGCAAGCAAAATTTGCCTGACGATATCTTTCAAAGACATAGGGCAAAAATTCCGCCTGGATACCAACACCTGTGTCACTTACCTGAAGAACTATTGAGGATTCATCACTTTTTCCCAGTCGCACCTCCACCCGTCCACCAGGAGGAGTGAATTTAATGGCGTTGGAGAGTAAATTATTTAAAATCTGTAGCAGGCGGTTAGCATCACCGAGAATCAGGGGAATAGATTCATCAATTATGGATTCTAAATGAATGCCTTTAGCATTAGCAGGAGGATAAGCAGTTTCCATGGATGCTTTGACTATGTTCACTAGTTGCACTGGGGCGACTTCTAGCTGCAACTGACCCCGGAGAATGCGGGACATATTCAATAAATCTTCTAGGAGTTTTGCTTGAGATTGAGCATTGCGTTCGATGGTTTCTAAAGCATTGTTCACAGTGTTTGCAGGTAGTTGGCGAGTCCGCAGTAATTTTGCCCAACCGAGAATAGCATTAAGTGGCGATCGCAGGTCATGAGATACCATAGCCACGAACTCATCTTTAGTTTGGTTGGCTTTTTCCGCTGCATTGCGGGCTGCTTGTTCCATTTGCAACAGGCGGTTCCGTTCAGCCTCTAATTGCTTGCGCTGGTCTATATCAGTGCTGGTTCCAAACCACTTGACAATTTCTCCTTGGTCATTTTTGATGGGTACACTCCTGACTAAATGCCAACAATAGCTACCATCACGTTTTTGATAGCGTATTTCTTGTTCGTACCCCCGGCCTGTCTCCAAGGCTTGTGTCCATTGCTGCATGACTGAGGACACATCATCTGGATGTATAACTTTTGTCCAGCCAAACCCTTGGGCTGATGCGATGGTTTCCCCAGTTAATTCATACCATTTTTCATTAACATACTCACATTCTCCTTGAGAATTGCACATCCAGACAAGTTGGGGTATGGAGTCTGACAAATAACGGTATTGTTCCTTACTTTCCCGCAAAGCTATTTCCACAAGTTTGCGTTGGCTAATGTCTGTTGTACTACCTACTGTTCGTACTACCTGCCCATTAGTATCTCTAATAATTATTCCTTGGTCCAGTACATAGCGATACTGTTGGTCTTTGTGACGCATCCTATACTCAAAACTATAGTATTTTTGAGTCTTAAAAACATCTAAGAATTGCTGGTATAGTCGTTGTCTATCTTCTGGATGAATTTTTTCTATCCACCATTCATGACTGGGATCTACTTCCTCTAAAGAATAGCCCAAAATTCGAGTTAGTCCTTCAGTCATATTCACAGTACTGTTTTTTATATCTCTGTCGTAAATCAAACAATTAACTGCTGCTGCTGCTAATTGAAAACGCTCGTTACTTAAACGTAGCTGTTCTTCTACTCGCTTACGCTCAGTGATATCAAAAGCTGTACCGACAATTTGGCGCGGCGTACCTTCAACATTCCTGTTAAATACAGTATCTCGACTACAAAACCACAGCCATTCACCGTTGGCGTGTTTTATCCGATACTCAAAATCTAGAATATCCCCATCCTCACAGGAGTTAATAAGTTGCCAATGTCCAGCCAATCCTACTTGATCTTCAGGATGTATTAAAGACGAGATAAACTCAGTACCCATATTTTGAATTTGTGAGCAAGTATAACCAAGTAGTTTGCTAACTTGACTATTGGTATAGACATTGCGCCTTGCTATCAAATCATAAACGTACAAAACTCCTGGTATGGTATCAGTAATACCTTCGATGAATTGCTGACTTTTTTGTAACTTTTCTTCTGCTTGTTTTTTTTCCGTCACATCTCGCCAAGCAGCAACAAAGCCATCCCCCATTTTGGTGATACGAATATCAATGACTTTGGCTGATTGCTGTTGCTGATTAAAAGCAGTATAAACGAGTGATTCTTTAACTAATGGCCGACCCGTTTCCACAACTTTGCAACATTCATCAAACAACCCATATTCTGGTATATTCAACAAAAATTGGCTGATATCTTCGCCTTGTGGTTTAGAACTGATTTGGCTGAATTCATAGGCTGCGGGGTTTAGATAATCAACAAGAAAGTGGAGAATTTTGCCCGTTTCATCACGCGCGGCAGAAAAAATGCCGAAACAATCCAGCAGATTTTCAACAGAAGTGCGGAAACGTTCCTCGCTGCGTTGCAATTCTTGACTAAGTTGAGCATTTTTAATTACTGAGTGAATAGTAGAGCGCAAATGCTCACCACTGGTTTGTCCCTTAACTAAATAGTCTTGGACACCACTTTTCATAGCCTGTACAGCTACAGCTTCGTTACCATAACCAGTTAACATAATTACCGGTGGTATGATTTGCGGTGATTGCTGTTTTAATTCCGCCAAAAATTCCAAACCATCCAAGTCTGGTAGTAAAAAGTCTAATAAAATCACATCAGGATGAAACTGCTGATATAGTATCAATCCACCTTCTCCCGATTCTTCTTCGAGAATTGAGTAGTTGTATTCTTGGTCTTGTAGCAGATAGCGACAATAAGCCTGGCGATCTTCAGCACAGTCATCCACAATTAAAATAGTTAGCGGTTGCGTCATAACTACTAGCTAACAGTATCAGGGAGTATTACAATGTTTAACCAATAAGTAATAAAGCTTTGAATAGTTTCCACCAATTTATTGAGATCAATTGGTTTTAACATATAACTAGCAACGCAATATCGGTAACATATTTCAATGTCTTTTGGATTAGATGATGTGGTAAACACAACTACAGGTATACATCTCAAGTTTTCATCTTGTTTGATTTCCTCTAAGATTTCTCGCCCATCAGTTCCCGGTAAATTGAGGTCGAGTAAAATCAGAGCAGGACGAGGAGATTTTTCGCAATCACTGTAAGCTCCTGCGTGGTAAAGGAAGTCTAGCGCCTCATCGCCATCGCTACAGCGAAACACAGGATTGAGAACAGCTTGTTTTTTCATGACTCGACATAAAGCTTCAAAGTCCTCGTCGCTATCTTCAATTACTAACAAAGGCTTGGCAAAATTAGCAATCATGGGTTTTAAGTAAGTGGGCGTAAATAAAGTTAGTTACAAAAGCTGGCCATCAGCCGTTAATCAGAAATTGAGCTGTGTTTAGGTTTAGTAAGATCCTTGGGTAGATTTCTGCTGACTTACTTACTCCACTGGTTGTAATGTGAAATAAAAGGTACTACCTTCACCGTAGGTTGACTCTACCCAGATTTTACCGCCATGTCGTTCTACTATTTTTTTGGCGATGGTTAAACCCGCCCCAGTACCTCCGCCATATTTACTTGGCCCGTGGAGTCGTTTGAAAATGCGGAAAATTGCCTCAAAGTGTTTATCTCGAATACCAATACCATTATCTCGGACGTAAAATGTGATTGGTAATGAAGGCTGATCTATATAACCAATTAAAATCCATTTGTCAGGTTTATCGTTGTATTTGATAGAGTTAGCAATCAAATTATTAAACACTTCACCTACTTGAACGCCATCGCAATACACTTTCGGTAGTGGTCGGGGAATTTGAATGTCTACGTTCATTTCCTCAATGCGAGCGCTCAAGAAGTCTAAACTACGATGTAAAACATCATTGAGGTCTGTTAGCTGCATAGAAAGGTCTACTCTCCCCAGACGAGAAAAATGCAAGAGGGAATCAATTAAGTCTTCCATTCGCTGGGTAAGACGAATCAATGTTTTTAATTTTTGTCGGCCT
>Ga0172367_10006501_pt1 | contig 13703 bp, 15 predicted proteins | sample Lak10m_FD_114542 | JGI IMG/M metagenome (GOLD analysis project Ga0172367, IMG submission 114542) | Freshwater microbial communities from Kabuno Bay, South-Kivu, Congo - kab_022012_10m | ecosystem: Environmental > Aquatic > Freshwater > Lake | place: Democratic Republic of the Congo: South-Kivu...
GGTAAGTGTCGCACAAAAAATGAGACAACTCATGAGAAACGTACGAATGGTCTTTGATTACTTGAAAATGACTCAAAATTCCTGTCATGAATGACTGATCACATGGAGAACAAATTTACCGTGGTAAGGAAGCATCATCTGTTGCAGCGGCACTTGTTAAGGCCGGATTCAAAAGGGTCACTGTTCTAGCTGGTGGTTTCGAAGCCTGGCAGACAGCCAGATATGATGTTGCCAGCGGCAAACTTGCGGCAAAGGCTACCTACACCCCTAAACCACGGGCGGGTGAAATCAGTCTGGACGAATTCAAAAAGTACGCGGCGGAACTTCCGCCTAACGTAATGATAATCGACCCGCGCACCGCCTCTGAAGCCAAAGCTGGCATGCTCAAGACCGCAAAACTGGTACCGGCTGAAGAGATTAAGGAGCGTCTGTCCGAGATTCCTAAAGACAAACTAATCGTATTTTACTGTAATACCGGCGTAATAGCTGAAGTAGCCTATAACATGCTTAAAGATCTCGGGTATACAAATGTCAAATTCATCAATGCAAAAGTAAAATTCGATAAAGACGGTGGCTATTCCATAACAAAAGAGTGACACATGTCTCACCGGTTCATCTCTGCTCTCACTTGGAGGTGAACCGGTTCCTGCAGTACAATTTTTATTTTTACCTATAAATACATAAATTCATATAAACGGAATTTAAACTATAAAGACATCTACGATTGGAACAACAGAGAAGCGAATAAATAACAACGCAGGAGGTAGCGATTGTGACCATAAAATTTTCACGCAGAACCTTTTTAAAGGCGGCTGGTGCAGCTTCGGCAGGGATCACCGCAGCTACGACCGTCCCAAAGAAATTTCTCTCTTGGGCCGAAGAAGCCGGCCAAAAGGATATGCAACTGATTCCCACATTCTGTGAGCTCTGTTTCTGGAATTGCGGTCTGATAGCCAAAGTAGAAAACGGCAAGGTCATCAAGATCGATGGAAATCCCTTAAGTCTCAGGGGTCGTGGCCGTCTTTGCGGACGTGGTAATGCCGCTCTGGGGGCACTGTATGATCCCGACCGCCTTAAATTTCCACTGATCAACACCGGAACACGTGGCGCACCGGTCTGGAAAAGGGCCAGCTGGGATGAAGCATTCGGACTGATTGCCAATAAAATGAAGGCCATTAAAGATTCGTACGGTCCGGAAGCCTTGGCGCTTATCTACCACGGTACCGGAGCAGCCTTCTGGAAACACCTGCTGCACGCGTATGGTGTCTCAACATTTGCGGCACCATCGTTCGCTCAATGTCGCGGACCTCGTGATATCGGCTTTGTGCTGACGTTTGGTGCTGATGTCGGCTCTCCGGAATATTATGATTTCAGCAAGAGCAAATATATTGTACTGCTTGGATCGCATCTGGGAGAAAATGCCCATAACAGCCAGGTGCAGGATATAATCAAAGGCTTTTCAAGCGGGGCCAAATTGACTGTTGTAGATCCACGCCTCTCCAATATCGCCTCCAAGGCGGAGCGTTGGCTCGCCATTAAACCGGCTACCGACTTGGCGCTGCTGCTGGCCTGGATCAGAATTATCATTGAAGAAGGTTGGTACGATAAGGAGTATGTCGAAAAATATGCCGTCGGTTTCGATGAATTACGCGCAGCCGTTCAGGAATATACGCCGCAATGGGCCGAAAACGAGACCTCAATCGCCAGCGATGTTATTGTCGAGGTTGCCCGTGAAATGGGTGGAAACTCTCCCAACGTCTGTATCGGCGCAGGTCGCTATGCTGTCTGGTACGGTGACGATACCCAGCGCAGTCGTGCCATTGCAATCCTGAATGCGCTGCTCGGCACTTGGGGACGCGAAGGTGGCTACTTCTTCCCTTCAGGCGGCAAGGTTCCCGAATATCCGGGGTTACCGGCTTATCCGACGCACGCTGAAGGTGGCCCGAAACTGGATGATGCCTATCCGTTCGCCCTTCTGCAGACGACCACCTCTATAAAGCAGGCCACCATCACCGGTCAGCCGCACCCGATCAAAGGATGGTTTGTGTACGGCTCCAATCTGATGAAAACCATGCCGGATAAAGTGGAAACGATTAAAGCGATTGAAAAACTTGATCTGCTGGTTGCAATCGATACCATGCCGGTCGATTTCATCAAGTATGCCGATATTGTGCTGCCGGAATGCACCTACATGGAACGGTATGATGAAATCAGCAGTGGAAAATTCAAGGGTCAGGGCGAAATTGCTCTCCGGCAGCCGACCGTCGAGCCACTCTTTGAAAGCAAGCCCTCCTGGTGGATGGCCAAGGAATTGGGCAATAAACTGGGTCTGTCCACTTATTTCCCCTGGAAGGATGGCGAGGAGTATCTGGCAAAGCGCTGTGAGGCCGGAGGTATCGACTTCGCTCAGTTAAAAAAGAGCGGCGTGATTGTGACACCCGGTAAACCGCCCTACATTTCAGCCGACAACCAACCGGAATTCGGCACACCATCCGGCAAGATCGAACTGTACTCCAAACAGCTGGCCGAGAAAGGGTTCGACCCGGTACCAAAATACACAAAACACCCACAGCCTCAGGCCGGCAGTTTCCGGCTCCTGTTCGGGCGTGCGCCGCTGCACACCTTCTCGCGTACTACCAACAACTTCATGCTCACCGATCTACAGCAGGAAAATTCGCTCTGGATCAATACAAAAAAAGGCAAAGAGCTGGGACTTAAAAACGGCGACTATGTCATGCTCGAGAATCAGGACGGTGTCAGATCACCCGGACGGATCCTGGTCAAACTCACGCAGCGCATGCGTGGCGATGCGGTCTACATGAATCATGGTTTTGGAGTCCATTCCAAAGCGATGACCCGCGCCAACGGCCAGGGAATTGCCGATGACGATCTGATGACGGATGCGGCTATAGACCCTATCATGGGTGGTACGGCCATGCGCAGAAATTTCGTCAAAATCGTTAAGGGGGGCTGACATGCAGATATATGGCGTTTTGATACCCAAAAAAGAGCAGATATCAGGCTACCTGAAGGAGTTTCAACAAGGTAAAGGGGGCGTTTTAGTATACCTGTCTCTCGTAGGACTCCTTGTGGGCGGAGTTGGTGTCGGTTGTATTTTCATGCTTGGTCATGGCCATACAATCAACACCTCCAGCTATGTTCCCTGGGGATTACAAATTTCGACATACGTTTTTTTTGCACTGGTAAGCGGGGGCTGCATTTTCACCAATTTTATCGGCAATATGTTTTTCCCGCACCATTACAGGTCACTCGCCTCGCGCGTCATCTTTCTTGGTCTGATAACGGCGATAGCCGGTTTTGCCTCCCTGGCGTCCGAGCTTGGCCATGTTGAACGCATGTACATGTTTCTGCTCTCACCCAACCCGACCTCCCCGATGTTCTGGATGAGCGTCTGGTACTCTGCCGATATCACCATACTGATTATTGAATACATCCACATTCAACGTCGCAGGCATTCCAAAGGGATGTTGTACGCTTCATTTGTGATACCGGTCATCACCTACTGTTCCCTGGGTAGTCTCTTCGGCGCGGTCGGAACCATGCCATACTATTATAGTTCGTTATTGCCGATCTATTTTCTGTTTAGTGGTTTTCTGACCGGCAATGCTCTCTGTGCCATTGTAGCGGCGCAGCAATCGCGCAGGACCGGGAATCAGGCAGCCATGAAACCTTTTATGAGGATGCAGAAAATCGGCCTGGCCTCCGTCTTTGTACTCACTTTCTGCCGTATCATTGTCGGCCTCTCCAGTCATCAGAGCGGCTATGAGATTTTTCGTGAGACCTTCTTCCAGAATGTCGTTTTCGGTATGCTGGGAGCCCTGGTGGGGCCCTTCATGATCCTGATGTACCGGCGCACGTCTGCTGCACTTATTTTCTCTAGTGTTCTGGTGCTGATTACACAATTTCTGGCTCGTCTCGACCTGGTCGTCGAAGGTTTCCGGGTCCCGGTCTTCCGAGTCTACGACATGCCGGAACGGATCAGCTATTTTCCGTCAATTTTTGAAATGCTGGTTGTCGTATTCTCTCTTTCGGCTGTGGCACTGATCTACATAGTTTGCGAAAAAATGGGGCTCTTCGAAATCGCTGAGACCATCAAGGGGGGACACTGATATGCCATCACCTGAAGATACCGATATTCTTGACATCATGCGGGCGGATCTACAGCGAGCTCTTAAAAAACCTCGCCAGCAGCGCCGGTGGGCCATGGCAATCGACCTTAAAAAATGTATCGGTTGCCATGCCTGTACGACCGCCTGCATGTCTGAAAATCTGACGCCGCCCGACATTCACTATCGCCCGGTAAAAGAAGAAGAGTTGGGCGAATACCCCAATACCGGTATGCGCTTTCTGCCGCGTCCCTGTATGCAGTGCGATGCACCCAGCTGCACCCAGGTCTGCCCGGTAACAGCAACCTACAAGCGGGACGATGGCATTGTCGTTATCGATTATGAACGGTGTATCGGCTGTCGCTACTGCCTGGTAGCCTGCCCCTATGGGGCCCGTTCTGCCGATGTCGGGCACTATTACACCGGTGACTTCCACACCAAAACCTATGAAGTCGAAAATTCGGGCGAATACGGCAAAACATCAAAACGGACCAGCCACTGGCGTTCGCCGATCGGCAATGCACGCAAGTGTCATTTCTGTATTCATCGCATCGAAAAAGGTGAACTGACCAGATGTTCGACCACCTGCCTGGGGAGCGCCACAATTTTCGGCGATATCAACGATCCGCAGGCGCTGATCACCAAGCTGATTAACAAATCGAATGTGATGAAATATAAAGAAGAATTAGGTACGAAACCGATGGTGTTCTATCTGACGTAAATCTGATGGTTGCTATATTTCTGTTATATGGTAAAAACCGAATATCTTTATGGACCGGTTCGCCGGAATATTACACAAAGGGAGATTGTACATGAAAAAGATTATGACAATGGTTGTAGCGGTTATGGTTGCGTTAAGCTTTTCGATGGTAGCTGTTGCTGAAGAAAAAAACGCCGAAAAAACAGCCACTGAAAAGAGTGAAAAAGGAGAGAAGAAGGATATCAAGAAGACGAAAGATGCTAAAAAGTCAAAAGGCGCCAAAACTGTTGAAGCCAAGCCGGCTGCCAAAGGTAAAAAAGAAGTTTCCGGCTGTTAATCCGTTGTAGTTTTCTGATGTTTGTAATTTGTGCATTGCAAACAAGCGGACACCAATCATACCTCCAAGGTTTTAATTCCTCGGAGGTATCGCCGTAAGTTATTGTCATCTATGATTGCAAAGGTGAAGAAGGCCCCCGTGACTGAAGTACGGGGGTCTTTGTTCAGGAGCACTGTGCTGTTAACTGCGCTAACCATAGTCATGTTTTCCGTCCTGACGATGTCATGCACGCTGACCGATCGAAACCGGTCAGCATGCGTCGGCTGTCATTCCGCTCTCGAACCGGCCTCGTCATCGCACACTGATTGCGTCGTCTGTCACGGCGGTGATCCGCAGGCTCGCGACAAAGCCACAAGTCACGCTGCGCTGCGTGGTCCGGCCAATCCATCCACTCCTGAAGATTGGGAGGAAGGCTGCGGCCGCTGTCACCGCTACCAACTGGAGCGGGTCAAGTCGACCATCATGCAGACCAATCAGGGTATGATCCGCAATATCCAGATGACCTGGGACGGAATCGATAACAAAAACTACACCACCGGCGGCGGTAAAGCCTTTGATCCGCAGGGTAAAAATATTGAGACAGAACCGGTAGCGCAACTTGACAATCTCTCCGGTGAACTGTATCGAAAATTTTGCTCCCGTTGTCATATCGGCGCGGTCAACGGTGATTCCTATTCGGCAGCTCACGCATCAGGCTGCGCCGCTTGCCATTTCCCCTGGAATGATACCGCGACGTATCAGGGAAACGATAAACAGTTGCGCGGGAAAGCTGGACACTCCGCCAGTCATGCCATGACTGCACTCCCCGATACCCAGGTCTGCAGCCGCTGCCACAATCGCAGTGGCCGCATCGCCTATTCATATCAGGGACTGCACGATGGCAACAACGGGCTGGTACCCACCAGGCGGGGTGAACCGGGACCGGAGCTGGCCAGTGGCGCCCGCAATCTGACGCATATTTCGCCGGATGTACATTTCGCTGCCGGTATGGAGTGCATCGATTGTCATACGTCACGTGATATCATGGGGGATGGCTTCCAATATCGGAACATGTTCCTGCAAACTGAAATCGCCTGCCAGGACTGCCACGGCAGCGGCCGCGATCTGCCCCGTTACCGGCAGATTACCCGCGAGAACGATGAAGCACTGCGAGAATCCCGTTCCTACAAGCGATCGGCTACCTCCGGAATGCGCATGATCCAGACCGCGAAAGGGCGCAGCTATTCTAACGTCTTCTATCAGGACGGCACGATCTGGCTGCAGGGGAAACGGAGCGGTAAGCTGCACAAGAGCAAGGTCATTACCGCTACGCCGGAACATACCATCGCCGGACATGAACGCATGGAATGCTACAGCTGCCACTCGCATACCGTAGTGCAATGCTATGGCTGTCACACCCGCTATGACAAGGGCAAAAACGGCATGGACTTTATCAAGGGGGAGGAAACGCCGGGCGCATTCAGTGAGAGCGAAGATTACCGGACACTCTACCCTTTCCCGCTGGCGCTCAACCAGCGCGGAAGGATTTCACCCGTGACTCCAGGTTGTCAGACCTTCGTTACAGTCGCTGAAAAGGATGGTTCGCTCTCTAAATCCGAATACATCACCAGATTCAAGCGGAGTCAGCAGCTGCGCTTTGCACCGTTTTATTCTCATAACAGCACCAGAAAGGCGATCGGATGTGCTGAATGCCATGGCAATCCGGCGTTCCTCGGTTTCGGCCAGCATATCGTCGAAGGTACCAGCATTACAGGGACCCTGATCTGCGAGCAGTCCGCCAGGAAACCGCTGGACGGTTTCCTGACCATGAACAACGGAACGGTACGCGCATATTCAGCTATCACCCGTGAGAACTCCCGGCCACTGAGCGGAGTCGAAGTGAAGCGGGCGTTGGCGGTCAATCTCTGCCTCCCCTGTCACAACAGGGCTGCCGACCCGATCTATCGTAAAGGAGTTAATCAGCGTGCGCTTTCTGATGCTCGTCATCGTCAGCTTCTTTCTGACAAATAACTCCCTGGCGACTCAACTGCATGGCGGTCCGGTCTGCTCGTCATGTCATGGACAAACCACTGCGCGTGATCAGGTAACCGGGTGCGTCGTCTGCCACCCGGGTAAGGAGCTGATTTTCGAACGCGCAATGTCAAGGCGCAGCGGGGAAAAGAGCTTTGTTGAGCGCAGTTATGCCAGGGTTGATTCCGGCTTCTGGGATAAAAACTGCACATCCTGTCACCTCAAAAGCTGCCGCGATTGCCATGGAACCGGCCCGGTCATCTCAAAACCGAATGTGGCCGCCTGTCAGAAATGTCACAAGGGATACTATACCGGCGGGGACTACTCCGGACGTGCACCGCGTGAGAACAACATGCGTTATCAACGGGGGATCGCAGTGGAGGGAGAGACGTTTCTCAAGATGCTTCCCGATGTTCACTATACTGCCGGAATGATATGCTCTGCCTGCCACTCCATGCAGAGTCTTGTTGAGGGGAAAAAATCGTCTCACGTCTGCCGCAACTGCCACAGAATTTCCTCAAATGTGATAGAACACTCCATTCCAGCTCATCTTGAAAAACTGGAATGCTACGCCTGCCACTCCGCCTGGGGAGCACAGGAATACGGCACCTTCTTCCTCCGCTTTCGAGATCTGCGTATGAAAGTAGATTTTGATCTGAAACCGACGTCAAGCACCGAGTATCTGCGCAGCGCCTACCTGAGAAAGCAGGACGCGCCGCCACTGGGGATTAACGCCAGAGGCAGGGTCAGTCCGATCAGGCCGTTGTTTATCTCCTACTATACCGATATTGCAGCCGCTCGTGATAACGGCCCGGAAAACAGCCTGCTGGCAGCAGAATGGCGAGCCTGGTTTCCGCACACAATTCAGCGAGGAAGCGTTACCTGCGAGGGATGCCACGACAATCCGGCCCGCTTCCTGCTGGAGCCGGAATCCAGGCGGATCTATAACCTGCAAAAAGACGGGATGACGCTCGATTCATTCTGGCGGCAAAAAGGGCAACGGGTGGTCAACGGCAGTTTTATGAGCGCCAGTCGGTACCAGCAGATCAGCAACAAGAGCCCGGCATATACAAAGGCGTACGTAAAAAAATGGAAAAAACTCCTCAATCGCGACGATCATTCCTTACGTCCCTGACCTTGCTGCTCGCCTCAGGTGGACTGCTGGTGCGCTATCTCATGCCGCGTTCAGCCGGAAATCGCCGCGTTCTTGCAAGCGCAGCCGCCGCTGATGTGCCACTCGGTGGCGCACTCCTGTTTCGAAGTGAGCGGATTATTTTGCTGCGGAAAGACACCGGTTTCTACGCACTCAGCCTGATCTGCACGCATCTGGGGTGCACGGTGACTGTTACGGAAAACGGACTCGCCTGTCCCTGTCACGGGAGCTTGTTCGACCGTCAGGGAAAGGTACTGAAAGGTCCCGCTGACCGGGCGTTGATACAGTTGCCGGTTGAAGAACATGGTGAGCGCATTGATGTGCTCGGGTAAGAAAATTTTGCCGATTGGTTGCCTCCATGATATCTGAATTCCTCAAACATCTCTTTCCACGCGTCGTACTTGAGCGAAACCTGCGCTTCAGTTATACGTTCTGTCTGGGTGGACTGGCCTTTACCGCCTTCCTGATCATGATCACCAGCGGCATGCTCTTGATGATCTATTACCAACCGACACCGGAGCGGGCTTTTTCTTCGGTACTGTTCCTGGAATCCTCTGTCTGGGGCGGGAAATATCTGCGCAGCCTGCACCGACTGACATCGCATACGCTGCTGGTGTTGATACTGCTGCACACCCTGCGCGTGATCCTGACCGGAACGTATCAAAAACCACGTCAAATGAATTGGGTGATCGGCTGTCTGCTGCTTTTTTTGACGCTGTTCGGGGCCTATACCGGGTACCTGCTCCCCTTTGATCAGCTGGCGTTCTGGGCGACGCAAACCGGCGTGGAACTGCTGGCAACTCTACCATTCGGAACGTATCTACGCTCTCTGCTGGTACCGGACGGAGTCGGGCAGGGGCTCTCACTGCTTCGCTTTTATGCCCTGCATATTATGATCATACCGATGGGGGTCCTGCAATTGTCCTTTTTGCATTTCTACCGTGTCAGAAAGAACAAGGGAGTACTACCATACCTATGAAACAGGGATTTGTGAAAAGCTCCCCGCATTTTTTCAGACGTATCAGCCGCGCGATGTATGTATTGCTGCTGGCTCTGCTGATCCTGGCCGCGTTGCTTCCGGCTCCGCTTCAGGAACAGGCCAACCCTGCCGTTACGCCCAATCCGGCCAAATCGGCCTGGTTCCTGCTCTGGATCCAGGAGTTGGTCAGCTGGTCACGCCTGATGATCTACCCGGTTATTCTGGCTGCGTGCCTGTTCCTGCTGCTTCCCTGGCTGCCCGGTACGGCGCATGGTTACCAGGCCCGCTGGTTTCCCCGCTCACAGCGGGTGCTGTCTGCAAGTACTATCATTCTGGTACTTATCATCGTGCTGCTGACCATCGTGGCACTGTTTTTCAGGGGGGCAAACTGGTCTTTTACCTTGTCATAATCGCCCTGCTTACGGTAACGATCCCGGCAGGGGCAGAAAATCATCGTCAGTACTGTGTTTCGTGCCATCAGGTACATTACCGTGAGCGTGGCAACTGCGATGACTGTCATCACGGCAATCCGGCGTCAGAGCGAAAAAACATAGCACACGCCGGATTGCGTGCCGGAAAGTATGTCCGTTTTACTCTTGGTGATACTGTTCGTAATGGAGCAAATGAACGGTTGTTAGAACAGTTTGCCTGCCGGCGTTGTCACGTCAGTGCCAAACGCGGCAACCGTCTTGCGGTAAGCCTTGATGCGGCGGTGTCTTGGAAATCAGCAGCAGAACTGTTACAAGCACTGCGTCAGCCAGTGGCAAACATGCCGGATTTCAAACTGGGTGAAGAACAGATAACAACTCTGCTCAACGCTATTTATTACGGATCACAGGGACGTACAACCGATGTCAGCGTCCCCGTAAAAATACATTTCGCGACCTCTACCAAGAAAAACATCGATATTTTTTCGTCAAAATGCGGCCATTGCCACCGCATGCTGAGTGAACGACTCGGATCTGTTGGAACCGGTGATATCGGCCCCAATCTGTCCGGGCTGTTGTCCGTCTATTATCCCAAAACATTCAAAAACAACACTGCCTGGACTGTACAAAATCTGGCCGACTGGCTGAAAAATCCGCGTGCAATCCGGCCATGGGCAAGCATGCAGCCCGTACTGCTCACAGCAACTGAATTAAATAAAATTGAAGCTGTTTTGTTCGTAACTGTTACGGCAGAATCGTTTTATCATTTCAATCAACTATTCGACCAGCACTGACTTGGAATATCATTTCAAAAACGGCAGTTCATGAACCACAGAGCAACTGAGAAATTGAGAAATTGAGAAATCAGGCAGTTACATCAACAACTGACATAACCAAAATGGTGAGTGACTTTTTCTCGACATGTAGAAAACGAAATATAATCATGTTGCCATGCGTTTTGCGTATAGCACGCTAAGCTGAGGAGTTGTCATGAGATCGAATTATCTGCTTACATTTGTGACCTTGATAACTACCGGTAGTTTTTCAAAGGCGCTTGACATAAACAGGGTCGTCTCAATAGACCGTTCTTTGATTGACTCAGTCCTGTCAATGGTATGAGCGACCATCGCGGTGGAGCCAAAAAGGCCAAGGCTCATATAGAATTTGATATCAACCGTGGCATACCACGCAAGATATACCTGACCGATGGCAAAGAAGGTGAACGTCCCTTTGTTGAAAAGATCATTGAAAAAGGCGAAACCTCCGTCATGGATCGTGGCTACCAGAGTCACGCACACTTTGATCAGTGACAGACCGCTGAAAAACAATTTGCCTGCCGGATCAAAGTGAATACCGCACAACCGTTATCAGCGAGAATGACGTCAAAACTGGTAGCATAGTCTTTTATGACAGGCAAAGTTGTTCTGCTTGGCACCAAAGGAGTAAACCTGGCAGAGAAAGAACTGCGTCTTGTCAACTATCATGTAGACGGCAAAGATTTCTGCATAGCTACCAACCGACATGACCTGACAGCAGAAGAAATTGCCGAAGTTTATAAACTTCGCAGGAGCATAAAAACCTTCTTCGGCTGGTGGAGGCGCCACCTTGGTGTGTATTACCTTATTGCCAGCGTTGCTTACGTGCCATGGGGAAATTATAGTGATAAATATCCTATTGTCAAGCCTGACCCCAAATGTTTACCTTGATATTTGGAAAAACTCTGTTATTCTTTTAAACGCTTACACATTACATTGTTGAGGAGCTACTAATGGGATTCTTTGGCATTGATAACAAACATGAACTGGCCGAAAAAAAATCTGAAATCCATAAACTCATGCAGATGCTTGACAATATTGATAACATTGTCATGTTGTGTGATGCGACTAACGACAACAAGATTTTCTATATGAACCGCAAGACAAAGGAGCTCCTCCAGGAGCATCGTTCTGAACTGAACAGCGGGTTGCGCGGCGCTGATGTCAGTAACGCGTTCAGCAATTCGATTCACCAGTATCACAAAGACCCGGCACGCATCAGAAGAATATTTGCCAATCCCCGTGCCGACCTGCCGCACACCGCCGAAATACCCATCGGCTCCATTACCCTCAGGACAACCGCCTATCCAATCTGGGACAGCAGCGACAGCAGCAAACTGCTCTGCTATATGGCCTGCTGGAGTGACATCACCGCAGAGAAACTTGTCAAGGAGCAGCAGTATCAACAGATCGAGCGCAAGAATTATCTGGAAGAGCGGATTCACCAGATTGCTACCGCCATGGAAGAGATGAGCATGACTGTCAATGAGGTTGCCGGCAATACCAGCAATGCCTCTGATTCAGCAGCTCAGGTAGCCGAGAATGCCCATGAAGGGCAGAAAGTTGTCAACCAGGCTGTACGAGAAATGCAGAAAGTTGCCGAAGTCGTACGTTCATCGGCAGAAATTGTTGGCAAACTCGGCAGTACTTCTGAAAAAATCGGAGAATTCGTTAATGTTATCAATGAAATTGCCGACCAGACTAATTTGCTGGCTCTTAACGCTGCTATTGAGGCTGCCAGAGCAGGTGAAATGGGGCGGGGTTTCGCCGTGGTAGCTGATGAAGTCAGGCGACTCGCCGAGCGAACCACCGCTTCAACAAAGCAGATCAGCGTCATGGTCATGGAAATTCAGAACGGCACCCAGATGGCGGTTGAATCGATTGAGCGGGGCAAAAGCGAAGCGGAAAAAGGGGAAGCACTTTCACACAAAGCGGAAGAATCCTTGAACTCCATCGTACTTTCGATAGAAGAGATAAAAAATGTCATTGCACAGATAGCAACCGCATCAGAAGAGCAGGCGGCCACCGCCACCGTGATTGCCAGCAATCTCGAAGAAATTTCACGTCAATCGTAACTCTGTTAACCAGCACCACAGCGACGCGTAATCAAAATGGCCGGGAATACTCCCGGCTTTTTTGCATATGGCATTATTGAGCAGAAGGAGCCGGCAATGGAAGAGTATGAAACTTCTGGGCATCATCAGTGGAAATTTTTTCGGGCCGGTGGCTTCGACCAGGTGTTGCTGGAAACGGGAGAAGACCTGCTAGCGCTCTCTATACGGGACAATAAGCTCTGGTCAGCCCTCAGCTGCCCTGTCAAAGGAGTTGAGTTCGATCAGCGCACCCTGCAACTGATTAACACCGATAACGATGGGCACATTCGGGCTCCTGAAATACTTGCTGCAGCGGAATGGGCCGGTTACTCCTTCTGATCAACGGGGCTGAGGCGCAGCGGCGGCGCGGTCTTTTGCGCCGACCGTCTGCCGCCGATTGTGTACGCCCGTCATGGGCGTGAACTTATGGGGTGCAAGTCCCCTGTACGATAATCCAGTCACTGTCGCGATGACAGGGTAAAACAAGTACTAGCCGAAGGCAAGGGCGTCTCCGCGAGGAGAGGTCTGGAGGAAGCCCGAGTGCAAAGCTATGAGCCGACGAACAGAAACGGCATACAAGGCCGTCATCCGGGCAAGTCAGCACAACATGACGAAGTCCCACGGATTCAGGAGAAACGGTAAATGCTGCGGTTGTGTAGCGACAGTTCACGTTCTTATCCGGGGAGATCTGTCTCACATGCCATTAGTATCTATGATGGCGCGGCCACTGGTAACGGTTGCCGTGATGGGGCAGAAGTCAGCAAAAGCCATAGTAGGTGCGGACGCCGTCCCCTTGCGATTGGACGGCTGGAAACAAGCCGGGTTAGCCCGGAAGACTTACCCCGCCGAAGGGCCGAACGAAGAACAGGGGAGGAGCCCCAATGAGCTTTCATGACATAGAGAACCCGACCGGGGGAATGCCCATGGAGCGCGTCATTGACCAGCCAGCCCCGGTGCAACACCTGCTGGAGCGGATATTATCCAGTGCGAACATGGAGCAAGCGTGGAAACGAGTACGGGCCAATAAAGGCGCACCCGGCGTCGATAGCATCACCATCGAA
>Ga0172367_10006502_pt1 | contig 13702 bp, 20 predicted proteins | sample Lak10m_FD_114542 | JGI IMG/M metagenome (GOLD analysis project Ga0172367, IMG submission 114542) | Freshwater microbial communities from Kabuno Bay, South-Kivu, Congo - kab_022012_10m | ecosystem: Environmental > Aquatic > Freshwater > Lake | place: Democratic Republic of the Congo: South-Kivu...
CCTCGCGTAGCTGGAACGTAGCCAGCGAGCAGTATGTCGGCTGTTTGATTCTGCCCTCGCCGTCAGTATCCCACCCCAAGGCCCCGTTCGTCTGCTGACCTGCGGGACCTTTGCTTTGTGCGGCATGGCGAGAGCGGGCCAAGTCGATGCACCTATGCCTTTCGTTGGATTTACTCCCACATGGGATACGGGCATCATTCCATCCATGATGACTGAACCCATTTCTCCGTGCCCCTTCTGCGCATCTGATCAGGTCACCTCGTTGGAGATCGACATTGCGCAATGGGCGGTTGTCTGCAACTCCTGTGGTGGCGTCGGACCGACGACGGATAGCCTCGCCGAGTCGATAGAGGCTTGGAACGGTCGTCGGGTCCTTGCCCAAAACCTTGGCTTGATTCGCCAGACGTAATCACTGGTGGGCCAAGGTATTTCTTCTTGTGGATGGGAAGATATAGCCTGCCTGAGCAACAACGAGATTGGCCTGTGATGAAGGGCATTGCTAGCCCCGCCTACGCCCCTTCTTCACCGGCATCTGCTCCCTGACCTGATCAAACAACTCAAACACCGTCAGCCCAAGTGTATTGGCAATGACCTCGATGGCGTTGATCGTCGGATTCGCCCGCCCATTCTCAATCCGGCTCAGGTAGGTCTGATAGAAGCCGCACCGTTCTCCGAATTCGACTTGGCTCAGGCCTGTCTGTAGGCGCAAGTCGCGGATGCACGCACCAAGTTGTTTGGCTAGCTGAGAAGTTTGCACATCGCATACTTTCTGCGATATGCTCCAATTCACATAAACACTAATTCATATATTGCTTCGTCGGCTGATTGCGGCGTAGTGGTGGAATGCAATAACAATTACGCGGAGATTCAACCGCTAGGCTTCGGAGCGTCTGACAATGTATAGCCTTCTGCGATGCCGACTCGTTGCTCATATGATGAAGGCGTTCCTCGTATGCGGCGTTTTTCTGCTTTCGACTACTATCGCGGGTTGTGGAGAAACTGCGAGCGAAAAGTATGAGCTTGCTGAAAAGTATCGAAGTGGCGACGGGTTAGTCAGAGACTACTCTCGTGCAATGACCTTGTATCTTGAAGCCGCAGAAATGGGGCACAAAGATGCCAAGATGGAACTTGGCCGAATCTATGCAGCTGGGAAGATTGTCCCGAGGGATTACACCAAGGCTGTTCGCTGGTATCGAGAGGTGGCCGAAGCCAGATTTTCCGAAAAACCTCTGGGAGCCCAGCTCGCACTCGGTCATCTCGCATTCTCGACGGAAAGGTACGATGAGGCAATTCATTGGTTTCATTTGGCTGCTGAGAACGGTAGCTCAGAGGGTAAGCGACTCCTTGCGGAGTCATATTTCTCCGCAGCTCAGCAAAAGGCAAGAGGCGGCAACGCTAATGCTCAATACGAATTGGCGATGCGCTATCTCAGAGGTGATGGAGTAGAAGCGAGTGTAGCAATGGCAAATGAATGGCTTAATGTCTCAGCGGCGCAAGGCTCTCCGAAAGCCCAAAATCAGCTCGCCATACATTTGGCTAATGGTACAGGCGGGCCGAAGGACTTTGCAAAGGCTCTGGAGCTATGGAAGATCGCAGCAACTAAGGGCGACAGCCAAGCGCAAACATTCCTTGGCCGCTATTTTGTTTCCGATCATATAGGCCAGCGCGATGAAAACGCTGCACTTCATTGGTTTAAGTCAGCTGCAATGCAGGGGGACCCAATAGCGCAACGGGAACTTGGAATGCTACTTGCCAATAGCAGTTCAGGGACGAGAGATTTCGTAGTCGCTTACGTTTGGTTAAATCTTGCGGCCCTGAAAGATTCTGGAAGTTACTCCCAGCGCGATGTCATTGAAAGGCTGCTTACCCCGCAGGAATTAGGCGAAGCACAGAGCCTTTCGTCCCAATGGAAAATTGGTAGCGAAGTTCGTCGTCGACCACAGTGAAAGAATTTGACCGTCAAGTCAAAAGAGCGGCCGGTATGGCTTGAAGAGGCATCGTACTCCAGCTGCTAATTAAGCTCGATACCGTTTTAAATGAGCAGCAACTATCCAACTCGATATCTCTCGGAGTACAACATGTCCGACAGAGTATCCACAATGCCTATAGTCAGCGTTATTTCTGGAATCGTTGCCGGCGTGCTCATCGTCCTCGGTGTCGTCTGGTACGTGAAAGGCCCAGCGTTTTTGGCATCGAATGATAAGGCAGGCCAGCAAACAGCCACCCCGAGCAGCAATTCATCATCATCCACTACCGAGAAGCGTTTCACCTACCACGACATTCTGCAGGATGGGAAGGATCCGGCATTTGCTGGGTCTGATTCAAAGAAGCGGAGTTCAGCGCCGATCGCAACGGACACCGGCACAGCCACCTATCTTCAAGTCGGCTCTTTCAAGTCGCTAACGGAAGCGGACGCGCAGAAGGCCAAGTTGGCGCTACTGGGCATCGAATCGACAGTCAGAAATGCAGACATTCCACAAGTAGGCCCGGTGCATAGGGTAATTGTAGGCCCAATGTCGTCGCCCGATGATGTCAGGAAACTTCGCGATCAGTTGATGCAACACGATATTCGCGCAATCGAGATTCATTGACTCGGGAGCTATCAATGTTCGAATCACCGAAGTGCGTGTGTAGGCGGGCTCGACAAGTTGTGATCAGCATGATCGCGGTTGCCGCGTCTTTAACCAGCTACGCCAACGACACCAAGGTCGATGCCGAAGCACCGCTACTCCTGAAAGCGGAGACGGCCGGCAAAGACCTGACGGATTGTCATGCCCTCAATCGTGTCTGCGTGTCGATCACGCCGCCCTCTGGCACGGACGCGAAACCGGTGGTCGCGCCAGTTCTCACCGCAGCAACGCGGGAGGAATTCTTTGCTGAATGTGCCCGCCGCAATCGAGTCTGCGTGATCAAGTCGCGTTAGCAGGAGAAGAGTTATCTTGGCAAACTGGCTGAAAGAAGAAATTTCCCAATTCGGCGAAACCGTTGACGCGTCGATCCAGAAGGCTAGCCATGAGATTCAATCGCATATCGACAAGATCGGCGAAGAACTCAACAACCAACGAACGCTCACAAAGAGCGATATGCAGGCGTTGATTGACTATGCGGCTATTCGTTTCGGCGAGGCGATAGATGTAAGAATTCAAGTGGCAAAGACGGAGATTGCCACCTTAGTGACCGAGAAAGTCGGCGAAGTTCGTCGCGAGCTCACCGCCGCCGCCGACGAGCAAAAGCGCACTGCGGTTCGGAACGCGGGTATTGCAATCGCAGCCGCGATCGCCATTGGCATCCTTTCTTTGGGATACCGAAACTACCTTCATGGCGAAATCGATCTTCTATCTGTGTTCCGGGCGACTCTCGGGGCTCTGGCAGTTGGACAAATTGTATGGCTTGCACAACGTCACCTTGGCCAGTACTTCGGGCTCAATAAAACCCAACGAAGCGTCCTGATCGCGAGTGCTCAGTACGTTGGCGCATTCCGTCCGAAGGGGGCCTTGGGTCACCTATTGCTTTTCACGGTAATCGCCTCTTGTTGGCTGGCGCTTAACTTCTGGCCTGAACTGAAGACCGTGTTTGCCAATTGAGTGCGTGCTGTATCGTCGCAATTCGCTCTGATTCGTCATATCACTATGCATTCTAGCCGGTCTGTAACTGCCCTTCACGTTGAATGGTCGGCGCCGATATTGTTACCCCAACTACAAGGAAGAGCGAATGGCAGCTGGAGCAATCATTACGGTTCTTTCGAATATTCCTTGGGGTCAGGTGGTCGAAAACGCACCAAGAATTGTAGAGGGCGCAGCCAAGCTCTGGAATGCAGTCGCTCGTAGTAGGCCAGATAAATCACAGGAAGCGGAAGCCGATGCAACTGTGCAAGAGACGGACTCCGCCACAGAACTTTTGCAGAAGGAACTCGTGGCGATTAGGGAGCACGTTCATCGGCTCGAAGAGCAAATGGCTGCGTCGTCAGAGTTAATCAAGGAACTTGCGGAGCAGCATGCTCAGTTGGTAACGAGGATTGAGCTAAACAGCGTCCGCTATCGCCGCCTCGTAATCGTCACAGTGATTGGTGCAGTCTGCCTCGCTGGGATCAGCGTGTACCTGTTTCTCCGCCCATGACGTAGCGTTGCCCTATTCCTCTTAGGATTCTGCGTCCGACCAGGCAGAACCTCTGGACAGGGCCTTTCCATTTGGCGAGTCACCTGAGCGCCACAAGCACGGCCATCCGTTTCGCCACGTGCGCGAAGGATCGCCGCTTGCCGTAGCCCATTAACTTGCCCAGCACCCGCTGGGTACTTTCTCGTACAGCCGTCGGTTCCCTCCTTGGGTTCCGGCGGCTTTTTCTTTGGAGTTCCCATGATCGTGATCCATTGCTTCACCGAAGCCCATCACCTTTACACCACCCAGCAGATTTCTCTCCGTCTCATCCAGGATCAGGCATTCGTCCTTTGGGGGATGGATGGGCAGCCTGTCCAGTCGGTTGCCGATGCTCTGGAACTCACCGACGATGACATCGGCTGGCTCGCCCGGCAGCCGATCGCTGAGGCGTCCTACGCCGATATTCTTGGCGGCAATGTTTATGTCTGTGAGCAGGAAGCTGACCTGTTGAAAGTCGAAGGCTGCGACCTTGAATTCGGACGCCGCCATGGTCGCTGGCCGAACATCACCGAAGTTCCCCTCGCCTTTGACGACGCCCGATTCCTGCCGGAGCAATCAGGCGCACCACGGTGGGCTTTGTTGCTGACCTGCTGGAACGATGCCGGAGGATCGGTCTATTACCTGCCGAAGAATCTGTGGCAGGCCGCCCGACTTGAAGAGCACGTGGGCGCCACCGATACGGTGTGGAACGGCTAGATATGCCAAGTCGCCAAAGCAGATATCTTATATGACATAAACACTTTATCCGCTTTCAGGCGTATTCGCCACGACCGCCCGCACCACTGCCGTCCGGGCATCGTTCCAGCGACTTCCCATCCCATCAACTACAGGCCCTCGGGTTCGTCCCCTGGGCCTTTCCCATTTGGAGAACTACATGAGCACCACAAGGAAAGTCATCCGTGTCGCCGGTCAAGCCACCGGCAGCCTGGCCAAGACCCTGTTCCGCACTACCGGCAAGGTCATCGAGCATGGCTTCATCTGGAGCACCAAGGATCACTACGGGGTCGCCGATCGGCTGGCCCGCATGCCGAAGATGGGTCTGGCTGACACGCTCAGTTATCTCGGCTCGGTACTGTTGTTCGGCATCGTCGGCGCATTGGTGGCCGGGCTCACGGCATTCGTCCTGATCGCCTACGTCATACCGTTCGTGATCCAGTTTCTGTTCCTCTAACAACAACAAGACCCTTCGCGTGGCACTTAGGGGTCGATAAAAACGAAAGCGCCACGACCCTCAAGGCGCCCTTGGTCATCGCGATCAGGGGCGCTTTGCTTTTTCTCTCCCACGAAGGATCCCACATGTTCTTCCCATTTCTCGGTGCCACCGCGATTTCCCTCGGTTTCGCTCAGCTCGGTGCGCTGTCCGTCTGGGTCACCGTCCTGTCACTGGCCTTGAAGTTGGCCGTCACCCTGCTCGTCGTTCTGTCCGGCTACGTTGTCTGGAGCCGATACCGCCGCACCTAGTCGCCCTCTCTCCCATCCTGCCCGTTCGTCTATAGAAAGGTAACCACCATGAGCATCACCCACGAAGTTGTCTCACCTCGCCGCATCGATCGTCGTCATCAGCCCCGCCATGCACATCCTGATTGACCCATTCGAGGATGTTCCGTTCGGCCATCCCGATTTCACCCCTTCGTTCGACTACCTGGAGGCCCACCATGATGAATCAGGAATCTACTGCTACGAACTGCATCAAGACGCCGGAGATGATGGGGCTGGTTGCACGCTCATCGTCCCCAGCGAGCCGGGCATCGCCGACGGTTTGCTGGCTTTGTGCCGGGCCTATGCCCAAACGGCCGTAGATGCCGGCTGATCCGCTACACCAATCCCGTTTCAATCCCTTGCCGCCAGCGCTGACCCAGATCGGGTTGGTCCTGGCGGCGAACTTTCATGGAGACCTGAATGCCAATACCCAATGATTCTCTTGTGGCTGTCCTCGTATCCAAGTTGGATTCTGACCTGCTCGAAGCCTGGGAGGAAAGGGCTTCAATCATGCAGTTCGATGCCCTACTGCCCAAGGGTCACGCCGAATGTCTCGCCATGCTGGACCTGCTTTGCCGCCATCCCGAAATACTGCAGTCAGCGGCGAGTGGCCCTGCCGACGTTGTCGTGTTTCAAGCCACTGTCGACCAAGGGTCCATGTGGTTGCTATCTGCGGATAGCAACGCAGGAAAGCAGTACTTGGTTGACGTTGGCGCCACGGCAATTTCCGAGTGCGATCTGGCAGACGTACTCAATGAGCAATACGGCGGCCTGGCGATGCTGGCCACGGTCCTGTAGCTGCGCAGCCTGAACCTCCCTATACGCATCATCCATACACCATCAAAGGACAACACATCATGACCATCAACACCAACGACACCACTGCGTCACCTGCTATCCGCATCGCCAAGGTCGGCAAATGCGAATCGCTGTCCGGCCTCTGCGAGCTGGAGTATCACGTCGGGTATCAGGCCGACAACCACGCCTGCGTTTGCCTACGTATCTGGAGCAGTTCCGGCAACGGCATCTGGAATCGTGACTGGAAGTATCTGTCCGACATTGATCAGGTCTTGTCGAAGAACTCAGGTGGCGGACTCTTTCGCGTTTCTGCGCTGAAGCCAGTTTATGCCGGCCAGTCTTCCAACTCCCATTCCTTCTTGGCGGCTGTACTCAAGGCGGAGAACCTGATTGCTCTGGCCGGTACGGTCGAGGGCGAATATGCGCGGTGCAATGCCGACGCATGGTGGCAGGCGCTTCAGGCCTTGGTCGCGGCAGGAACGAATTTGCCTGACCCGGCGATGGAGCAAGGTGAAATTCCGGTCGCCACCTCGGCACCGAAGACAGCCAAGAAGTCGGCGAAGAAGTCAGCGGCGCCGGCTGCCGCTTGACCTCGACGCAACCATGTTCGCGCTGACTACTGCATGGATCGTGGTCACGGCGCTATGCCTGGCGATACGCCAACTGCGTCTCTACGGGGTGCTGTGTGTCTTTGCCCTGACCTTGATCTATCCCCTTGCGATGCTGGCGGTGCTGTTGCTCGGTGCCCCCGCGTATTCGCTATCTCGTTGCACCAACCTGACCAAAGGAGTATTTCCATGATCTACGATTCACTGCACGACCGCTTCATCCCTGACGCCATCGACCTCGTCTTTCGGCACGAGTATGCTGAGCGCCTGGACGCCGACACCTTGTCGTCCGCGATGATGTCGACGGTGGGCTACCTCGCTCACGTCGGAGCTGACTAGGCCGGCACAGCTGGAGTTCACCGACCTGCCCACCGCCCCTCACCCAGGCCGAGGCACCACCGGCATGCATGGTGGTCCGAGGCACGGCGCGGCGGGGGCGGGCATGGGTGAGCCCATCGGGTGGGGTGCGGGTGGCGCTGCGGGGCAGTATCGCGGCCGGGCGGGGGCGGGGCGGACCGGACTGGCGGGGTGCGAGGAGGGAAACTTGGGTGGCCGCCGGAGGTGACATGCCGGCATGCGACGCTGCAAGTGCGTTGCCGATGATCACACTCAATAACCTCCAAGTCATCCGAATCATCCGGCACTTCTACGGGAACCCACTCGTGGCAAGGGTTTCGGGCGATCCGGATGAACTCGGTTCCCGGCGACACACGGTGGCCCCGCGAATCGTGACGGCATCCGCCACTCATCCGACACGCCAGGAGCCCAAGCCTCGCATGGAAGTGCCGACGATTCACATCGATTCGGATGAAGGGAACCTGCTCCATCGGGCGGGTGCCGGCAACGTCGCCTAGTCGTTGTTGCTCAAAAGAGACAGCGATTTTCCGGGAACCGCGACCCGATGTCCTGTTGGAAGGCATGAAACACTGTACCCCAAGGGGTACCGTAGTTAATGCTCCTAGCCTCAGGAAAAAAATACCTGTTCAGGTTAGCGCACGCCAAATAGGAAAAGTGCCGGAAACGCCGTCCTGGAGCGCGTTTCGACGCTATTCGACCCGCCAAAAGTGAATTTAACTGCGGTATGCTGAAAACAGCAAGGAGCGCTGTTGGCCCTTCGCTAAAGCACGCGGATGGCAGTAACGCCATACGCATAACAACAATAACAATGTGTGAAGGAGAAAAATGCATCAGATCACATCAGAACTGTGGAATGCCATCGCCACAGGTCCGCAGGCTTCATCGGCAGCGGGCGACAACATTTCATCGGAAGTCGATTCGCCTCCGCCAATTACGGCTCTGGGTACGCCGGTCGCATCACCAACTCAGCAACTCGACGATGAAGCGGTCGTGGCCCTGCTACCGTTACTTTCGGACGCCATCTCCGATCTACCGCCCGACGCATTGACCCGCGCCGACTTTTTGCGCCTGCTTGGATTGCTGCACGGAGTTACGACGGGACACCACATTGGGCTTGGCCTAGTCAATCACTGGTCCCGTGACCATCACGGCACGGATGAAGAGCTCGAATTGCTCTGGAGTAACGCTCCCGATGTTGATGGTGGTATCGCGGAGCTCGAAGCGTTGGCTGCTCGCTATTCGACTGCAGGCGCGCAAGGTCGAGAGCAGATTACAGGCAGCGACACCAACGTGGTTCGCGAGTGCGCCGACAATGTGGTGGGCGACGGGAGCCATCCTGTTAGCGATGATGCCAAATGGATCCCTGCCCATGCGCAAGTCTATGTAGAGGAGCTGGCCAAGGCGGCCGACTTGTCGGCCATCCCCGCGCCACTGGATCGCAGCGTTGAAATTGTGGCGCGCCTCGCCGCGATGAAACCAACGGAACGCCTGCGCCAGTCCCGTAGCTCGGCCAGGGCACTTGGCATCACGGTGGAGGACCTCGAACAGCGAGTTGAGGCCGTGATCGCACTGCAGGGGACAAGGGATGGCCAGCAGTACGGCCAAATCGAGCCTTGGCCGGAGCCGATCACCCCGGCGTTCTTACTTGACGAAATTGCCGACACCATCAAGCGCTACGTCGTCCTTTCCCCCGAACAGGCGTGGGCCGGCGCGCTGTGGATTGCCATGACGTGGTTCATCGATTACATCGAGATTGCCCCGATCGGCCTAATCGATGCGCCGGAGCCCGAGTGCGGGAAGTCCAAGTTCCTGGAGGTATTCGGCCTATTGGCGGCACGGCCGCTACAAGCCGCGAATTCGACGCCATCGTTCATCTTTCGCGCCATTGAGGGATGGCAGGTAACCTTGCTGATCGATGAAGGCGACACCTTCCTGCGAGAGAACGACGAGCTGAAGGGCATCATCAACGCCGGTCATACGCGCGCTAATGCTTTCGTCGGCAGAGCGGTAGCGAAGGACGGCGACTTCGAGCCAAAGCTGTTCTCGGTCTGGGGCGCCAAGGTGTTGGCCGGAATCCGCATGGACAAGCACCTGCCCGAAGCCACCCTGAGCCGTTGCATCATTTTTCGGTTGCGCCGAAAGACCAAGGGCGAGGTGGTCGGCAAACTGCGCCAGTCCGATCGTCTGGCGTTCAAGCCACTTATCGCCAAGCTGGCCAGGTTCGCCGAAGACTACGGGTATCAGGTGCAGCAAGCCAGGCCACAATTGCCTGATCAGTTGAGCGATCGTGCTGCTGACAATTGGGAGGCGCTATTCGCCATCGCGGCCTGTGCAGGGCAGGAGTGGTTGAGACGGGCAGAGCAGGCCGCACTGGCACTATCGGTTAAGGCCGAAGGAGCGGACAGCACTGGTCCTGAGCTGCTGACTGACGTGCAGGCGATCTTCGAGATGAAAAAGGTGCTCAAGCTGCGGTCGGCTGAACTGCTGGAGGAACTGATTGCCAACGCTGAGATGGGGTGGGCCGCCTACAACCGTGGCGGACGCCCGCTGACGTTACGGCAACTTGCGAAACTCCTGTCCGGCTACGGCATCAAGCCGCGAACGGTGCGCCTCAGCCCGACCAAGACCTACAAAGGCTATTACAAGGACGACTTCGGGGACGCATTCGATCGATACCTCGTTCCGGCAGCGGACCCGGATCTCCGGCACATCGCCCCGGAACGCATGCCAGCACGGGAAGTCGCCGTTTCGGATCGGACTGCGGGGATCCGTAACGTGCCCGACGATCCGGAGCTGGCGGCCCGGTCGGAGGTCGAGGAACTTATAGATGCGTTCAACGCGGAAGTCGCCGGCACACCGGAACGCTTGCCAACACTGGTCCGTTACGTTGATTCGGATGATTCGGAGAAGGGTGGCAACACGGGATTTTGACTGGCTCCGGTTGGCGCGGCGGCGTGCGTCGCCGTGCGCTTCGCCATTCGCCGTTGCCGATCCCGGTCGCTTCGGTTGCCGGTGACACCGTATTTGCTACTCGTTTGAAAGCGAAAAGAAACAGCCAACAAATTTGACATTTTTGACATTACCGCCGCCGTATCCGCACTGGTCAGTACAGGCCGGCGAGATGCGGTTGGCACCTAACATGGAGACAACTTGAAATGATCGTCAACCTCACCCCTGGCTTCATCGCCAGTCAATTAACCGTGCCTGAGGGGAAGGCGCGCGCGGAGTATTGCGATACCGTTGTTCGCGGCCTGCTCATCGAGGTCAGATCGCCTCCCAGCTTTGTGCCGACCTGGTACCTGCGCCATAAGGTAGAGGAACTAGAGGGCAAGAAGACCGCGTATGACCGCTTGGGGACCATCAAGGAATTGACCATTCCCCAAGCACGCAAGAAGGCGACCTTGCTAAAGGCTGAATACGCATTGGCACCCAAAAAGAGAGCGGTGCCTGTTGAAGAGAAGTCGGCCATCACGCTGGACACCTTCTGGACCGACCATGCCTTGCCCTACCTCAAGCTGCACAAGCGTTCGTGGCAGAGAGACGAGCAGCTGTACCGCATCCGCATCAAGCCGAAATTTGGCGAGGCGCGGTTGTGCGATATCACCCGGTATCAGGTGCAGCAGTTCCAGACCCAGCTCGCCGGGGAGAAGCTCAGCCCGGCCAGCCAGGACCACCACATCAAGCTTCTACGCCGCTTGCTGAATCTGGCCGTGGAGTGGGAATTTCTGGAGAAGAACGTGCTGCGGGGCATCAAGTTGTTAAACGTCGACAACCAGCTGCATGATGTCGCCGACGAGGAGCAGTTGCGGAAACTGGTCGAGGTGCTGCACACCGATGCCAACCGCCCGGTCTGCAACATTCTGCTGTTCCTGCTGAGTACCGGGGCCAGGGTGTCGGAGGCATTGAAGGCCAAGTGGTCGGAAGTCGATCTGGACAAGGGCGTCTGGTACATCCCGGCGGCGAACTCGAAGTCGAAGCGGGGTCGTGCTGTGCCATTGAACGAGAGTGCGCGTCGTGCCATCGATGAAGCCGGTCAGCGGGAGAAGTTCGAGGTCGTCTTCGCCAATCCCGAGACCGGGAAGTCCTATGTCCGCATCACGAGGACGTTCTACCGGCTGCGGAAGCTGGCGGGGATCACCAAGATGCGAATTCACAGTTGCCGGCATCAGTATGCCGATCGGGTGTTGGCAGCGGGCGGATCTCTCTACTCGGTCCAGATGCTCCTCGGCCATGCGGACCCGCGTGTCTCCCAGCGGTACGCCAAGTTGTCGATGAAGGCGCTTCAGGACGCGGCGAACATGGCGGCGTTGTCGGTGCCCAACTCGCCCCCGTTAGGGGCACCAGCGGGCCAGGAAGCGGTCGCAGAGGCATCCGAGACGGCGAAGGTGCCGCCGTTTCCGAGGGCGGCGTAATAGATGGGGACTCCGGGCTGGCTGCGGCTGGCTCGGGGTGCGTTACCCTTTCCGGGGAGGGCAAGATGCGGCGCTATTGCATGCCTTCGCGCATATAGTTCTCTATCTTGCGTGCCCAGTAGTCCCCAGTTTGTCTAAGAGTGTCCCCGTCAGGTGGTGTCGCGAAGAATTCCTCAACCTTGGATCGTGCGCCAGCCCAGTAGGACTTGCTGTTCCGCAGGACCTTCTCTACCAAATCCGGATGATTCTTCGGGGCGCAGGCTAGCTCGACTGCGATAGCAGCACCTCCAACAATGACAGTCGCAGGCACAGCCACTACCATTGCCGACGCGCCCGCCATCGTCCCTGCAACATAACCACCCGCTCCGGTAAGAATGTATCCGCCTGCGGCGTGAGGAACAACCGCCAGGCCAGCTGCTTGTAATGTAGCTACCGCTCCTACACCGGCACCCGCTACAGACGCGCTGATTCTGTTTACAGCAGCATGCTGACTCGGCGCATAGGTGCAAATTACCTCCGTTCGCTGATCAATGGGAGCAGCAACGACGATTCCGGAGCCCATTATTTGCACTAAGATAATCGCCGCGGAAGCAAGGTGGAATCGCATGTCGCCTTCCTTTCAGTCAAAAGTCTCATCAGAAAAGTACGTAGCCATGATCTTACCAACTCGGAGCGATCGCCATGCTGGCGTTTGCTTTTGACACTCGGCGACGACTCTTACCGAAGGCGGCGTAATAGGCAGGGACTCCGGGATGGCGTCGGCTGGCTCGGATTCAGCGGAACAACATCGTAAAGGACACCTTAGGTTGAACACCCTGGCCAGTTTTCAATCGGCATATCTCCCTCAAATTGGCTGGAATTCAGCCGGTACGAACATTCAGTTCCTCTGCGGGAAAGCACTTCCACTTTTTCAAAACGTCAGGTGAGTAGACATAAGAATCACGACATTGCAATGAAGATAATTTCAATGACTTGTCCTGGTTGTGGTGCAAGCCTTCAGATCTCTCCGGACTTGGATAAGTTTGCCTGTGGATACTGTGGAGCAAACCTGCGTGCAATCAGGGAGGGCGGAACCGTTTCCCTCATGGTAAATGCAATTGCCAAAGTACAAAGTGGTACAGATCGCACTGCCGCTGAACTCGCGTTGGTTCGATTGAATCGAGAGCTGATTAACATTCGGCAAAGAATAGCCAACGCTATCCCGCTGAGGCCGCCAAAGCCAATGGAACCGCTCTACCTGCCGACTAAAAGCGGTTGGTTGCGGTTGTTCGATGAATTCGATTCAATGAAACGAACGGCCAATAAAAAGGCAAAGGAGGAATATTTAAAGAAAAAGCAAAGATATGATGATGCAATGGTCATATGGCAAGGTGAAGCGATAAAGGCGGAACATGCTAGAACGCTATTGGTACAAGAGGAGCAGGAAATCCTAGATCAAATTGCAGCAAATGAGAAAGTTGTTCGTCGGCCTATTGAATAGATATGAGCGAACGATATACGCAACAGAAAATGGGAGAGCAAGCGACTCGGCGATTGGCGCCCAGTTCGGCCAAGTTCGGCCAAGTTCGGCGACCCACCATACCGAGATCGGCCAGGTTCAGCGGCCAGCATACGCACTGTGTTGAAGCAGTTCGACATTCCACCCACCCCCACCGGAATAGCCCACTTTGGTTCGGCGACGGGTTCGGCGGACAGGGGAAGCGAGACGTGAGCAACAGAAAAATCGTTACGTTTCTTCGGTGATGGAGAACTTGAGTAAATTAGTTGGTTGGACTGAAAATCCGTGTGTCGGCAGTTCGATTCTGCCCCTGGCCACCAGTATCACCAGAGCCCCGATTGGTTTCCCGCCGGTTGGGGCTTTGTCTTTGGTGGCTAGCTGCTAACTGCTTGACC
>Ga0172367_10006503_pt1 | contig 13698 bp, 11 predicted proteins | sample Lak10m_FD_114542 | JGI IMG/M metagenome (GOLD analysis project Ga0172367, IMG submission 114542) | Freshwater microbial communities from Kabuno Bay, South-Kivu, Congo - kab_022012_10m | ecosystem: Environmental > Aquatic > Freshwater > Lake | place: Democratic Republic of the Congo: South-Kivu...
ATAATCATAGGTGGCATCTATCACAAAACTTTTTTTATGGATTCCCAATTGATTCACAAGTGCCATATGCCAAGATCCAGGATTGGCATCAAAGCAATCAGAAGAAAGTATGCGCCCGTTTTCATCTTTATTGGGCTTTTTATCGTTACAACGACCTCCCAAGAAGTAAGTTGAAACAGGAGCATTGGCCCAAAGTGCTGTTGCCAAAGCTTTAATGTCGTCAGGGTAAAACCGCAACGGAACCGCAGTGTTTCCTAATTTAATATCCACGGTTTTTGTGGGTCGAGGTACCATAAATGCGGCAACAGCCCATCCATGACACAGTCCCATCCAGGTTTCGATTTCATCGTCTCGCAAATAGCTCTCTGCCTCCCTCCATGAATACTTCGTCAAAGTCATTTCATCATCTTTGACCAAAACATCATATTTTTCACTGGGAGCCATATTTTCAACATAGGAAGCGGTATTGAGTTTTAAGGGCCAGTAACTTTCATAATACTTTCTAAGTACTGAAAATTTCACAGAATAGGGATGGGTGGGGTCTGCATAGCGAAAGCCGATACTGCCCTTATAAATGGGCCAATAGTCTCCTGACCATGGTTGAACGGCCACTTTTCCATTCAATAAATTTTGTTCCTCCATCAATTTCAAAGAGCTTACCAATGGCACCTCTGGAGGAAAAAATCGACCCATTTGATTTTCAGCATCTATTCCTGCGACAGGACTTCCAACTAAAGAATCCATACAAAATTCTCCAGGCAGGGATTTGCTGCAAAGCCGTCGACGGTATTTATCCTTCAAAGAGATAAAATTCCCGTTGCGAATCTCCTGGTAGGAAAAAGGCAAGGGTCTCCAATGCTTTTTGGTAGGAAGTTGGCTCATGGCCGCTTTGGGATTTTGAACAAATTTCTCAAGAAAGATATCCCGAGGCATTGAAGCTACCCGATCGGATTTTGTCGCAAGGGCACCTTGGGCGAGACTCAAAAGACCCAGCGTCAATGCCAGGGGCAGCACGAGTCTTAAATCTCTGAGAGGAGTTCGAGAGCAAATACTTGTTTTTTCCTGGGATATTCTTTGTGTTTTCATAAATTTTCCGATTGTTACTCATGGGCATTCGATGTTTGAGAGCATCGAAAATGCTTCTCTTAAAAATAAATATTATGTTACATTTAAAATATTCAAAAATTTTTTAAACGCCGACATCACTCATAATTTGGGCAATCTTCCCCAAGTTGGGATTGGCCAGGATGCCTTGGATCTTTTCCTTAACTCCAGGATGCTCTTGATCTTTTAGGAGCAAGTCCAAAACTCCCAATAGATCATCAGTGGTGATGATTCCCGCTACTTGATCTTTTTCCAAGACCAAATAAGCCGAAACTTTTTCTATCAACATCTTTTCTGTCACCACCCGCAGGGGGTCCTGAATGTTCACCGTTTTAACAGGATAATTCATATAATCACGCACTGTATGATCGGGATTGAATTCGCAGGTTTCCCGAGCAAAAAGACCCGCCCCTGTAATTTCAGAGATCATGGCCCGCTGAAGATCTCGATCTGAAAGAATCCCCACAATGGAATCCGTGATATCTACAACGGGTAAATGCCGTATATTGAATTTTCGCATTTTTTCATAAGCAACGGCCAAGGAAGCCTCGGCAGTCACTGTAATCAATTGAGTCGACATATTTTCTTTGGCGAGTGTTTTCATAGGAAACTCCTTGAAAGAGGTGGAAAACACAGTGAAACATGGACTTTCTTTAGCCCGTAGTCAAGGGAGAACCGGGCCCTCCTTTGGCAATCCCAGAAAATCACCTGAAAATTCAAATCAAACCCTGGGATTTCGCCAGCCAACCACACATTTTATAAAGAAGGCGGGCCCCCACATTACCATTCCACTCATCTTCGCTATCCCTGGCGGCTGAAACTTCATTGATATCAAATCCCACGATTTTCTTTCCAGCTCTGTGAAGCGAAGCCAATAAATAAAAAGCTTCATTCATAGAAAGACCTCCAGGAACGGGAGTTCCAGTCCCCGGGCACAGCGCCGGATCCAATCCATCAATGTCGAAGGAGATATAAACATTCTCGGGCAGTTCTCCGGCGATTTGTTGGCATAGCCCATTCCAAGTATTGCCTTCAAACAATTCTCGTTTAATGTCTAGATCAAAAAAAGTTTTTATGATTCCCGCCTGGCTCTGTATAAAATCAAATTCCTCTTCACAAAAATCCCGTATGCCTACTTGCACCAATTTTCGAGGGGCCGCCGGTAATTCCAAAACATTCCGCATGATCGAGGCATGGGACTGCTCAAAGCCCTGATAGGACTTTCTTAGATCTGCGTGGGCATCAACGTGCAACACGCCCACCTTCGAACCGTAATATTCGCAAACAGCCTGAATGGCACCCAGGGGAGTTGAATGATCGCCCCCTAATAGAACGGGCCACTTCCCTCGGTGGAGCAGATTCCGAGTTTGTTGATAAACCCATTCAGTCATTTGACGAGATCCCTGATTTACCTGGGCCAAAAGTCCCTCGATTTGTGACTGATCAGAACTGTTTTGAGTACGGAGTTCCATAATTTCCTGGGCCAAAGGCTTTAATTGATCATTCAACTCCAAAATAGAGGTGGGTTGATCCTCCATATAAATTCCCGCTTCATAGGCCTTCCCTGTTTCTATGTCAAAAAGATCCACTTGCTCACTGGCCTTCCGAATCAACTGCGGACCCTGGGCTGTTCCAGCACCGTAGGACGTCGTTACTTCCCAAGGAACAGGAGTGATATGAATTCGCGCTTTCTCGGAGGCGCAAGGCACTCCAAATATTCCAAAATCTGCAGAACTGGCTGCATTAAAATCTAATTGAGTGTCCACACTAGCACCTCCATCAGCATTCCATTTAAATTTCAACGGAACCACGGTCATCCTCGCTCATTCTTGTTGAAATCCAAAAAAAAGGAGATGATTACATCTCATTCCTCTCAAAAAATTTCTAGGCTAACCATGTCAGATCGTCCGATGGGATCAAGGTATGCACTCAGTAAACGAGGGACTTTGTGCTTTCATTTTTTTAACTTCACACAATTTCACATCAAAGAAATGCCTGCTATCAATCATTGGAAGAATAGGTATCTTCTCAAAAATTGGATCATATTCATATTTAAATTGTCCCAGAGACCAAAGTGCAAAATCGCCGATAACCACTCCTTTAAAATCTCCAGTATAGCGGGAATGGATCACAGGAGCATTCAATAAAAGACGACTCAAATTCACTTTTCGAAGTACTGAAGTTCGATTGCCATAGACCGCCTCCGGTTTGGCCGGATCTGTGCCCGCATCTAAAATCAAACTGTCGTCTGCCGAATCCCCAACAATCAGTTTCACATCCTCCAAAGTCCCAGGAGGAAGAGGATTGCCCGCATGTTGCAATCGAGCTGTGGGATATGCGTAGATTGCATGCCCCCCCAGATGGACGTTGATATATCCTAGACCAAGCAACAGGGCCCTTGCAGAAACCAGTTCTAAGGCACTGGATTCCGTTGGATCCACAAGGACATATCCATTTTTCTTTGCTGGATCGACACTGTCTGTAAAAGAACCTGACATCCATACCACGCCGGAGGCATGAATTCGACAGCCCAATTTTGTCTTTAATTTTAGATTTTGCAGTAGCACGGGACCCTTTACGAACAAGTCTCCATCACAGGCCATCACTTGGTCGGGAACATTGCCAAAAAGCCTGGCAGGCGATTTTCCTTCTAAACTTTTACGAAGTGGACGTTTTCCAAAATTGAGCAATGGAGAACTGGTAGGTCCTTGGGGATAATAAGTAAAATCAGTTCCCTTTTTAACCTTAGCCAAAATTTCAGCTTCAGAAGGGGCTGATATCTTTACCGAATCGACTTCTTGAACCATCGTATCGGGGACAAGGGTCTTTTTTATGCCCGTCCAGTCCAATAGGCGATCTAAAAAGGCCTTGCTTCGAAAACTCGACAGGGAATAAATGTATTGGCCACCGGTTTGGGGATTTTTTAGCAAATCCAGAAGAGCTCCTTTCACTGCGGAGAAATCCAGTAAGGGGATGGCTGGCTGCCCATCGACGAGAATTTGCTTCAATTGCGCTTCGGTAATGAGGGAACTGGCACTTATTGCGCCTGCTTTGGACAGTGATCGATGGGGCAAATAGACAGTGCCCTTTAAATGGGTGGTCATCCAAAAGGACTTTGCATAGTAATCCGTATAGTTAGTCCAGAAAAAATCTCCAAATCTCCTTTCAGGATCAACGGGATCACCTCCATTTTGGAAAGTTACTTCCATTTTTGAATCGTCTGTGCCCATGGAAGTAACGTAATTTCCATTGACCTGAGAGTGACAAAATAAACATTGAGATTTATTCAATGCGAGGGCGGGCTTGAATTTTAGAAAGGGATTTTTAGGAGAAATGGTAAGTTGAACATCTCTATTTTTCGTTGGATCGGAAATTCGAACTTTGTAGGTGGCAGCCCCCAACAAATGGGATTGAATTTCCAGGCGCGTCCGATCCCCTGGAGCAATATTGACAATGGTCCAAGGATCTTCGATTCGATCAACTTCATCATTTTTATCATCGAGCAGACTCAAAGTAAGTGGATCGCCCTCCAAGTCAAAAGCTGAAAAATCCTGAAGTGTTACGACGGTTTTCACATCCTTTTCTGGTTCAAGATAAAAATCTTTCGCAGTGGGTCCCGCATTATTATGGGGATCCGGAGGAAAGCTTAAAGAGCCAATGATGGGGCCTTCTAAGGGATTTCCACTAATTCCATAATTGCGCGAACAATTTACAAAGCCGAGTTGGATGACTATTCCGAGCATTATTAATATCAATAAATGTTGTTTTCTTTTCGTACTTTTACAATAAACAGTTCGGGAGCTCTTAAATTCCTGTTCACGAACGGAAGTAAGATTAGGAATGAGATTGGAATTGGAATTTGTATTTGGTTTGCGACGTGGTTCTGAATTATCGTACATAAATTCATAACTCCTTTAAATAAATCTCATAGTCATAAAAATCACCAAATCAAATCGTTAAGGATCTAATTTCCCATGGCGGGAGCAACTTCTCCTTCATCTAAAAACGAATTTTGCCTTTCCTTGGTTTGATAACGACGCTGAACCATCAAAAATATGCTATCAGCGGCAACTCCGATGGGATCACCCTTGAAATTCTTTTTGAGGCCGGCAATTTGGGCCGGCCCTATTTTTGCAAAACTGGCCGGAACTCTGCCCGCAGGAGGTGGTTTCCAACCCTCTGCGGAACTGCGCACGGCAAGACCACTCCCTCCATTCATCCCCTCGCCTTCCTCATACCCCCCTTTGGCGAGTTTATCTTTAAGAGCTTTTTCGACTTGATTGACAACCTCTTTTTCCAAAGCCCCAACTTTCGCCAAGGCACGGTCCGCGGTGGATTTAGGAATACCGGCCTGAACAAAAGCTTCGGAAGAATTCAATTCACTCAGCTTCTTTGCAGGTCCCCCATCCAAGGAAACCGTTCCTTTAGACGAATCATATTTGATTCCGGGCAATTGATTATTCTTCAATTTGGCCATTAAAGAGCCAATGGTATTTGGATTGATTTTAGTCTCCTTGAGCGTACCGTCGGGATTTGTTCCAAGTTGTTCTTTAAGTTTTTGTTCCAAGTCATTGCTATCATAATTACCCACTTTGAAGGGATTATTCACTCCACTGGTCTGTGCCGCCGTGTTTTGAGCTTGCCCACTGGCGGCTGCGTGATTCGCCATTTGCATCAATGATTGAAGGGCCATGATTGTGAACATAGCCCCCGTCGGTACATCTCCACTATCAAAAGCAAGTCCAGCAAAAACTCCCTCACCCGCAGCCATCACTCCCGACATAGCCATGCCCATAGCATTGCTGCTATCGGTGGAAGTGGATGAATTTTTAACAGAATCGCCCGTGCTTTTTGCCATCATCGCAGCATTGGCTGCAGCAGTAGTTTGATTGGACTGGATTGCTCGTTCAGCATTCTTTGTCCCTTCGTTACTGGCTGCAAAGGCGACATGAACCGCTACAAAAATAGCAATAAAGACAACCAAATAAAGCAACGGACTGGGCAGCCTCTGCCCCATTGTCTTTTTCATGGATCCCCCTCAGTCTTACTAATTATTAACCAAAAAAGTCCAAAAAGAAAGAAAGCCCAATCTAATAAACTGGGTGGATCGTCACAGATTCAATGAATTGTATTTGGTGATATTTTTCTTAAAAGAAAGTTTCAAAATGAAACATGCTTTTGGTTTACGAATTAAAAGTGAAGCAAGTGAACAGCCACTAAATTTTCAAAATTTAAAAGACAGAAGTTTTTTAAATACCTATATTAAAAAACTTCGAAGAAAACTAAACCTGGCTTTAAAAAATTCACTTCCATTAAGGCATCAAATTCTTTTGATTTTCCTGAATCCAAGAAAGCATTGCTGGAATGCTTGTATAGGTGCTAATAGTTCTACATCCATTGTCACCCCAACTAGTGACTCCGGCGGCAAGGAGCTTCCCATTGGAATCCGTATAGTAAGCAGGACCACCGGAGTCCCCCTCACAGGAACCCTTGCCATTTCCAATCGCAAAAGAAAATTGAGTTGGATTTTTCGTTGGCAAATCTATCACCACATCTGTTTTCATCATTTGAGTGGCATTTTCGCTATCAAACTTTGGAGTGTCCGGCTCTTCCTCTTTGTCCCCAAGCTCTCCGCTAGAATTTGCTGAGGATCCACTACCTTTATCAGCACTTACCACTGGAGTTCGTTTAATAACGCCAAAACCGGCAATAACTAAGGAAGTCCCCTTCGATAAAACACGAGAGTCCTTGAGGAGATCAACAGGCTTAGATTTGGAGGGTGCGGGAGTTTTAAGTTGAACCAATGCCAAATCTTTGATTGGTTTTGTCATATCTGTTTGGATGACATCCGCATTAAACTCATTATGCACAAGAATGGATTGAATCTCGATCATAGAAACCGAAGTATCGTTCAATGAAGTCGCAACTTTAGACCCAAATCCCACCACAATAAAAGATTTTAAATCACTAGGGTTCATAGCTAACATTTTTGCAAGCTCCGTAAAACAATGAGCTGCGGTGAGGACAACTTGGGGTGCAATTAAGATTCCAGTACAGACATTAGTCACTGCCCCACCGCGAAGTGTCGCATAGATGGCAACTGTCGAGGACGCAATTGGATCTGCCTCGCCAACAGGAGTCCCTCCGACAATTTCCGAGGTAATTTGGGGATTAAATTTATTTTGTTGGATGGAATTCAGGGGCAACATTGGAGAATGAGTCCTTGGAATTTCTGGAGGCTGGAGTGTCGATCGAGAACCATGACACGCGCAAACCAGCACACCGAGACTGAGTGCTTGTAGAGCTGTGGTGAAAATTTTAGAAGAATTAGAAGTTTTAGAAGAATTAGATGCCCCTTGTCCTATTGGGGTTTGCCTGTTCACCATAGTAATCCCTCCTCAGAAAAGAAAAGCAAATAGATCCTATTGATACCCCACTTTGGGTCTTTTTTCTCTCGTTTTCAGGCTTCGTAAAAAAAATCCACACTGAGCCCTTTCTGAGGCCCAAAAAAGTCCCTTTTTTAAATTCGCAAACAGTGACTTCCCTAAATTGGGGGCAGCAACCCCAAAAGTCTAGCCAATGTCGATGTTCCAAAATGGAGGGAACAATTCTATAATGATTGACAAGAAAAAGTGCTTGCAATAACAATAACGTTCGCAACAAATATTATGTTACATTGATAGTCCGTCCCGATAAAAAAAGTGCATGAATTGCGAGGAGGGCCTCGTCAGACAGAAAGAAAAAGATCAAGTAAGTTGTGCACTTTTTTTAACGGGACGGACTATATGCTAGATTTTATTAACTTGAGGGAGCATCTCCTATGAAATTAATCATCCTTGGTGGCGGAACTGGCGGAATTTCGATGGCAGCGCGAATGCGCCGACATCTTTCTGCAAATCAGATAACCCTTGTTGAGCCCTCTTCAAATCATTACTATCAGCCGCTGTGGACTTTGGTTGGTGGCGGAGTCCTGCCCAAAGAGCAATCGCAGAGACTCACCCGGGATTTTATTCCTGAAGGGGTCGAGTGGATTCAGGATTCGGCAAAGGCATTAAATCCAAAATCCAATGAAATTACTTTGAGTAGTGGAAAAGTCTTAAAGTATGATTATTTAATCCTGGCAACGGGACTGGTCGTTGATTTTGCCCAAATTCCTGGTCTTCAAGAAGGGCTTGGAAAAAATGGACTTTGCTCCATTTACGAATATGAAAATTCTGAAAAGACCTATCAAATGTTGAAAAATTTTAAGGGCGGAAATGCAGTGTTTACAATGCCCCGGGTTCCAATTAAATGTGCGGGGGCGCCTCAAAAAATTATGTATCTGGCAGAAGAAATATTTCGTGAAAATGGAATCCGCGAAAAGTGCCAAGTCAATTATTATGGGACTGGAGCGGGAATTTTCGGTGTCCCCGCTTTTGCCGCTGCATTAAATTCTGTTGTTAAGAAAAAAAATATTCAGACCCACTTTCTGCACCAGTTGGTGGAGGTTCGAGGTTCGGAAAAAACTGCAGTCTTTGAAGTCCTTCCGGCCCCCGAAAAGGCAGGTCATGGGCCTGAAGAAATTTTTCCGCGGCTTGAAGTTAAATATGATTTACTGCATGTTGTTCCCCCCTGCCGAACACATGATTTTGTGCGAAATTCTGATTTAGCCAATCACGAAGGACCTCAAAAGGGATGGATGAAGGTCGATATTCATAGTTTGCAAAATCCAGATTTTAAAAATGTTTTCGGAATTGGTGATGTGACAGGTGTTCCTAATTCCAAAACTGGAGCGGCCATTCGCAAGCAGGCCCCTGTTGTTGAACAAAATTTATTGGCAGTCATGGCCGGAAAAACCCCTACCCATCAATATGATGGATACAGCTCTTGCCCCCTCATTACTTCCAGGGGAAGCGTTATCTTGGCAGAATTTGGATATGACAGCAAATTAATGCCAAGTTTCCCAATGGATCTGACTCAAGAAAGAAGATCCATGTGGATATTAAAACGTTATTTGCTGCCTAAAATGTATTGGTACGGAATGCTCCGCGGACGGATGTAATATTTCTATTTTTTAGAAAATCGAAAAGAAACAGGGGTCCTTCTTTGGGGATCTCCTGAATAAACCCAATACCATAATTGCCCTTTTTGAACCTTGTAGGCAGCTTTTTGCGTAAAAAACCTTTTAATAGTAGCTCTACAATCTCCTGACTTTCTCGAACGACATCGGGAAAGGCTCCTTCATCTAAAAGAACTTTAAGAGCCTTTGCTCTCATTATAGATCTTTTATAATAATCCTGGGCAAGATCATCGGTCGTCATACTCCATTTTACTCATGTCGCAGAGGAAGGGTCAATAATAACAGTAGCTATTTACTTATAGTTTTAAAAGGTTTCGGTACAATTCTTTCTGTTGAGTACGGACATAATCCAAATTTTGAATTCCCATGAGTCTCAAATATTGGACGTCCAGGATTTGCTCGGCATGATCCAGAATCGGATGAAGCGATTCTATAAATTGAATGCTGACCTCTTCCCCCTCAAAATCTCGCAAAAAAAGATCCCGGGGACGAGTCGAATCCACACTCACAACTCCATCTGAAAGTCTTTGAATCAGCATATCGGTCATAACAAAGGGAGGCGCTAGAAAGGGTGAAGACAAGGGATTCCCAGGAAATGGAGGTGGCTTCTGACTTCCTGCCAGAGAATATATCTTCAATTGCTTTGGAATCTGCAAACCCTTAAGAAAATCGTTCACCCGAGACGTTGTCATTTGTAAAAGTCCACGAAAATCCAAATAAGGGCCCCATTTCTCCAACACCTCTTCAATGAACCTCCCGATTTTGCCTCCCGAAAAAACCAGATTGGCTAGCTCCACTCCGTGAAGGGGTGTTGATATCATCACCAATTTTTGAATAGGCAAATAGTCCGACTGCCCTCGATGTAGCTCATTCAAATGAATGGCCCAAAGAGCATACAGGCCTCCTGCACTGTGGGCAATCAACGTGATCGGCACCTGTCCGTGAGGAAATTCCCGCTTGTACCATTGCTTCATTTCTTGATAAACTTCTTCACCATTATGGTGCAACTCCCCAAACCAACGAAGATTTTTAATTACTTCCACGGAGAGGGAAAATTCCCGAAGAGTCTCAAAAATTGCTTTACTAAAGTAAGGATTTTCAGAAGGACCTCCTGGCAGCTGGATTTGTCCTCCCGGCACTAAGGAATTCAAAGTCCCCGGCACCAGCACAAGGGCCCGACGATCCAAAGGGGTCTGGGCTCTTCCTTCCCTCTGTAAAGTGATTAAGGTCATAGATAAAATGAATATTCCAATTTTTACTCTCAAAGGTCCCTCCCACCAAGCTGTGTCCATAGCAAGGTATCTGAATATTTACTCTAGTTCATTATTAATCCCCTTTCATCTTTTTTGTATAAACTGGCCCCTGAAAAAAAAGTGGATATAACCAAAGTTTCCCAAATTTAAATTAATTAGGGCGTGTTTTGAATTTGACTAGTCAAATTCAAAACACGCCCTAATTGCTCAGCACGATGAGCCAAATTGAGGAAGCGAACGAGTGACCTTTATTGTCTCACTGTTGGAAAAAAGAACATCTAGAAAATAGTATCTTGAAAATAAATTTTGTTTCGGGCATCTTGATGCGGTTTGTCGTTTCGGGAGGATAAACTTTGAAAATAAATCCCGCCTATTTTGGAGCGATACCAACTTTTCTCACAGAATACGAACGGACAAGGAGCTATTATGTGGTGGGTTTTATTTCACAAATTGAATGGGATAAGAAGCAACCGAAATTGGTATAAGATTCTACTCTTAGTTTTCATTTTAGCTCCCTCTCTCAGCAAAGCCAATTATACTGCCAATGTAATGGCACCTCTGTCAGTCGGAGATATCTACAATCCATTTTCTCCCGAATCTCAGTTGGAATTTTCCAAATTTCGCACCAAACTAAAACAATTGAAAGAGCTGGGCGTGAATGCCGTATCAACCGATGTTTGGTGGGGTGTCGTACAAAGAGAAAATGAAGGTTCCTTTGACTGGAGATATTATGACGAAATTTCGGATGCTATTCTCAGAGCTGGTCTAAAATGGGTTCCCATTTTATCTTTTCATAAATGTGGGGGAAATGTGGGAGATAGTTGTAATTTTCCAATTCCAACATGGATTTGGCAGAAGTACGTTGGTCAGGCCGGCATCACTACTGCGGATGATTTGAAATATGTCAGCGAAAATGGAAATAAAAGTGATGAAGTCGTTTCTGTTTGGGCAACAAAATTTGTTTTGGGGGACTATTCCAATTTCATGCTGGCCTTTCGAAAGCATTTTTCAAACAAGGCCCATTCGATTGCTGAAGTGAATATCAGTTTGGGACCAGCTGGAGAACTTCGTTATCCCTCCTACAACTCTCATGATCCTGATGCGGGTTATCCCGGCCGAGGTCGTTTGCAAGCTTATTCTCAGCTGGCCCGGGAAAGTTTTCGCGCTTTTATGACTCAAAAGCGCGGAAAATCTGGTAGCCTAATGGATCCTCCCCGACGGGGCCGGGCCCCTGAAGCGGAGGATTTCTTCAGGATGGGCTTAGAAAAATCATCATTTGGTAAGGATTTTTTCGACTGGTACTCAGATTCTTTACTGACCCATGGAAAATTGATACTGACTGAGGCCGTTCACATTTTCAATGATTTTCAAAGTTCCTTTCATGGAATTGAAATTGGGGCAAAAATACCGGGAGTTCATTGGCGGGCCTCAATTGATCGTTCTGCGGAACTTGCCGCGGGCCTGATCAGAACCAGTCTTGAGGACCTTAATGATGATTCGAGCGGGCATGGGTACCATACAATTATCTCTCTGTTTCGAGATATTCAACAGATTCCGAATGCACCAAAGATCGTTCTTCATTTCACTTGCTTGGAAATGTCAAACGGGGATGGTGGTCCTGCCGTTGGATCCTTAGCTAAAGACCTTGTTTTTCAAGTTGCCACTGAGGCCCATCGATTGGGTGTGGTAATCAAAGGTGAAAACGCACTTGCTGGACGACTTAATGAATCTGACGCATGGGAAAACATTAGGGATGCTGTTACACGGGCAAAATACGAAGGGGTTACTATCCTTAGAATGGATAACCTCGTTCAAAATGACCTGGCAAAACAAAAATTCAAAGAATTGGCAACCCAAAATGCACATTAGTTCTCTCCGATTACTGACTTGATTTATAGTGAACCCGTAAGAAGATATAGACGGCCCCGATTTTATACCGAGGGCTATCGTCATCTGATGAACTCCTCAATTGGAGAACATAACCCTGATTCAGCTCGGCGCTTTGGCCTGATAACTCACTCATTGCCAGCTTCATAGACAGCTCCTATGTGGCAATGTCTTCATCTCTGATTGCTAATCTTTAAGATGGTTATTTTCACATCTCAAACGCTCCTTTCACACTTCTTGGCGCACTAATTGGCGGCTAACACTTTCCCCATATGGGCAGTAGTAGCCGACTTGGATCACAGGATTTTTGCGCAAATATTTTAGCACGAGTAGACCTATGTCCTATTGACTGGCAGGCTTATATCCCTCTATATAACCATTATAGAGCGACCATGCATTGAGAAAGTACAGCTCGCACATTCTTTCTTTTTCCAAAGATGACAGTTTTTCATCCCTAGCTTCTCGGCAAGCATTCAATGATTGAGAATGGAGCCTTTTGTATAAGATGTAAGTATCTTTCTCCTCACAGAGTGATTTCAAGGAATTGAAAAATGCCGATCTAGTGATTAAGTTTAATTTCCGAAGGTCGGTAGCTCTTTCAACATAGCTATCGGCAGGAAAATATGAACTTTGTTCTTCAATAAACCTGGTACAAATAGATTTAGTTTCGATGGCTTCTAAGCGGCAAGAAAGAAGTATGGTCACTAAATAAAGTCCCAAATATTTCATGATAAATCTCCTCGTTTAGGGATATCGTTCCAAATGTTGTGGGATTAATTTCCCTTTATTCAACGAAAACCGTATTTAGAATTGGTATAAAGCAGGATCTGTTCCAATATGGAACTTCATTCAGGTGCTCCCGGCCAGACTTAAAATCTAAGGGCCAGGTAAGGGTTTTCTCCGGGTTTTTTGGTTCTTGCGAGAATGACGAGCATGGTCTTGGCTTTTGATCGGGTTTTGTCTAAGTTGAAGATATGGGACAACCTTTGTCACTTATGATTTTGGAAGTGACTGGAAGTTTGACAATTTAGAAGTGCTTCTGCGATTGAATGTGAATAGATTTTGCTTACCCAGACTCGATAGATTTTATCCATGGTGTTGGGTCGATAAAAAATCTTATAAACTTCGTCCAACTTGAAAAACGAATCGGGAAAAACTCGTAGATGGCCTTTAGTTTTTCCCACAGTCTTGATTTTTTTAAAAACACTCTTTCTAGAGCCCCTTGAAAAAAGGGACATCTCATCTCTTGGAGCTGATCAAGAAAAAAGGCCAAAAGCATTAACGTGAATTTTGCATTTGAAATTTAGACATTCGGAAACAGTTGTCCCTGGCGGGCCTCAAGACTTTTGCCATAAATAATTCAATATTGATAAGGTTTTCGTGTTTTATTTAAAT
>Ga0172367_10006504_pt1 | contig 13698 bp, 10 predicted proteins | sample Lak10m_FD_114542 | JGI IMG/M metagenome (GOLD analysis project Ga0172367, IMG submission 114542) | Freshwater microbial communities from Kabuno Bay, South-Kivu, Congo - kab_022012_10m | ecosystem: Environmental > Aquatic > Freshwater > Lake | place: Democratic Republic of the Congo: South-Kivu...
CCTGTTGTTCATTATTGTTTGCAGTGAGAATCAAAGCATGCCCATTACGATGAATGAGTGTGATGATATCTATGATTCTGCCTTTTTCATTGGTAAGTATAGTTTGTTTACCCATTCCATCCTGAATATTTGTACAAGCATTCGTGGAAAGTCTATGGATCAAATCAAAGACTTCATTGCCATCTGCTCGGATTATTCCCGGCACACCAATGGATGTCCACCATAACTGTGGAATGTCTATTTCAGAAATTATCTCTTGTAATTGCATGTGTATTGTGTCAGTTCAAGTGAAAAATGTAATTTATGGCGTTTATTGACGAATATACTGTAAATAATTGACCATGATATCACATAAACAACAACCTGTTTTTTCTGCGATCATAGTGATTTGCTGTCTGTGTACCATGCTTGAACTCCGAGCAGATTCCGGATATTGGCGTGTCTTTTTCAAAGACAAAGGAAATGAAATTGTCACTCCTGGTTCAAATCTGTGGTTTAAGACAATGGCCATTCATTCGCAAAGAGCACTTGATCGAAGGAAAAAACTGAATCCAAAAGCTCAAGTGATTGGCAATGCAGATGCCCCAATAAACAGTGATTATCTCAATGGGGTTTCAAAATTATCAGATTCTATCATGCTGACATTACGTTGGCATAATTATGCAGTAATAAAAACAGATTCATTGCGAATTGAGAGCATTAAAAAGTTGCCTTATGTCAAGGGAGTCCAAAGAACCGGTGCAAAGTATTTTCCTGCTCAATCCATGTCTATTCACAAAAGCGCATTTATCAAACAAGGTGAAGAGTATTATACCAAGGTGAATCCGATAGATAATTGTGGAGTGTTTCGTTATGGCCCTTCATTTAATCAAGCGCGACTCTTGCAGATTCCACTTATTCATCAAATGGGTATTACAGGACAAGGTGCATTGCTCTCATTCCTTGATTCAGGATTTAGATGGCGTCTACATTCTGCCACAAAATATACTGATGTGATTGCTGAAAATGATTTTATTCAAAAAGATTCCATTACAGCCAATCAAGAAGGCGATGTTCCTTCGCAAGATTTTCATGGTTCTATTTGTTTTTCTACCGTTAGCGGTTTCCAACAAGATTCACTGATTGGTATATCGCCATTTTCGTCTTTCTTGCTTGCAAAGACTGAAGATATTCCCACAGAACAACATTTAGAAGAAGACAATTATGCAGCAGCTGTTGAATGGTCTGAAGCATTGGGAGCAGATGTGATCTCCAGCTCTCTGGGATATTCTGCCTTCAATCAACCACTAGAAGAGAATTATGCTTTCTCAGATTTCAATGGCAAAACGACTATTACCGCTCGCATTGTCAATGAAGCGGTCAAACGTGGCATTGTATGTATTACAGCAGCCGGTAATGATGGCCCGCGCGATAGCACTCTCATCACACCATCAGATGCAGATAGCGTGATATCTGTTGGTGCAATCGCTCAAGATGGAATTACTCCTGCAAATTTTACATCACGTGGTCCGAGAGCCGATGGAATAATCAAACCCGATATTGCTGCTCAAGGTGTTGGTGTCATATGCATTAATCCATCAGATACTTTGGCACTTACTGCAGCCAATGGTACTTCACTTGCAACCCCATTGATCGCCGGTGCGATGGGACTCATGATTTCAGCATTTCCTGAAATTCCGGGATATCAACTTCGGAAATCACTGTTTGAATCAGGATTGAATGCAAAAGCGAAAGACAATAATCTTGGACATGGATTGGCACAAGTTCATACGGCAATGCTTGAAACAGGTATTCTGATTTCACCCATGATCACTTATCCTGTGAGTCAATATCAGAGAATTGTTTATCTCATTCAATCTGCTTTTCCGGTTCTCAATGCTACGATATACTATAGAAAAAAAGGAATGAAGGACTTCATATCATTACCGGCTTTCAAACATGATACTACACATGCATGGGCAATTGATGTGTTGAGAGACACTCTCATGCCCGGCGAATATGAATCATATATTGTTGCCAATGATGCAAAGAGACAAAGAGTATATCCTGCTCGACTTCCAAATAGAGATTCTGTATTCGTTTTTACCATCAATGAATCTGTAATTGCTTGTGGTATTCCGGAACAGATTCTGCCCAAACATACCTATCCAATGTCGGTAGAAAAGGAGATTATTTCACATAATCACAGTATGATCCCAAGAAATGGATTGTATCAATTTGAAATCTATTCTATGGATGGTTCCTTGATTGATCGGAAGGAAATATCATTACAAGCCGGAACATATTCGCAGTTTCAGCTACATCAGCTTTTCCCATCTGATCGCATGATTGGCTTAGTGATTAAAGATAATACTGGAACTATTTTTACAAGCATTCTTCCACCATATCAGAACTAGTTATGCATATTCTGATTCTTGGAGCCACTTCCGCAATAGCACATGCTTTTGCAAAGAAATATGCAAAAGAAGGAACGCATGACTTTACTCTTTTTGGTAGAAATGAACAACGCTTGAAATCCTGTTCTCAAGAATTGATTGCATTGGGTGCGCAGTCTGTCCATGTGAAAGTTATTAATTTCTTGAACAATGAATCAATTTCTACAGCAATTCATGATTGCATTCAGACAAGAGGACCAATCTCACTTGCTGTTCTAGCTCAAGGTTCATTGTCCAATCAAGATAAAGCAAAAAAAGACATGCAATATCTCTATGATGAAATGATGCTTAATGCAATGAGTTTCATGGTATCTGCACAGCTTCTGGCAAATCATTTTGCTGAACAGGAAAAAGGTATATTGATTGGGATTGGTTCGGTAGCCGGAGAACGAGGAAGAAAAGGAAACTATGCTTATGGGTCTGCAAAATCAGCCATTCATACGTTTTTGTCTGGAATCCGAAATGATATTGGTAATGACAATATTCGCATCATGACCATCAAACCGGGTTTTGTTGCAACACCAATGACTGCTCATTTACAACAATCCCTATTGTTTGTCAAACCTGAATATATTGCTAAAGAAATCATTCGAGGAATAGAACAGGGAATTGATGTCATGTATATTCCATCATATTGGCGTTTGATCATGATGATCATCAGAGCTTTACCTGAGAGGATATTCATGAAGCTGAATATTTAATCGCAATACAATGATGTAAATGCAAAAGAATCACCATCAAATAAACCTTGATCACTCAATTTTAATGATGGAATGACAAGTAAAGCCAAAAATGATAAAGTCATAAATGGGGAATGAATAACGCTACCTGCATCTCTCACCATTCGATCAATTTTCTCATAGTCTGTTGCAATGGCATATCCATTGTTTTTGCTCATGAGTCCAGCAATTTCCAAAGGTAATACATGCACAGTATTTCCATCTGAATATGCAATTCCACCTTTGCTTTCTATCAATGCATTGATTGCTTTTTGCATTGAATAATCATCAACACCAATGGAAATAATATTATGCGAATCATGTGCAATAGTGGAAGCAATAGAGCCATTCTTCAAGCCTATGCCTTTCACGAAACCAATCGCAATGTCTGATGCATGATAGCGATTGATATTCGCTATTTTTAAAATGTCTTGATCAATGTCCGTTTGTAAAAATCCACCAGATGAAGTGAGTATTGCATTCATAGAATGTGTAATCAACTCGCCGGGTATACATTCAATTACGCGCACTGTATGAGAATGTGCAGGGATTGATAATGCATCAATTGTAATGGGAGGAATATTGCAAAGTGAAAGATCTTCTATATGGACATGAGGAATATCAATAGTAATAGCCCCTTGTTCAGCTATGTGTATACCATCTATATACACTGATTGTGGTCTGAAATCAATAAGATTATCACAAATCAAAAAATCTGCTTTATCTCCAATTTGTAATGATCCTATATTGATTCGATAATGTTCTTTTGGATGTAAATGCGCTATTCGAAGTACATCAAATATATCATACTCTAATGCGACTGCTCTTCGTACAATTTCATTGATATGTCCACGAACCAGATCATCGGGATGCTTATCATCCGAGCAAAACATGCAGTATTCGGGATAGAGTTGTATGAGTGGATGGAGTACTTCAAAATTCTTTGCTGCCGAACCCTCGCGAATGAGAATTTTCATTCCATATTCAATCTTCTCTAATGCTTCTTCGAGGGTAAAGCATTCGTGATCAGTGGAAATTCCTGTATTAACATAGAATCGAGCTTTTTCTCCTCGTAGTCCCGGAGCATGACCATCTATTGGTTTTCCATGAGATAATGCGATTTCTATCTTTTCCAATACGTGAGGATCAGCATGAAGCACACCGGGATAATTCATCATTTCACTGAGATACCCAATTTCAGGTCTACTCATTAATAGTTCAATGTCTTTGGAGGTAATTGTTGCTCCTGCAGTTTCAAAGTTCGTTGCCGGCACGCAGGATGGAGCGCCAAATATGATTGAAAGGGGAGTCAGTTTGGCATTTTCTATCATGAAATCAATGCCTTGCATACCGAGAACATTGGCAATCTCATGAGGATCACTAATAGTCGCAATTGTTCCATGAGGAAGACAGATCCTGGCAAACTCAGAAGGAATAAGCATGGAACTTTCAATATGGACATGAGCATCCACAAATCCGGGCAAGATATAGGTAGGTAAGTCCTCTGATAACTTCTCAATAGAACTTATGATACCATCCTTGATTTCCATGGAAACAGGATAGATATTTCTTTGAAAGATATCGACAAGATTGCCTTTGATAGTTTGCATGTCATTCTATGATTTTAGTGCCACTGACCTTGAAGATTCTGTAATTCTTCAACCAGATATCTGATTCCATTCCATATCCATCAATGATTTCAGTAGGAGTTTGAATATGGATTTTATCTTTGGTATAGAATTGTCTCGATTCTTCTTTCCACATGAGGGTTTCAGTCTTCAAGATTGTATTGGTACTGTCAGATTGTACATAGACATTCCCCTTTGCAAGCATGTCCTTCGTTACTTCATTGATTGAAGCTGAAGCTGATGTCATGAATCCTGCCGGTTTCGAAGCTACATTCATGAATTGAACATATACTCCTGAATCCAATAATGTCTCATTTCTTGTTTCAAAGACTCTTGCTTTACCGGATTTAAGTATGGCTCTCGTTCGTGTGGAGTCTGTAAATGCCATTGAGAAGTCCCAAATCTCATGGGTTGGTATAAGCAGTGGATCTATGGTGTCCTTCAACAAGACCTGTTTATCCTGCTGAACATCTTCACAACTCAACAAGATTGTACACACAAAGAGAAGTATATATCTACGAAAATGTATTGATGACATGTCGTAATTCCGCCAATTCATGCAAGAGTTGTGAAATTTCTGATAATGGATATTGCGTTGCTGAATCGGACATTGCTTGTTCAGGGTTTGGATGTGTTTCAATGAAAATACCATCAATCCCAACTGACATTGCTGCTCTTGCGAGTGGTTTTATAAATGCTCGTAGGCCACCGGATTGTTCGCCACCGCCTGGTAATTGCAAAGAATGAGTTGCATCATAAATAATGGGTAGTCCGGTCTTTTTCATTATGAGTAGCGAACGAAAATCAACTACTAAATCATGATATCCAAATGTACTACCTCTTTCGGTAAGCCACACTTCGCTTGCACCTGCTTGTAATGATTTTTCAGCTTGTTTGCCCATATCATCTGGCGCAAGGAATTGTCCTTTCTTGATATTAACAATCCTACCTGTTGCACCGGCTGCTTGAAGTAATTCGGTTTGGCGACAAAGAAATGCAGGAATCTGAAGTACATCCACATATTCAGCAGCCATTTGTGCTTCATGTGATTCATGTATATCGGTTATTGATCTAATACCATGTTGAGTGGAAATATCTCTCAAATATTCAAGAGCTTGAATATCTCCGATTCCGGTAAAACCTTTAATGCTGGTACGATTTGCTTTTCTATAGGATGATTTGAAGATCAAATCAAATTCACAGTCTTTTGCAATTGGAAGTAATGTTTCCAAAACCTCTGCAAGCAAATCCTTGGATTCAATGACACATGGTCCGGCAATAAGTGTAAATGGTTTTTTCATGTGATTTATAAATATGCTTCTAATTCCATTTCGCTGTCGAGCATTACTTCGCGACCTTTGGATCCATTTGGAGCACCAACAATTCCGGCTGCTTCGAGTTCATCCATGATTCTTGCTGCTCGTGCATATCCAACTTTCAAATAGCGTTGCAAAAGGGAAGTGGATCCTTGCTGATGTCTTACAACAACTCGAGCTGCATCTGCAAATAACTCATCACGTGAATCACTACCTCCACCAAGTACACTTACATTTTTGTCAATAGCAGTTGGAAGCATATATGGCGTTATATATCCTTGTTGATTAGCAATATGCATACAGATATTTTCAACTTCATCGGTAGAAAGGAAACTATTCTGAATCCGAACGGGCTTTGGTGCACCACCCGGTAAATAGAGCATATCTCCATTGCCTAATAATTGATCTGCTCCTGTACCATCAATGATTGTTCTCGAATCAATCTTCGATGCTACCTGATAGGAAATTCTCGCAGGGAAATTCGCTTTGATCAAACCGGTGATTACGTCCACAGATGGTCTTTGAGTTGCTATGATCATATGAATACCAACAGCTCTCGCCAATTGTGCGAGTCTGATGATTGGTTCTTCTACTTCTTTCCCGGCAGTGAGCATTAAATCTGCGAGCTCATCAATCACACAAACGATATATGGCAATTTCTTCAAATCAAGTTCGCTGTCTTTGAATTTGCCTTCTGCCAATTTGGTATTATAGTCTACAATATTTCTTTGTCCAACTTTTGCAAGAATATCATATCTATTCATCATCTCATTACAAAGAGATTTAAGCACAGCAACTGCATTTTGAGGTAATGTGATGATCTGTTCATCTACATCCGGGGAGAGAGCCAGGAAGTGATTGCGCATCAAACCATAATAGGTCATTTCAACGCGCTTAGGATCAATAATGACAAACTTCAAATCACGAGGATGCATCTTATATAAGAGTGAGCAAATGACTGTATTGATCCCAACACTTTTACCTGCACCTGTTGATCCAGCGATCAAGAGATGAGGCATCTTTGCTAAATCTGCACAGTATACTTCGCCGGAAATTGTTTTGCCAAGAGCAAGTGGGAGTCTTTGCTCTACATCATGAAACTTGGATGATTTAATGATGCTGCTGAATAAGACCATTGATGGATTATGATTTGGAATTTCTATGGCAACTGTTCCACGTCCTGGTACCGGTGCAATGATGCGAATACCTCTTGCTTTTAAAGCAAGTGCAATATCATCAGATAGATTTTCAATTTGAGAGATCTTGATACCGGCTGCAGGAACAAATTCATATTGCGTTACAACAGGACCCGGTGTCACTTGCAAATCATTGATTTCAATTTTAAATGTTCGCAGTTTTTCTTGCAATAAACGAGCATTTTCTTTTAGTTCTTCATCATCAACATTGATGACATGCTCATGTTGTTGGGTAAGCAAATCTAGGGTTGGTGGTTCATAAGAGATTTCTTCATCATGCAACATAGACCGGACTTTGGCGATATCTCTTTCAGTCATGTCTTCAGTATTGATGATTGGCTCTTGTACATTCAATGTCAATGAAGGAGAATTATCTCCTTCAATTTCTTGGAATGCTTCCTTTTCTTTTTGTACTTGAACCGGTATTGTTGTCAAAGGTTCAGTCTTTTTCGGCATTGGTCTTTCTTTTTTTGTAATACTCACAAACATCGGTTCATCTTCGATGTGATTCTGGCCTCGAATGATGAGAGGAGCTTGATGCGTAGAATCAATATCCATTGAATTTGTGAGTGATAAACCTTGTGTTCTCTTTCTGATAATCCTGGCCGGTTCTTCATCTTCTTCCGGTGCCATGTATATTCTTTTTGCAGAAACAGTCATTTCTTCTTCGGATATATCATCTTCATGAGTATCATGAAGTTCCATTTCCGGATTCTTTTTCATGAAAAAATCCAATCCTTTATCAATCATGATGGAGAGTTTCGTGAAACCGGAAATGATGTGTTCAATGGTTGTTTTGATTGAGATACCAAATCCTAAGGAGATCGTCAAAAACAAAGCGACCATGAATAAGAGTAAAGAACCAATTTTTCCTATGAGAGATGAGAGGACATATGCCTCGAATTGACCTAAAACACCACTCCATTCATTCGGCATGGATGAGAATATGAGTTGTAAAGTTCCAAAAAGACCGGATATCATTCCGGCAATTACAATCATCATTCCGGTGAATTTCAATGTTTTTGATGCGACTCTTTCTATGAAAAACACATCTTTTGCCCAAATCAAACCAAGAAAAGGAAAGATAATCCCAATATATCCGATGGCACCATTAAACATGAGATGAGAAAAAACAGCTCCAAATAATCCAAGCCAATTTTGTGTCGTGTCTGATTTTGCCTGCATTGCAGGATCACCCTTCAATACTGAGATGATATCATAAACAGTCATATCTGCATTTGCTTCATCCTTTGGTGTATAGGAAATCAATGAAAGGAAGAGAAGAACGGAACTCATTGCCATAAAAATTCCTAAAATCTGCATTGCTAAAGCGCGATGAGATTCCGGCTCTTGTTCATTGGGCATTTCCGGTTGAACTGTTTTTTTCGACTTTTTCGGTTTGCTTATAATAGGATCTAGATCATCAGACTCAAATAAAGAGTCAATGATGGAATTTTTCTTTCGATTGATGATGATGGAATCAGGTGGAAAAGCCATGATATTCCTTCCTTTCTTTTATACTGTTATTCTGTTAACATATGCTGCTTATGCCCTGAGAGGGCAGGAATTTATCAACAAAAACTATGCCTTATTTCAATAGAAGGAGCGTAAAAATCATGAATTCATGAGTTTTGGAACTTTTCCACGTAAAAAATGGTAGATACTACGAATTTTTACCCAATGTATTCGAAGTTCGCCATGATTAAGCTAGCACCTCAACATATAGGTTTACATGAATTATTAACAAAAAGATGGAGTGCTCGTGCATTTTCTGAGCAGTTAATTGGTGACAAGGAATTGCATACGCTTTTTTTAGCAGCATCTTGGGCTTCAAGTAGCATGAATGAACAACCATGGCGCTTTGTTTATGCGAAAAAGGGTAGTGATGTGTATAATGACATATTATCCACTCTTATGCCCGGAAATGCAGCATGGGCATGTACAGCACCTATCTTGATCGCAGTCATAGCAAAAACAACATTTGATGATGGAAATAGTAATATCCATGCTTGGCATGATGTGGGAGCAGCATGCACAACTCTATTATTGCAAGGAGCAGAGCTTGGCATTTATGGTCATCAAATGGGAGGATTCGATCGTAAAAAAGCGAAACATCTCTTTCAATATCCCGATTCATATGAGATTGTCTCAATGCTTGCTTTGGGATATTTGGGTGATCCCAATACACTCGAAGAGCCATTCAAAAGCAGAGAATTGACTCCTAGATCAAGGAAATCTCCACAAGAATTTGCGAGTACTTCATTTTCTTCATTGTGATTACTCATCAGTATTTCTCAATTGTTCCAATGATGAAAAATCTTCCAGAGTTGTGGTGTCTCCTGAAATCGTACCTTGAGTTACCAATTCTCTGAGTAATCTGCGCATGATTTTCCCACTACGAGTTTTCGGTAAACTATGTGTAAATCTGATTTCATCAGGTCTTGCAAGTGCGCCTATTTCCTTTGCAACATGATGCTTCAAGATTGATTCCAATTCCGGTAAATCTTGCGAATAATCCTGATGAATAGTCACAAAAGCAATTAATGCATTCCCCTTTATCTCATCAGGTCTGGCAACCACAGCAGCTTCTACAATAGCAGGATGTGAAACAAGTGCGCTTTCGATTTCTGCAGTACCGAGTCTATGTCCACTGACATTCACGACATCGTCCACTCTGCCCATGATCCAGAAATAACCATCTGCATCTTTTCTTGCACCATCACCGGTGAAGTACATACCTTCATGTAATTCATTTGGTGGAAATTCTGACCAATACACATTCTTATATCGTTCATCATCACCAAAAATAGTCCTTGCCATACCTGGCCATGGATATTGTATAATCAAATATCCGCCTTCATCTGCAGTACAAGATGTTCCATCTTTTCGTAGGACATCGGCCAAAATTCCGGGTAGGGGAAGCGTTGCAGTACCCGGTTTTGTGGATACTGCACCCGGAATCGGAGCTATCATGATTCCACCTGTTTCTGTTTGCCACCATGTGTCAACAATCGGACATCTTGATGCTCCAATAATCTCATAATACCAAATCCATGCTTCAGGATTAATCGGTTCACCAACAGTTCCTAATAATCGCAGTGATTCAAGATTGAATTGTTTGGGTATATGATTTCCAGCTCCCATGAATGAACGAATCGCAGTAGGTGCTGTATAGAGTATGGTGACATTATAGGTAGAAATCAATTCCCATATTTTACCCGGATGGGGATGATTCAATGCTCCTTCATAGATAAGAATGGTCATTCCATGCATCAAGGGTCCATATACCACATAACTATGTCCCGTTATCCAACCAATATCTGCTGAACAGAAGTATATATCACTAGGTTTCGGGTCAAAGACCATTTCAAAAGAATAGCGAACATGCGTGAGATATCCTCCCGTGGTATGCACTAGTCCTTTTGGTTTTCCGGTAGATCCACTTGTATACAGAAAGAATAATGGATGCTCACTTTCTAGATGCACTGCATCGCAAAGATCAGATTGAGATTGCATGAGTGATTCCCAGTCATGAATCTTTGGATGATCAGAATGTATATTCTCTGGTTTATCTTTACAAATGACTGAATGAATACTTGGGCAATCTTTGATTGATTCCAGGAAGGAAGTAAAGAGTGGAATGGAAGCTCCACGACGCAAAGTTTCTTTTTGTGTGATAATGCAAACAGAGTGAGAATCATTGATTCGATCTCGCAGAGAATCTGATGAGAAGCCGCCAAAAACCACATTATGTATGGCACCGATTCTAGCACAGGCCAGCATTGATATGATAGCTTCAGGATTCATTCCCATATATATCGTGACCACCTCCCCCGACTGTATTCCAAGAGACTTCAAACCATTTGCGCATTGATTGACTCTCGAATATAATTCAGCATAGGTGAGTGCATAGGTGACACCATCTTCTCTTTCCCATTGTATGGCAGTCTTATGTTTTGTAGGTGTATCTAGATGAATGTCTAGACAATTGTAGCAAGCATTGATATTGCCTTCCTTGAACCATTTGGCATGGGGATATTGCCAATCAAGAATTGTTTCCCATTGCGTAAACCAATGAAGTTTTTTTGCCTGTTGTTCCCAATGCGATAAAGGATCTTGATTCGCACTCTTACGCATTGATTCATATTGCTCTATGGAATGAATATTTGCCTGTAGAGCAAAATCTTGAGGTGGAGAAAACACTCTGTGTTCTTGGAGGAAAGAAGATATCGATTCCATAAGTTCAATGATAAATAAACATGATGCGAAAACTACAAAAAAAAAGCAGATCAAAAGATCTGCTTCGTATTAGAATGTCGTTGATCAGGATAACTTTTTCATGAGTGAAATCATTTCAATGGCTGCCATTGCTGATTCAGCTCCTTTATTACCGGCTTTGGTTCCTGCTCTTTCAATTGCTTGTTCAATGGTGTCAGTGGTCAGGACTCCGAAAATACAAGGGATACCGGAATCGAGTCCAACCTGTGCAACACCTTTTGAAACTTCAGAAGCAACATAATCAAAATGAGGAGTAGCTCCACGTATAACAGCACCGAGTGTAATGACTGCATCATATTTACCGGATTGGGCAATCTTCTTGGTTACAAGAGGTATTTCATAGCAACCAGGACAATACATTAATGTAATTGTTGATTCTTCTATCCCATGTCTGTTCAAGGCATCCAATGCTCCTTGAATAAGATTATTGACTATGAATCCATTCCAACGTGCAGCAACAATGGCAATATTGGCTTTTTGGACATCAAAATGTCCTTCGATGATAGTAGCTTTCATGTTAAGTAAATGTCAATGTTTTAAATATGATTGTATCGCATCAATGGCGCTGGTACTCACTGTGAACTTTCCGAAATTCGTTTCATCATATTCTCTGCTTCCATGAAAGTCTGAACCACCTGTCCAAAGCAAGCAATACTGATCTATGATGGAACGATAATACTGTTGAGTTTCCGGTGAATGTGATGGATGAACTGCTTCGATTCCATCCAAACCTTGCTTAATGAAACGGGAGAGAATCTGCTGAGGGAGATATCTTCCGGGATGTGCCAAAACAGCAACTCCACCGGCTTCATTAATGATTTTGATACCAAGCTCAACCGGAAAATTCCATTTTGGTTCATAAGCCGGCTTTCCAAAGCTGAGATATTTGTCAAATGCAGATTTCAAATCATTGATATAGGATTTATCAATCATCACTGAAGCAATATGAGGTCTGGCTACAGGTGCTTTTCCGGCCTTTTCCAATACATCATCCATAGTGATGGACATATTGGCATTATTCAATTTTTTGACGATTCTCTCTGCTCTTTTCGCTCTTTCATGTTTGAACATAGTGAGATAATGATTGAGCTGAGGATTTTCAGGATCAGTGAAGAATCCTAATAAATGATAATCTCTGCCTTGTTCATAACAACTTAATTCCAATCCCGGAATCAATTGAATTCCAATTTGTTGAGCATAATCAACTGCATGAATATAACCTTGCATTGTATCATGATCGGTAATCGCCAATGAATGCAGACCTACGCTCTTGGCTTTATCCAAGAGTTGTTCCGGGGAGAGTATCCCATCGGAATAAGTGGTATGTGTATGTAAATCTGCAAGTAATGACATCATTGTCCCAAGGTGTTCACATGTGATTGTATTGCCTTGACTAAAGTAAGTGGCAATGGTTCATCTTGTGAAATAGCAATTGACACACGTTCATGTGTTTTTCTGATTTTGAGTTCTAATTGTCCCTGTTGCAAACCTTTCTCTCCCACAATCAATTGGAAGGGAAGTCCAATCAAATCGGCATCATTGAATTTAATGCCTGGCGAGACATCACGATTCTCAAACAGAACATCTATACCAGCTTGTTCCAATGCATCATGAATTGACTTGCACGCTTGTACTGCTTCTTCTGATTTATGTAATCCGAGACCAATGAGGTGAACAGTATATGGAGCAATTGAAATGGGCCAAGCGATTCCTTTCTCATCATGATGTTGCTCGATGGCACATGCAATGATGCGCTCCAAGCCAATACCATAGGATCCCATGATGATTGGCTGCTCTTTGCCATGTTCATCAAGAAATACAGCATTGAGTGCTTCAGAATATTTCGTGCCCAGCTTGAAAATATGTCCAACTTCTATTGCATTGACAATTCGTAAAGGATTGCCTCCATCAATACTTGGCTCTCCTTCAAGGACTGTTCTAAAATCAGCATAGGCTGAAATGGTACAATCTCTATCTAAATCTATATTCTTTAGATGAAATCCATCTTTATTTGCACCACTCACCAATCCATTTGCATGTTCGAGTAAGGTGTCTGCAAGTATGGTGCATTTGCCGTGAAGTCCGATCGGTCCGATTGATCCTGCATGTGCCCCCGTTAATTCGAA
>Ga0172367_10006505_pt1 | contig 13697 bp, 11 predicted proteins | sample Lak10m_FD_114542 | JGI IMG/M metagenome (GOLD analysis project Ga0172367, IMG submission 114542) | Freshwater microbial communities from Kabuno Bay, South-Kivu, Congo - kab_022012_10m | ecosystem: Environmental > Aquatic > Freshwater > Lake | place: Democratic Republic of the Congo: South-Kivu...
GGCTGGCCATCCCCTTGTTATGCGCCTTATTCCTCACTCAATCACTGGGCGCCTTCATCAGTTTATTCCTTGCGGCTTTAGTTTATGTATTATTAAAAAACGGCTCCAGAAAAACAAGAGGCATTTTTCTTCTGGGATTAGCCTTATTCATCCCCCTGATATTCATAATGAGGATTGTTTCCGGAAAAGGACACCTCAGCCCGTTATTTTCCATGTTCATGCGCATTAATTACTGGCAGGATACCATTGAGGTAATTAAAATGCGTCCATTCCTGGGAGTGGGATTGGGGAACTTTAACCTCGTCTATTCACGTTACGCACATAATTGCCTCCTGCAATTCTGGGCGGAGGCCGGATTGTTCGGGATAGCTTCATTGTTTTGGTTAGTTTGTGCGATCTTAAGAAATAGTGTTAATAAAATAAAAAGTCTTGCAGATGACAAAGAGACACTGGTCCTGGTTACCTGCCTGGCGGCATTTGCCTTTCACAATTTATGGGATTTTAGTTTTTTCCTTCCGGAGGTAAGCTTGGTCTGGTGGGCAATCTTAGGCTTACTGTCTAAACCTAAATTTTAAAATAGCTTTTAAATTACGCAAAAATATCTTTATGACTTTGGGCCGGAAAAATAATACATACCCCCAGGCGCAAAAATCATATAATATTATCGGAATAAGATGCGTAAAAAAAGAGGCGGGGTCGGCGTTTTTGAGTATGGTAAGATAGCGGTTCTTGATCAACTCGCTGTGTAATTCGGGGTTAAGGTATTTACGGGCAATAGCTGCGCCTAAGCCGGAATCAGGGCGGAAAGAACCTCCGCGTACATGAAAGGCCTTTGCCGCGGGGATGTAATAAGCCTTCCACCCGCGATTGTGAGCCCTCCAGGATATATCCAGGTCTTCATAAAACATACGAAAATCAGGGTCGAAGTAATCCTGGCCCCGTTTAATATCTTCCAGCATTTTCTTGCGATAAAAAGCCGCTGAGCCGCTTACTCCAAAGATAAAACCGGATTTTTCAAATTTTCCCGTGTCCATCCGGCCATACCCTCTTTCTTTGGCTGAATACCAGAGGCTTAAAAATAATCCGGTGCTATCTAAAGTCAAACCATCCATACGCAAGATTTTACCGCTTACCATGCCTATATTATCTTTTACCAGGAAACCTTTAAGCGCCTGGCGGATATATCCCCGGCCTAAAACCACATCATCATTAATACAAAGGATATATTCACCGCGGCTCAGCCCAATGCCCTTGTTCAAGGATACGCCATAATACAGGTTCTGCGGATTTGAATACAATTTTATGAAAGGGAAGGATTCCTGGATCCTGGCGGAAAAGGCGGATTTTAGCGAATTATCGATAACAATAACCTCTAAATCAGGGTAACTCTGCGCCTTTACAGAATCAAGGCATCGGCTCAAATAATCCTTCGAGCCGATGGTTACAATAATGATGCTGACTAATATATTTGCGCTGTTCTCCACAACTAATCCTGGTGTTTTTCTATGCGCTCAATTGCGTCCCGGTAAAAGACCACCTCTCCCCGGGAAGAACCCAGCCATATCTCCAGCACTACTTTATCCGGATATTCTTTTATTATCTTGGCCTGCAATTGACGGCCGTTTTTCAAATAAATCCTGTCTTTCTGCTCCGCTTGTGTTTTTTCCCTGGGCAAGAATTCCTTATTCAGCCTGGATATTTCATTGTCTATAAAGTCCTCGCCTTCCGAAAGTTGTTTTGCTTTTTCCAGCGCCTTTAAAGCCAGGTCCGCATTCTGCATCCTCTCATTTATCTTAGACAAGGTCAGATAAGCCTGCCGGTAACGAGGGTAGGAATTTATTACTTTTTCTATAATTCCCCTGGCCTTTTCGGATTCGCCAAGGCCATTTAAAGCATGCGCATAATTATTGAGCAGCGCAGGGTTATCAGGGTTATTTTCAAGCTCCCGTTGGCAAAAACGGACTTCTTTCTGATACTCTAAAACAGCCTGGTCGCGATTACCTAAAATATTATAAATATCCGCCAGGTCATTATGCAGATTGGGATAATCATTCTTTAGTACAATCAGTTTACTATATTCTGAAATTGCCTGATCAAACATTTTATTATCCCTATAGACGCTCCCCAGGCTGTAGATATAATCCGTGTTATCCGAGTCAAGGCTGACCGCCTTTTTTAAATAAGTAATCGCTTCTGTGTATCGCTCAAGATGCATCAATGCCAGGCCGAGGTCATTATAAACAGAGGCGTCATTATTATTTACTGCCAGCGCATCTTTGGCGGAAGATAATTCTTTTTCAAAATTTCCTTTCTTAAAATATATCTGGCTGAGTAATTTGTGCGCGTAATGAAATTGCGGATCTAACAAGACAGCTTTTTTCAGGCTGGCTTCGGCATTAGCGTAATCTTTAATGGAAAAATAATAATAACCCAGCGTGTATTGGCCTACAGCAAAATCCGGGCATGACTTAAGCGTATCCTTTAAAATCGATATCGCTTCTAAGCTTTTATTCGCCAGAAACAACTCTGTGCTCTTATTTAATGTGGATACCACAAATGCATAACAGCACTCCTGCCAGGCCTGGCTGATATCTGCATTATCCGGGAGCTTATCCCGTGCCCGGTTGATGACGCTAAAGGCTTCGGCATACCTGCCTTTCTGAGAATACATTTCCGCTAAAGACTGATACGCCTTTACGTAAAGAGGGTTTATTTCCAGGGTTTTATTATATTCATCCGCGGCCCTGTCGTCATCCTTGCCGTCCCTATATGCCTCTGCTAATCCCAGATGAGCCAGCCAGGATTGTGGATTTATTTTAAGGGCATTGCCATAGGATTTTATTGCTTCTTTATATAGAGAACGCTCAAAATAATCATTGCCTTGATTATAAAAGAACGCCTCAAGCTTTCCCCGGGCCAAATATAAAAATACAGCCAGGACTGCCAGAAGTAATAAGAATTCAATTAATTTTTTCATCTTTCAAGCTTATCTGCTGCCTGCTTACCGTCAAGTATTGCGTCTTCCATAGACATGTACTGCCAGCTTCCATAGCGGCCACAGGCAATTATGTTGTTGGCTGATAGAAATTTTTTTATAGCCTGCGTAGCCTGGGAATAATATTTGTCGTAAATCGGATAACCGTATTTTATATCATTTATATCCAAAACAGACACCCTGTTCTTCTTATCCAATATCCCGCAGGCCTTAAGATCGTTTATTACCCTCGGGATAATCTTTTTTTTGTCAATAGGTCTGTTTTTAGAATACGCTACCTCGGTGTATATGGCACTCTTTCCGGCAGGGACAATGTTATCAGAAAAATTATGGAAAAAACCCGCCCTGAAAAAAACTGCATCCTTGTGCGGGAAATATATCCAGTGCCTTCCTTCCTGGCAGTCTCCTTCTATCCCAAGGTTAAGATTGAATATTGAGTTCCAACGCAATTTCCTAAACATGGCCCGGATATTCCCGGGCAAGGGCCGGACTATTTTTGCCAGTTCAGGCAAGGGCATCGTTGAAATCAAGGTATCAAACTTAACTTTTCCCTTTCCCCTGACATTTAATTCTTTTTTCTTAAGGTCAATCGCGCTAATACTGCAATTCTTGGAAATATTGCATATCTGCCGCTCAAACGCCTGGGGAAGCTGCCCTATGCCTTTCTTCCGGGGATACCAAAAAGTGGCATTATAGCCAAAAAGATGTTTGTTTTCCGCGAGGAAACCTTCGATCACCTCGGATGGCTTGGGCTGGGGTATAAAGTTATCTGCCCAGGCAGAAGTCATTTCATTTAAAGGGACTGTCCAGAATTTCTCGTTATAAGGGATCATAAAATGCCTGGATATCCCTCTGCCGAAAGAGGTATTCAGCCATTTAAGAAAATTTACGGGAGCATTGTCTTGCGGGGATTGGCTGGCCCTTAAGAATTCAAACAGGCATTCTCTTGCTATCGGCCTGGGCAAGGCGTAAAGATTCGCCTGAAAAGGATAGCGGATAAAAATACCGAGGCTATTAATCCAGGCGCTCCTTGCGTGAGAAACCAGATTGCCTTTTAATAATCTTTTTACCAACCGCAGGGTATATTTATTCCTAAAGTGTAAAAGGTGGCCGTCATAATCAAAAACAAAACCTTTGATATTTTTAGAGCGGCATAAGCCGCCTACGGAAGGCTCTTTTTCAAACACAAAACACTCTATTTTATTCTTCTGGAGATGCCAGGCCGCGCTTAAGCCCGCGAGACCGGCCCCCAAAATAACTATTCTTTTCTTATTCATGCGTATCTATTTTAATCAGCTTCCAAAATAAAACGGTGCTCAACAAAAACATAGCTATTACGATGCCCGCTGCCCAGAAATTAGTTAATTTTATTAAAATAACACCTGCCAGAGAAAAAATAAAACACAATAAAAACATGAGCAAGATAGTTTTTATGGGAGAGGGGGCAAAAATCCTTATCCTGAACGCAATATGATCATTGCTTTTCTTAAAGGGCATCTTTTTTTTCATGATCCTGAAAATAATAAGCAGGAGCGTATCTATAATGGGGAGCCACAAAATTATTATAGGGCTTAATAAAGCCAGGGCGTTATCTTTGGAGGCATAACGTAAAACCAGGGTGATTGCGCAAATCATAAAACCTAAGAAGTGGCTCCCGGAATTGCCGAGATACACCCTGGCTGGGGGCAGGTTAAATACCAGGAATCCAAAAGTTACAGCGCATAAAATAAGGGAGAGAACCTGCATATTTAAATCCGGGTTAAGAAAGGCTATTGCCAATAAAGCGCTGCTTACAATTAGAGCGGTGCCGGCGGATAAACCATCCATAATATCCAGGAGATTAAAGGCATTAGTGATGCCTAAAATCCAAAATAATGTAACTGCGGCATTGCCCCAAAAACCCAGGTACATAATATCCGTCATTATGCCGAGAGAAATTAACAAGGCTGCGCAGAAAAACTGGGCCAAGAATTTTTGCAGGATAGACAATTCCTTTAAATCATCCACTATACCGAAGGCCAGCATAATAAGCGAAACCCCGAGGATTGCCAGGGTCTTAGTCCCGGCAATACCGAATACATATATTCCCAAGCAGGAGGAAAATACAAAAGCAGCCCCTATGCCTAACCCCCCTACCAGGGAAATACCTCTTGTTTGCAGTATTTTGTATTTTAAAGAAAACTTTGCCAGTAAAAATATGCATAACATACTGGAGATTAAGGCGCTGGAAAAAACAATCAGGTATTTAAGCATTTTTACCCCCTAAAACATAAATCCAGATAAAGCTGTGTGGTATTTTTAAGCAGGTTATCCGATGAATACTCATAAGATCCCAAGCTTAAACTGGCAAGCCTGCCAAACTCATTCCTCAAATAAGGCTTCGTCAATAACTCCTCTAACCTTTTCTGCAAAGCCTGTATATCATGAGGCTTAACCAAATAGCCTGTTTTACCATCTAAAACAACTTCACTGACTCCCCCGGTATCAGTAGCTATGACCGGAAGGCCCGCGGCCATTGCTTCCAAAACAGCTATCGGCAGCCCCTCCCATAATGAAGTCAAGACAAAAACATCTAAACAGGACAAGATTGAGGCAACATCATCGCGCCAGCCTGTTAAAATTACCCGGTCTTTCAGGTTAAGCTTATTTATAAGGGCGCTGATCTTTTTACGCAAGACTCCATCACCGACTAAAATAAATTTAGCATTGGGGAAATCTTTAGCAACCACACCGGCCAATTCTATAAAATCCAGGGGAGATTTCTGCGGCTTAAAACAAGCGACCATGCCTACAATCAAATCTGCCTCGGACAAACCGAATTCATTTCTTACCCGGCTGCCCCCTGCCTCATCCCTGAACTCCTCAGGATTTATAGCGTATCTTATTAACCTGAATTTATCCTGCCTTCCGGATAGCTGCTGGCCGGCTTTCCTCTTATCCCATTGAGAAACTACAATTATCAGGCTGGAAAATGACGCGCAGAACCTTTCCAAAAATAAATAAAAGTAATAAGCTGTCCCGGGCTGATAACCATGGAAGCTCCAGCCGTGGACAGTATGTATAATATTTTTAACCCCGGCTGCCTTGGCCGCCAACCTTCCCAAAATGCCAGCCTTGGAGCTATGCGTATGGACTATATCTATATTGTTATTTCTTATAAAGCGATATATAAAAAACAGCGTTAAGATATCTTTGACCGGATGGATCGGCCGCTCAAGAAACCTGCAGCGTATTAATTTCAATCCGGGTATCTGCTTTGCGGCATCAACCAGTAAACCATCATAAGCAGTAAGAATATACGGATTAAATCTTTCCCTGTCCAATCCCCGGATAAGGCTTAAAAGATGCTTTTGGGCTCCGCCTAATTCCAGCTTTGTAATTACATAGAGGATACTGATTTTCCGATCAAAACCCATTTAATTATTATATTACTTTTGGAATTAAACCGCAAGTTTATTAAGGAGTTACGGATAATCTAAGCTGGAATAAAGATTGATAAAATTAAGGTAAAAGGGCTTCCGGAATGCAGGGCTCCTGATAGTCTTCCAGGACAATATTCAGGCTGGACAAATCCTTTATCAACTGTCCGGCGCTTGTAAAAATAAAACTTTTGATTCCAAGGCCGGAAGCGCTTTTTATCAGCTCGGCACGGTCATCGGTATAGAATATATTCTCCGGCAATACTCCTAACGCCTTAATTGCCTTCTGATAAATTGCCTTGTCCGGTTTAGCAGCTCCCAATTCAAAAGATAAAAATATCTTTTCGAAAACATTAAAAATCGGGAAATTTTCCTTAATATGCTTATAATGCAAGATATTGGTATTGGAGAGAAGACCGATACGGTAGTTTTTCTTGAGCCGGTTAGCGATATGATAAACAGCGCGGTTTTTCGAACTAAAAAAGAAAACCTCGTTCCAGATAGGAACAAAAGACTCATACCCAAGCTTTAATCCCAATGTATCTCTTGCCCGCTCATAGAATTCCCCTGCGGTAAGTTCCCCCTTTTCAAAAGAATTAGTCGCGCCTGAATCAAAGAAAAGCTTGAGTATTTCATCGGGGCCCTTACTGCAAAAACCTGAGATTCTTTTTACAGCAGGGCTGAAGTCAAAATCCACCAGGACATTTCCCAGGTCAAATAGGATAACCTTTATTCCTGCCTCGGGCATCGCTAGTTACCTTTATCTGTATTTTTCCTGAATAGATCCAGGAAACGGTCCTCATACTCTTTGTAAACATTCCATTTATCCAACTCTGCCTTTAACTCGTTTGCCTTGGAGATATCATGGCGGCTTTCTTCAAAAAGTTTTTCTATCTTCTCTTTGACTGAAACCGGCAATTTAGTAAGCTGGCTCAAGGTCTTCTTGATCAACTCCACCTCTTCTTCGCCGATAGGCGCGGACTGTCCGGAGCTGCCGAGCTTCAGGTAATCCAGCAGCTTATTAATCTCATTCTCCATCGCCTGAGCCTGTTCTTTTAACGCTTGTACATTTATCTGCATATTTAATATCTTCCCTAAGCCGATAAGCACTGCGGCAGAGGCTTTAGGATTCTCAATTTGGATAGTATAAAGAGGGATGTCTCCAAGCAGGCAGAATCCCTTCATGCCGGATTTTTTTGCCATACCCAAAAATAAACCATTCATCCCGCTGACCTGGCCGTCTTCCAGCACGCCAAAATCATGCTTATTCAGCATTTCTTTTGTTTTCTGGTCTGTTGCCGCAAACCAGACGCGCGAATCCTGAGTGTGATCGGTTGCCTGGGGCATAGAAGCAAAACTGACGATCATCTCTACACCCAGGCTCTTGGCTAAATCAATGATTACCTTTGCGTAGCTATCCGCCTTGGACAGGTCCGGCTGGGCATTGCTTAAGAAAATAATCAGGTCATTTTTCCCTGACCCTGCGCGTTTTGCGGCAGGATTTTTCCAGTAATAAAATTTTCCCTGCGGCAGGAGAGGAGTCTCTAATATCCCAGACTGGACAACGCTTCCGGTCAGATAAAAAAACTCTTCCGGCTGGATCTGAGCGAACTCCTGCGCCTTAAACTCTTCAATCAGGTAAGATGCTGCCTTGAATGCCACTTCACCCATGCCTGGCCAGGCAACAATAAGATACGGCCTTTTGAGCCGTGGTTTTTTGGTTATTTTTAACGTCTCCATATTTTCTCCTATATTTTTACGATCGGTTAAACCTATAATTTTTTAAGAATGATACCAAAACCTGGGCGCCTTTATACAGGTTGTTTAAAGACGCGTATTCATCCGCGACATGCGCGCAACTTTCAGTACCAAAACCCGTGGCCACGGCCGGAATATTTTTAAGTTTAAAAAAGGTTATTACTGTTGCTCCCTCTGAGCCGCTGATACGCGGGCTGATCTTTAATTTCTTCATTGCGGAAGCTAAACCCTTAACTAAAGGATGCCCGGGATTGATGCTGTAAGGGGCCTGTATCCCCTGAATTTCAATTCTAAAATTACTGGTATACCGGGAAATAGTTCTTCTTAAAGAACCTAAAAGTTTCTTCTCCGTCTCCCCCGGCAAGAACCTGAAGTCCAGCCCAAACTCACACCAGTCGCTGACCACATTTACCTTATCCCCTCCGATTATAGTACCAACGTTAACTGTAGGTTGCCGCAGATATCTATTCTTTTTATAACCGGGTTTCTGCTGCTTTAGGTCCACGATTACCTGTGCCGCTATATCTATGGCATTAACCCCTAACCAGGGATAGGCGCCATGCGCTTTTCTGCCTTTAATATAAACCTTAAGATGCATCAAGCCCTTTTGCGTAACAACAATTTCAAAATCATCCGCGTCTAATACCACCGCGGCATCTGGTTTCAGGATCTTACGCTCAAGCAATGGGATCAGCCCTAAAGATGAACCGCTTTCTTCGTCAGCAGTCGCAGCGAAGATTAAATCATAATCGAGTTTAACGCCATCTTCAGCCAATGAATTGATTGCTTCCAGCAGGCTGGCTAAGTTACCCTTGCAATCTGTTGCGCCCAAACCATATATCCTATCTCCAATAATTTTAGCATCAAACGGGTCTGTTTTCCAGTTTTTGCCGGCCGGTACAGTATCCAGGTGCGGGGTAAGCAGAAGCGATTTATCATGTTTCCTGCCCTTAAGAGTAGCTAAAACATTCACCCTTTTATCGCTGAATACATAAGTCCTGGTTTTAAGCCCCAGGTCTTTTAAATAAACGCTGACAAAACCGGCGATCTTCTCCTCGTTACCCGGTGGATTCTGGGAATCAAGAGAAATTAACTCCTGGATTGTCTGTATCAGGCGTTTTTTATTGACCATGGAGCGGGCAAATTTCGCATTTAGGATTCTGTTTACGGCAATAATCCTTGCCCAGTTTTACTAAAAGGGCGTGGTATTCATTAAATAGTTTCGCTTCTTTATTAAGGTTGCGCATAAAAATATCCTGGGCCTGGTCATAAGCAGCATCTTCCGTCAAAAGGCGATGGCGGGAGAATATTCTTTTCGTATAAGCGTCGATCACAAATACCGGTTTATTTAAGGCGTAAAGCAGGATAGAGTCAGCGGTTTCCGGGCCGATCCCTTTAACCGCAAGCAATTGCCTGCGTAAAGTTATTGAATCCTGAGCAGCCATACGTTTAATGTCCGCCGAGTATAAACTAAAAAAAAACTTAAGAAAGTTTTTAAGCCTGGCTGCCTTAAGGTTGTAATACCCCGCGCTTTTAATTAAACCTGCCAGCTGCCGGGGCGGAAGTCTAAAAAGAGCTTCGGGATTCAGGAGCTTTTTTTCTTTAAGCGCAAGGATCGCTTTCTCTACGTTAGCCCAATTAGTATTCTGCGTAAGTATCGCGCCAATAATTACTTCAAATTTACTGTCTGCGGGCCACCAATGCTGCGGGCCAAAAACAGAGTAAAGCCGTAAAAAAATACGGTCAAGCCTGCGTTTTATTCTGGGGGGTTCCATTATTTAAGTTCCAGAGGATTAATGCCGTAATAGGCAAAAATAGTATACGCGGTCCCTGAGACCGAACCGGTATGTTTACCCTTCGGCGTCATCCAGCCATGCCCGGTATCAACATAATCCTGCGTGGCATAAGGCAGGCATCCTTCCCCCTGCCCGGAAGGAGAAGGGCTGGAGATAATCATCTTTCCTAACTGGCCCAGATAATTATCCGCTTTATCCTGATAAGCAGCCGCTTTATCCGCCTGGCCATTCTTAAGATAATAGTCCGCCATAATCTTAAATGACACAACCATCTGGGCTGTCCATTCGCTTGAAACCACTCCTCCTCGCGAAACATGGAGTTGCGGGGCGAAATCAAATCCCTGAATTTTAACTACCTGGCCTCCCGGACGGGCAAAATTAACCTCTACCAGGCAATTTTCTTCAACAAACTCCAGGATTTTGTCGGGGTCCATTCCTATGGCTTTAAGTTTCTCCGGGCCGACAGCCGCGATTGACCAGGCATAAGTATCTGTGGCTATAGTGGAATCTCCTTTGCCGCGCTTAACCGGAAGGTCTTGCCTGTCATAAGTATGCCGCACCAGCCAGCCCAGTGTTTTCTCCGCTGCCTGTTCATATTTATTCATGTTAGTAACCTTGGCGAGCATTTTATACAAGGCATACGCGTCCAGGTGGTGCTCTGTAGAATACCAGCTCATTTGCGGCCCTCCGCGGATGCCGTTATCGGAATCGGAATTCTGCAGCTTAATTATATTCTGGGCAATCTCTTCTGCCACTCTTAAATATTTCTTATCGCCGGTTGCCTGGGTATACTGAACAATAGAAAGGCCCAGCCAGATATTCGGCCCGCAGTGCAATACAAATTCCGCCGGAGCTCCGTCATTGACATAATAAGCGTTGAGAAACCACCCATCTTCCCTCTTGGCATCATTGGCAAAGAAATCAAGAATCTTTTTTGCCCGGGAAAAATCAGAGAATTTGTTATAAACCTGTATAAGCAGGGCCTGGTCATAAAGAAACGCCCAGCTGGCGATATCCTTATCCCCTTCAAAGCTCATTACTAAACCCGTATGCGGATTCTGACGTACCTTAAACCACTGATACATCTTATCTAAATTCGCCTTTTCCAGAATTACCTTTTTAGTCTCAAGGCGCAGCGATTCTGCCTGGACCACCCTCTCGCTTAATTGCAGTGCGGTCAGCTTTGCCTGCAACAGGTCCCTTTCCTGGGCAAGCTTTAAAATTACGGCATTTAACTCTTTTGTATTGTCAATTATAGCGGGCAGCGGCTTTGTGCTGGTAATCGCGGACAGGGATGTCTGTTCATTTTTCTTTTCAGAGGCAGACTTGATTTGAGAAGCCAGTGACTCTATCTTAGCCTGCAAAACAGTCTTTTCCTGGGCTATCTGTTCTAACTGTTGTTTTACAAGCTTGGATTCCTGCAATACCCCGACAAGCTCTTCAACAAGCATCTTATTCTTATGGGTCAGTTGTATATTTAAATAGGAGCCAAACCCTAAAGATAGGCTCAAAATCAGAATAGCCAGAGCTACAAAGGGAAGGAATAGTTTCTTTGCCCAGGCATAACGTATAAGCATATAATTCTGCTTCGGGTTGATCTTTTCATAATCTAAACCCAGAAGATAACGGTTTGATAAACCGCCGGCTTCTTTTGTCCAGGCCAAAGAAACAGATGCGCATACTGAATTACCGCTCAACGGCATATCAATCTCTATGGCGAGTTTAACCTTTTTTTCCTGGATCAGCTTGATCAGCTCGGGCGAAAGATCGTTTACCGTAAGACAGATACCGCCGTGACCGATATTATTGGTAAAACCCTGGATCCAGGGAGAAAGCGGCTGCTTGCTGTCTAAGCTTTCCAGACGAAACTGTACCGGCAAAACAGTATCCAGGCGGATATATTTTCTGCGTTCCGCGCCTAAATTATTATTACGCTTGGCAAACATAATCCCTGTCTTTTATTTTAAATTTAATACTCCTGATATACCATTTTAACCGGATTCTCTTGCGAATTCAACTCGTAATATTACTAAACAATTTCCATCTCTAAAATATTATCAATTTTAAAGCTACGTTCCTCTTTTTTAAGGCAACAGAAGCCGACTAAATATTTATTTTTTGCATCCTGGCGGATCTCTCTGGGGATTACCTCTCTTAAAGAAATACTTGCGTCCTTTGTAGACAAATATTTTATCTTTAGGCGCGCCTTTAATTGAATCGCCTTCTCAACCTGAGATATCTTTAAATAAGCGGCGCTTCCTAAGAATACGGGATTAAAAGCAAAGAGGTTTGAGAAATCAACAAAATCCGTAATTCCTTTCTCCCGGCAGATATCTTTGAGTTTATTGAAAACATCCCAGGCCATCTCCACGTCGGAAAAAGCACGGTGCTGCTGCTTGGCCTTAATTCCTAACTTATCGGCAATGAACCAAAGCGCATAACGCGGCTGGTTAGGCATAAGGCGCTTTGCCATGGTCAATATATCAAAATAAGCCTGGAAGGTTTTTGCCGGCAGGCCGATAATCTTTAACTCATTATCCAGGAAACTCAAGTCAAATTCTATGTTGTAGGAGCAAAGACAGCTTCCCTGTGAGAAATCCAAAAACTTTGGCATCACTACCTCTATCCCGGAGGCATCTTTTAACATCTCCGGAGTGATCTTGTTTACCGCAAAGGCCTCCGGAGAAATTTCTCTTGCCGGATTAACTAAGGCGTCAAATCTGGCGATTCTCTCTCTACCCTTGACTCTTAGACCTGCCAACTCAACTATGCGGTCTCCGGAACCGGGGTTAAGCCCGGTAGTCTCGGTGTCAAATATAGTAAACTCCACTTCGTCAATATGCTTAAGCATCTCTGGTGGCAATATAAGCGGGGATCAGGCGCCTTGGTTTATAAGAAAGTTTTACTTTGCGCAAATTATCCAGGCCTGAATCATCCATAATATTAATATAGTTATAATTTTTAAGCCGTGCGCTAAAGCTACGGAAAATAAATTGCGCCAGGCCTTTCATAGAAAGGTCGGTTATCTCATAGAGTATGCAAAAAGTGTCGATATTTAATCCGTAACCGAAGGTAAATCCTTTCATCTGCTTATTAACTCTTACTGCCATGCCTTCTAAACCCAGTTCTTTATAATTAGTTAATGCCTCTTTGATTACCTTGCGGTTATCCTCAAGCATGCCGCAGTAAACATCCTCGTCACAATGGGCCTTGCGTTCTTTTATCCAATCATTAAACAGGCCAAAACAATCAGGCCTATCTGTCAATTTAAGCCTTGAAGCTTCAAAATTATAATGTTTGATAAAATAATTATACGAGGCGCGTTGAGATTTAAATTTATTACCCTTAAGAAGCTCCAGGTCGCTTCTTGAACAAAGATAATCCGGGTATTTCTGATGGCAGAGATAACCCAAGGCACGATAATATTCCAAATCCTCCTGCCCGATATTCTCAATGCGCGAGATATCTTTATTTTCATTAACAGCGTCCATTATCGCAAATACCTGTTTTATAATCTGGGGGCGCTTTTCTTCCGCTAATGGCGGCAAGTACATAAAACAACCGATCCTGTCGCGGAAAAATATGCAGAGGCTATTTTCAATTAAAATCCACTGAATATCAAAGATGGATCGCCAGATGTAGATATTGGCAAAGGAGAAAGACGCCAGTTCATGCCTGGCAAAAGCAAGATATTTATTGAAGGACCTCTGATCTTTTAAGGTTAGCTTA
>Ga0172367_10006506_pt1 | contig 13696 bp, 10 predicted proteins | sample Lak10m_FD_114542 | JGI IMG/M metagenome (GOLD analysis project Ga0172367, IMG submission 114542) | Freshwater microbial communities from Kabuno Bay, South-Kivu, Congo - kab_022012_10m | ecosystem: Environmental > Aquatic > Freshwater > Lake | place: Democratic Republic of the Congo: South-Kivu...
CCGCCAAGTCCTGACCGCCAAGTCCTGACCGCCGGCGCCCGCCGCACCTGCCCGCACCCCGCACACCCTACCTGCAACCACCCGCCGCCCGCTGCGCCCCGCAGCCCTTGCCATGAACCTCCGCCAAGCGAAGTCCAACAGCTCGCGCCCCGCCTCGACCCTGACCCACACGCCCGCGCCCGCCGCGCCGCCCGCGCGCCCGTTCGAGGCCTTCGCGCGCCTGCCCGTTGCGGCGGTCGCCGCGGACGAACTCGGGCGCCTCGTCTTCGCGAACGACGCCACGCGGCGTCTGCTCGCCGACCTGCACGCGCGCGCCGCGGCCCCGGGTGTCGACGAGGTGCTCGCCGGCGGCCTGCAGCGACTGCACGCGGAACCGCGCGTCGTCGAGAGCGCCATCGCCGACGGCCGCGGCTTCCCGCTCGTGTCGATCGTCGCGCTCGGCAGCGCCCAGGTCGAGGTGCGCATCGACGTCGGCGGAACGTCCGAATCGGGCGGCCCGTGGTACGGCGCCGTGCTCGAGGACGTCACGCAGCGCGAGCGCCAGCGCCGCGAGTACGCGGCCCTGCGCAGCATGGTCGACTCCGCGCCGATCAACATCATGTCGACGGGGCGCGACCTCAAGATCGACTACCTGAACCGCAAGTCGCTCGCGACGCTGCGCTCGATCGAGCACCTGCTGCCCGTGCGCGCGGACCAGGTCCTCGGCCAGTCGATCGACGTCTTCCACAAGGACCCCGGCCACCAGCGCCGCCTCCTCGCCGACAGCAGCCGCCTGCCGCACAGCACGCGCTTCCAGCTCGGCAAGGAGACGCTCGACCTGCTCGTGTCGCCGATCCACGGCCCCAGCGGCGAGTACCTCGGGCCCATGGTCACGTGGGACATCGTGACCGAGCGCATCGAGACGGAGCGCAAGGTCGAGGAGGCCCAGCGCCGCGAGCGCGACTCCGCCGCCCAGCTCGCCCGCCAGGTCGAGGCGATGCTGTCCGTCGTCGACGCCGCCGCGAAGGGCGACCTCTCGCGCCAGGTCCAGGTCGAGGGCGACGGCGCCGTCGCCCGCATGGCCGAAGGGCTCGGCCGCTTCTTCGGCGAACTGCGCGCGAGCATCCGCCGCATCTCGGAGAACGCGCAGGCCGTGGCCAACTCCAGCGAGGAGCTGACGGCCGTGTCCAAGCAGATGGCGCAGACCGCGCGTGGCAACGCCGAGCAGGCGCGCGTCTCGACCGAGACCTCGGCGCGCGTGGCCTCGAACGTCGAGACGGTCGCCGCCGGCACCGAGGAGATGACCGCCAGCATCCGCGAGATCGCTCGCAGTGCCTCGCACGCCGCGAAGGTCGCCACGGACGCCGTGGCCATCGCCCAGTCGACGAACCGCACGGTCGCCAAGCTCGTCGACAGCTCGGCCGAGATCGGCCAGGTCGTCAAGGTCATCACGTCGATCGCCCAGCAGACGAACCTGCTGGCGCTCAACGCGACGATCGAGGCCGCCCGCGCCGGCGACGCCGGCAAGGGCTTCGCCGTGGTCGCGAACGAGGTCAAGGAACTCGCCAAGGAGACCGCCAAGGCGACCGAGGACATCAGCCGCCGCATCGAGGCCATCCAGGGCGACACCAAGGAGGCCGTGCACGCGATCGACCACATCTCGCACGTCATCGCCGAGATCAACGACGTCCAGAGCAGCATCGCCAGCGCCGTCGAGGAGCAGACCGCGACGACCAACGAGATGGCTCGCAACGTCGCCGATGCGGCGCGTGGCACGAACGACATCAAGGACGGCATCTCGTCCGTCGCCGAGAGCTCCGAGGAGTCCTCGCGCGCCTCGGCCGACGCCCTGGCCGCGGCCGACGCCCTGGCCTCGATGGCGAGTGAACTCCAGTCGCTCGTCGCGCGCTTCCGCATCTGAGCGCGGTTCGTGGAGCGCCCGTCCACTCCCGGCCCTGGAACGGCCGATGAGTGGACGGGCGCTCCGAGCTTCATGCGCCGCCGTCTGCCCCTCGATCCCATGACCACGACCCGACCGGAGCCCAAGTACCGCGTCATCGTCGTCGACGACTCGGTCATCGACCGCGAGGTCGTCGTCGGCGTCCTCACGAGCCAACCCGGCGTGGAGGTCGTGGCGATGGCGCGCAACGGCTACGACGCGCTCGAGAAGCTCGCGAAGGTGCGCGCGGATGCGCTCGTCATCGACCTGTCGATGCCCGCGATGGGCGGCGTCGAGCTCCTGCGCCGCGTGCGCGAGATGGAGGCCGCTCCGTCGGTGCTCGTGGTCAGCGCCTCGGACTCCGACGACGACGTGCGCCGCATGCTCACGAACGACGCGGCCGGCTTCATCCGCAAGCCGGGTACGACGGCCAGCGTGACCCCGTAGGCCTTCCACCAGGAGCTGCGCTCGAGCCTCGCGCAACTCATGGCGCCCGGTCGGCCGCGCACGGTCGCCGCGCCCGTGGTCGCCGCGCCGGCGCTGTCCGCGCCGCTCCAGGCGCCGGCCCCGACGGTCGGCGGCGACGTGGTCGAACTCGGCGGCCTGCCGCGCGGGCGCGTCGAACTCGTGGTCATCGGCGCGTCCACCGGCGGGCCCGACGCGCTGCACCACTTCTTCTCGAACCTGCCGGCGACCTACCACGTCCCGACGGTCGTGGTCCAACACATGCCGCCGGTCTTCACGGCGCAGTTCGCGAAGCGCCTCGACGCCGTCTCGCACCTCAGCGTGCGCGAGGCGCAGGGCGGCGAGTCGCTGGAGGAGGGCTGCGTCTACCTCGCGCCGGGCGGGAAGCACCTCGTGATCTCGAAGCGGCTCGCGCAACCACTCGGCACCGTCGCCATCTACGACGGTCCCCACGAGAACTCGTGCAAGCCGGCCGTCGATCCGCTCTTCCGCACCGCGGCCGAGTGCTACGGCAGCGGCGTCGTCGGCGTCGTCTTCACCGGCATGGGCAGCGACGGCCAACTCGGCTGCCGCGCGCTGCAAGCCGCCGGCGGTTGGGTCATGGTCCAGGACCAGCCCACGAGCGTCGTGTGGGGCATGCCCGGCTACGTCGCGCGCGACGGCTCGGCCAACCGCATCCTGCCGCTCGAACGCATGGCGCCCGACCTCGCTCGCATCGTCGCCCGCTGATCGTCACCGACACGGACACCGTCACCGACCACTTCCTCCACGCCGCCCCGCGGAGCACACTTCCTTGAGCCTCACGAAGGACGATCTCGAGTTCGTTGCACGCCTCGTGCACGACGACGCCGGCATCGTGATCGATGCCAGCAAGGGTTACCTCGTCCAGGACCGCCTCGACGCCGTCGCGCGTCGCGCGGGCCTCGAGAGCGTGGCCTCGCTCGTGCGCGAGTTGCGCGGACCGCGCGGCTCGCGGCTGCACGACACGGTCGTCGACGCGCTCACGACGAACGAGACGCTCTTCTTCCGCGACGAGTCGCCGTTCACGACGCTCGAGCGCACCGTCCTGCCCTGGCTGGCCGAGCGCCGCGCCGACTCGCGCCGCCTGTCGGTCTGGTGTGCCGCGGCCTCGACCGGACAGGAGCCGTACAGCGTGGCGATGTGCCTGCGCGACACGCTGCGGTCCGTCGAGACCTGGCGCCTGTCGATCCTCGCGACCGACATCTCGCCGACGGCGCTCGAGCGCGCGCGCGCGGCGCGCTACACCTCGTTCGACATCGGACGCGGTCTGCCCGAGGACAAGAAGCGGCGCTGGTTCGTGCCCGACGGACGCGACTGGACCCTGCGTCAGGAGATCCGCTCGCTGGTCGAGTTCCGGCGCTTCAACCTCCTGTACGCCGACCAGCAGCCCGGGCCCTTCGACCTGATCTTCGTCCGCAACGTCCTGATCTACTTCGACGTCGAGACGAAGTCGCGCATCCTGCGCGCCATGACGCGCGCCCTCGCGCCCGACGGCCTCCTCGTGCTGGGGGCCGGCGAGTCGATCCTGAAGCTCGGCGTCGACCTCGTGCGCGCCGCGAACCTGCCCGGGGCCTACTACACGCGCCCGGGGCACCCGCTGCTCGGGCCGTCCTGAAGCGGCGGGCGCGGCGGCGGTTCTCCACGCGCTCCTGGCCGTCCGTTCACTGTCGCGCCGCGCGCGACTGTGCCATGCTTCGCGCATGGCCCAGGCAGACCAGTTCGGCGGACACCGGGCTCGTCCCTCGCGACGCGCCTTCCTGGCCGGCAGCGCCCACGTCGGCGCCGGCCTCCTCGCGGCCGGCGTGTGGGGACGTCTGTTCGAGCGCGCAGCCGAGGCCGGCTCGTTCGCGCGCCTCTCCCAGTCGGCCACCGGGCCCTACGGACCGCTCGCGCCGACGGCGGACCTGCGCACGGGCCTGCCGCTCCTGAAGCTGCCGGCGGGCTTCTCGTACCGCACGCTGGCCTTCAACGGCGACCTGCTGTCGAGCGGCGCGCCGATGCCGCTGCGCCCCGACGGCATGGCCTGTTTCAGCGCCTCGGCGAAAGTAGGGCGCCTCGTGCGCAACCACGAGGTCCTGACCGACACGGGCAGCTTCGCGCCGCCGGCCGCGACGTACGACCCGGTCGCAGGTGGCGGCACGACCGTGCTCGACGTCGATCTCGAGACGGGCGAGGCGCTGCGCTCGCACGCGAACCTGGGCGGGACGCTCGTCAACTGCGCGGGCGGGCCGACGCCGTGGGGCACGTGGCTGACCTGCGAGGAGACCGTCGTCGGCGTCGGCAACGGGCTCCTCACGAAGCCCCACGGCTACGTGTTCGAGTCGCGGCCGTTCGGCGCGTCGAGCGCCGAGCCGCTCTTCCGCATGGGGCGCTTCCGCCACGAGGCCGCCGCCGTCGATCCGCAGTCGGGCCACGTCTACCTGACCGAGGACGCCACGCCGGCGGGCTTCTACCGCTTCACGCCGCGCACGCCCGGGACGCTCGCGAACGGCGGGCGGCTCGAGATGCTGCGCGTGAAGGGCACGCCGAACGCCGACCTCGCCCAGGGCCAGACCGCCGGCGCCACGTTCGACGTCGAGTGGGTGCCCATCGACACGCCGGACACGCCCGACCCGGCGGGAGCCGGCAGCGTCTTCGCGCAGGGCTTCGCGCAGGGCGGCGCGGCCTTCGCGCGCCTCGAGGGCATCTGGTTCGACGGCGGTCGCCTGTTCTTCGCGTCGACGACGGGCGGCGCCCAGGCCCAGGGACAGATCTACGAGTACGTCCCGGCCAGCGCGAAGCTGCGCCTCGTGTTCGAGTCGCCGAGCAGCAGCGTGCTCTCGAACCCCGACAACCTGACCGTCTCGCCGCGCGGCGGCATCGCGGTGTGCGAGGACGGCACGGGCCCGACGCGCCTGCACGGTCTGTCGGTCGACGGCCGCATCTTCCCGTTCGTCGAGAGCGCGATCGTGCTCGACGGCTCGGTCAATCTCCTCACCGGCGACCACACGAGCAGCGAGTTCTGCGGCGTGTGCTACGACCCGACCGGGACCTGGATGTTCTTCAACTCGCAGGAGCCGGGCATCACGTTCGCCGTGACCGGACCGTGGGGGAGCGGGGCGCTGTGAGCACGCGCCGGGCACTCGCCGCGACGGTCGCGTTCGTGTGCTGCGCGAGCGGGCTCGCCTCCGCGCAGACGCGCTACAGCGTCACGCTCGTCGGACCGTTGCCCGGCGACTTCGGCAGCTTCGCGACCGGCCTCGACGAATCCGGCGCCGTCTGCGCCTGGTCCGACACGACCGACGGCATGGTCTGGTCCAACGGGCGACTCGCGGCGCTGCCCGCCCTGCCGGGCGGTGCGTCCACGCGCGCCGAGGGCCTCGGTCCGCTCGGTTCCGTGGTCGGCAGCTCGCAGACCGCCGCCTTCGAACACGCCGTCCTGTGGGAGCGCGTCGGCGCGGGCTTCGTCGCCCACGACCTCGGCGTCGCACCGGGCGACGTGCAGTCGCTCGCCTTCGCGACGAACGGGCGCCTCGTCGTCGGACTCACCGACGATGCGTTCGTCTGGCGACCGTGTGCCTGGCGCCGCCTGGCGCCCGGCGGCGCGGCGTTCGCCGTCGAGCCGTTGCCGCTGCTGCCGGGCGATTTCGGCGGCGAGGCGCACGACGTCGACGCGCGCGGCCGCGTCGTCGGCTCGAGCGCGAACTTCGGCTCGGCCCGCGCCGTCCAGTGGGAGCCGTTCGGCGGGTCGTGGAGCGTCCTCGAACTGCCGTCGCTCGCACCGGGCGCGTCGTGCGAGGCGCGCGCCGTGAACGAGCGCGGTCTGGTCGTCGGTTGGTGCGTCTCGCCCGCGACGGGCGTCGAGCACGCCGTCGCCTGGCGCGCCGGCGCGATCGTCGACCTCGGCGCGCCGGTCCCGGGCTGGCGTGCGCTGGCCCTCGACGTGAACGAACGCGGCGACGTCGTCGGCAAGGCCGGCCCGTTCGCCTACACGTCCGGTTGGGTGCGGCCGGCCGGTGCGACGTCGGCCGTGCTGCTCGACACGCTGCTGCCGACCGACTCGCCGTGGACGATCGCGTCCGCGGAGGACGTCGACGAGTCGGGCCGCATCGCGGCGACCGGCATCCTCGGTGGCTTCTTCCAGACCTGCCTCTTGACGCCGGTCGAGATCGACCTCGTGGGACCGCCAGCGGGTTCCGCGGGCAGCACCGCCGTGCTCGTCGCGGCGGGAGCGGCGCGGGGCGCGCTCGTGCGCTTCCACGTCGGCACCGGCGGCGGCGCCTCGCCGCTCGCGGGCTGCCCGGCCGCGAACCTCGACATCGCGGGCGCGCTGCCACTCGGCGCGGCGCTCGCCGACGCGGCCGGTGTCGCGCAACTCTCGATCGCGCTGCCCGCGCGCCTGTCGGGCGCGACGCTCTGGTTCCAGGCCGCGGAGCCCGGCTCCTGCCGCGTCACCGACGTCGAACGGGTCGTGCTCTGACGCGCGTCGAGGCGCGTCGAGGCGCGTCGAGGCGCGTCGAGGCGCGGCTCGCGCGGTCACTCGCCCCAGATCGCGTCGATCGGCACCCAGGTCGGCGGGCCGATCGGCGTGGCCGCGCCGGTCGCGGTGTCGATCTCGAGCGGGGTGCCGGTGGCCGCGTCGACGCCGAACAGGCGTCGCTCGACCGGGTCGAACACGAGGCCGCGCACGTCGTCGACGCCCAGCGGGCCGACCACGTCGTAGAAGTCCGCCACCGGGTCCACGAGCACGAGCGCGCCGAGGTTGTCGTCGACGCCCCAGTGTTTGTCGAGCTGCGGATCGTACGCGATGGCCACCAGCGAGCCGTTCGAGACCGTGTCGCCGAAGAACGCACCCGTGCTGGGCGAGATCAGGATCCACGCCGTGCCGAGGACGCCCGCGATCACGCCGCGCCGAGAGTCGTACGTGGCGCACTCGGGCGACGTCGACGGGCCGATGCGGCGCAGGCCGAAGTCGGCGTCGAGTTCGAAGAGCGAGCCGATGCCGAAGACGTAGACGCGGCCGTTGCCCGGGTTGCGCGCGAGCGCGTCCACCTCCGCGGCGGGCCAGCTACCGATCGTCGAGACCGTGCCGTCGTCCGCGCGCGCCACGAACCCGCGTCGGTAGGTCACCAGAGTGTCGTTCGACGGGTCGCGCGCGAGGCCGTTCAGACCATTCGCCACCTGCGGGCCGAACGAGAGGCCGGTGTTGCTCGACGCGCCCGTCGCCGGGTCGATCGCGACGAGCGACCCCGTCGCGAGGAGCGCCGCGAAGCCCGTGCCCACCGGCGCCGGCGCGAGGCCCTCGATCGTGCCCGACAGGCCGGCGAGCAGCGCCGCACTCGGCGGCGCGTCCGACACGGCGTAGACCTGGCTGCCCAGGGCACCGCGCAGCGCGCCGCTCGCGTCGTCGAAGCCGAGGCCGCCGTTCAGCGTCACGCCGATCGAACCGAGCGACGTCACCTGCGCGAACGGCGCGGCGCTCGAGAAGAGCGTCGTGCCGGACGTGAAGTAGACCGTGTCGGTGTTCGCGGCCCAGGTGAGGTTCGCAGGTATCGGCGGCGAGGTCGCGCCGAGGAGCGCGGTCGATTCCCAGTGCCCGGTCGCGCGGTCGATCTCGACGTAGCGCGCGAGTCCCGCGTCGTAGGCCACGAGGGTGCCGTCGCCGAGCACCGTGAACGTCCGCACGTCGCTGAGAGCGAGTCGCACGGTCGACACCGTCGTGCCGGGCGCGCTGAACGTGGCGACGCGCGTGCCGGTGGTGTTCGTGGCCCCGACGAACAGACCGAGCGTGTGGTCGAAGGCGAAGCCGGCGCTGCCGACGCTCGAGAAGGTGAAGCTCGTTCCGAGCGCCCCCGTCGCCGGGTCGACCGGGCGGATGGTCGAGCTGTCGCGCGACCACAGCGTCTGGGTGTCCGCGTCGTAGGCGAGCTGGTCGACGTCGCAGGGCCCGACCACGGTGACCGTGCCGTCGTCGGGGTCCATCGACAGCAGTTGGTCCGTGACGAGGTCGCACAGGAAGTAGCGGTCGAGCGCCGCGTGCCAGGCGATCGCGCGCACGTCGAAGAAGCCCGTCGGGAAGCTCTGCGTCGCGCCGGTCGCGAGGTCGACCGTCTCGACCGTGTCGCGCACGTTGTCCGTGTGGGCGACGACGGTGCCGCGGGTGGTCATGTCGAGCGCGATCCCCGGTCGGACCGCGCCGAGCGACGTGGCGCGCCCGGTCGTGCGGTCGATCTCGAGCAGCTCCTCGTTGCCGTCGATCGCGAGCAGCCGTCCGTCCTCGTCCACGTGCAGCGCCACGAGGCCCGTGACGCCGGCCGATCCGCGGCCGACGAGGCGCTGCGTGCGCCCCGTGTCCGCGACGTCGACGCCGTAGAGCACGAAGTTGCCCGCGCCGTCGGCGGTGACGGCGAGCATCCCCGCGTAGGTCGGGCCGAGCGGCGGCGGAGCGACGATGGGCGGGCCGATGTCGCCGTCGTCACAGGCCGCGAGGGCGAGCAGGAGGGCGGCGGCGGCCGGGCGGGAGTGGCGCATGGCGGGCGTGTGGGAACTCACCAGGGCAGGAGGGTGAGGGCCGACGAACGGTAGGGGGCGCGCGAGACGACGGTCGTCTGCGCCGTGGTGGGGTCGATGCGCACGAACACGTCGGCCTGTGCGTCGACCGCGAACAGGTCGCCGCTCACTGGGCTGCGGGCCAGGCCACCGAGCGTCGGGGAGCCGAGCGGACCGATGGTCGTGATCACACGCGTGTCGATGTCGATCGCGACGAGTTCGTCCGTGTTCGAGTCGATGCCGAAGAGCACCGTGCCGTCGGTCTCGCCGATCACGACCTGGCGCGCGAGCGTGCCGAGCTCGGTCGCGATGCCCGTCGCCGGGTCGATCTCGACCAGGATGCGCGGCGACGTCTGCGCCGCGCCGTACAGGCGTCCGCGCGCCGGCACCCAGGCGATGTCGAACAGGGCGCCGGGCAGCACGAGTTGGCTGCCGTCGCCGACGTACTCGGTGCGGCCACCCTTCTCGATGCGCACGAGGGAACGCACGCCGCTGCTGACCGTCACGGCCCAGGCCACGCGCGCCTCGGGATCGCTCGCCAGGCCGTCGATGGTGCCGAGGCCGAAGCAGCCGACGCCCTCGACGCGCCCGTCCGGGCGCCGGCGCAGGAGCTGCTGCGTGCTGTTGCTCAGCGCGAGCCAGTTCGACGTGCCCGGCTCGCGCACGAGGGCCTCGGGCGTGAGCGAGGCGGGGAAGAGGCGCTCGTCCAGCTCGACGGTCTCCGTCTCTGGATCGACGAGGTACGACAGGCCGCTCGAGGACAGGGCGCGCAGGCGCTGGGTGCCCGGCTCGCGGTCGATGCCACTCAAGCCGGCGATGCCCGTGTCGAAGGCCGCGACGAGGGCGCCGCCGTCCGTCTCGAACTCCGCCAGCCAGGTCCCGCTCGTGACGTGGAAGCGGCCGGGACGGAGACCGTCGCAGACGCCCTTCGTCGTGTTCGTGCCCGTGACCGCGAGTAGGCCGTGTGCCGCGCTCGGCAGGAGCAGGCCGGTCGTCGTGTCGAGCTCGGCCAGGTCGGCCGACGACGTTCCGACGATCGCGTCGCGCTCGAACGTCAGCGACAGACCGCCGGGCAGGAAGACGCTCGGACCGACGTCGCTCGAACGTCCGGTCGCGAGGTCGACGAGGCGCGTGCGGCGCTGCGCGGCATCGACCGTGAAGGCCACACCGCCGCTCGGCAGCGGCACGAGCGTGTCGGTGCGCTCGATGCCCAGGCTCGGACCGCGTGTCATCGAACCGAGCGGCAGCACGAAGCGCAGCAGCGACTTGCCGTTGCCGCCCGAGATGTCGGTCTCGGTCGCGAGGAACGCGCCGTCCGGGCCCGCGCTGGCGCAGAAGATGCGCTCGTCGAAGACGCCCGCGGAGGTGGCCTGGCCCGTCGCCGTGTCGACGCGGAAGAGCGTCTGGTTCGTGGTGGCGTAGACGTCGCCCGTGGCCGGGTCCTCGAACATCGACGTGATGTTCGGGTTGCCGACGATGCCGAGGGCGCCGATCGAGGTGCCCACGCCGGTGAACGGGTCGATCGCCACGAGGGCGTCCGTCTGGTTGTCGCACCCGACCAGGCGGTCGCCGGCCGCGTCGTAGGCGAGCGACTCGACGCCGGAGAAGCCCACGCCGCTGCCGACGGCCACCGGTCGGTCGTTCGCGTCGAAGCGCACGAGCGTGTCGTTCGAGTCGATCCCGAACAGGACGCGGTCGCGCACGGCCAGGTCGCGCACCGAGAAGCCGATCGACGGCGCGAGGCGCTCGACGTTGCCGGTCGCGGGGTCGATCCAGACCAGCTCCTGCAGCGTCCAGTCGAAGCCGTAGAGCATGCCGAGCTCGGCGCTCCAGGCGATGGCCCGGATCTCGTCGCAGCCCAGGATGCCGCCGCCCGTCAGGGCGCGCGCGGCCCCCGTCGCCGACTCGATCTCGACGAGCTGCGCGTAGTTGCCGTCGATGTTGCTGCCGAGCAGGCGCTCCACCGGCGGCGGTCCGCCTCCCGAGTCGCCGTCGCAGCCGGCCGCGATCGAAGCCGCGGCGGCCGCCGCGAGAGCCACCGCGCCCCGCGAGGCGCGGCGCAGCGGGAGTGGGCACGGGCACGACGGCAGGCGCGGTGCGAGCATCGACCGACGGTAGCAGGGGCCGGTCGTCCCGACGGGCCCACCGGCTGATTCCCATGGCCGTCCCCGCCGCGGCGCCGGTGTGGGCTTGGATCCGGCGCGCCCTTAGCGATCATGGTGGGCGTCCTCCTCGACCACCTCGCGAACCACGCCATGCGCACCACGCCTCCGTCCACGCCGTCCACTCCGCGCGCCGCCGCCGCGCTCCTCGTCGCGCTCGCCCTCGCGGCCTGTGGCGAACCGCCGCGACGCGCGCCCGTCGGTGCGCAGGCGACGGCGCCCACCGCCGCGCCCGGTGCCGCGACGAACACGCCGGCGCCGACCGGCGACGAGGCGGTCCGCCTGGCCGGCATCGTGCAGCTCGCCGGCCCCCTCGCGAACCCGCCCGCCGAGGCCGTGTTGTTCGTGAGCGTCAAGCCGCGCGAGGGCGAGTTCCAGCGCATGCCGGCGCTGACGCTGCGCATCGAACTGGCCGGCTTCGCGGCCACCGAGCTCGTCGGCGGCGTGCGCAACATCCCGTTCGAGGTCACGGGCGCGAACACGATGGCCGGCGGTCCGCCGCTCGCCGCGTCGGCGCTGCCCAGTCCGTTCGACGTCGAGGCGCTCTACGACCCGACCGGCGGCCTGCGCGATCCGTCGCAGCTCGTGCGCACGCGTGTGCCGGTCGACGGGCCGCGCACCGACGGCCTCCTCGTCGTGCTCGGCGCTCCGTGAGAGTGTGAGCTGGAGTCGACGCCGCGGGCCGGACACCACGCACTCGCGGTGCCTTCGGCCCAACCGCTGGCGCGCTCGCTGTGCCTTCGGCCCAACCGCTGGCGCGGTTGGCGCACGCGCGTGAGCACTCGACCTCACGCTCGGAGCACACCACCAGCCCGCTGCGGCGGCTGCCTATACTGCTGCGAGCGCGGGTCGGGCCGGCCTGCGCGGCGCCCACCTCCATCCGGCCCGCGCGGCCCGAGCGTCCACGACCACCATGCCCCACGACATCCGCTTCTCTCCGCTCGCCCTCGAACTGCAGGCCAAGGCCCGTGAGATCGCCGAGAAGTACGTGCGTCCGAACGCGGCCAAGTACGACAAGGTCCAGCAGTACAACTTCGACGCGGCGCGCGCCGTGGCCGAGGCCGGCCTGTTCAAGACCTTCATCCCGAAGGAGTACGGCGGCCACGGCGCCGGTGTGCTCGCGCTCGCGCTCGTGACCGAGGAACTGGCGAAGGCCGACAGCGGTTTCGGCGTGGCCTTCGCGGTCAACGCGCTCGGTTCGTTCCCGATCCTCCTCGGCGGCACCGAGGAGCAGAAGAAGAAGTGGCTGCCCCAGGTCGCGCGCGGCGAGAAGCTCGTGGCCTTCTGCCTGTCCGAGAAGTACGCCGGCTCCGACGCGAGCGGCCTCTCGGTCACGGCGCGCGACGAAGGCGACCACTGGGTCGTGAGCGGCGAGAAGAAGTGGACGACGAACGGCGGCGTGGCCGACATCTACTCGGTCTTCTGCGTCACCGACGCCACCAGCAAGTCGCGCCGCATCAGCGCGATCGTGGTCGAGAAGGGCACGCCCGGTTTCACGGTCGCGAAGACCGAGGACAAGATGGGCATCCGCTGCGTGCCGGTCGTCGAGACCCACTTCGACAACGTCAAGGTGCCGAAGGACAACCTCATCGGCGGGCGACCGGGCAACGGCTTCAAGCACGCGATGATGACGCTCGACATGGCGCGTCCGGGCGTGGCGGCCCAAGCGGTCGGCGCCGCGCAGGGCGCACTCGACCTCGCTGTCGTCTATGCGAACCGGCGCAAGCAGTTCGGCGTGCCGATCGCGAGCCACCAGATGGTGCAGCAGATGCTCGCGAACATGGAGATGAAGACGCAGGCCGCGCGCTGGCTCGTCTACTCCGTCGCCGGCCAGATCGACCAAGTCGGACCCGACGGCATCACGCCGCGCGCCGCTTCGGCGAAGTGCTTCGCGACCGACGTCGCCATGGAGGTCGCCACGGACGCCGTGCAGATCTTCGGCGGCTACGGCTTCATGGAGGACTACCCGATCGCCAAGTTCTTCCGCGACGCGAAGATCCTCCAGATCTACGAGGGCACGAACCAGATCCAGCGCATGGTCATCGCGCGCGGACTCGTGCGCGAGTCGGAGAAGCTCGCGCACCTGTTGCCCTACATCCCGACCGAGACGCAGCGCACCTACTCCACAGAGCCGGCGATCACCGGTTGATCCGAGGGTCGACGAGGGGCGTTCCACGCGCGGGCGCCGGGCGCAGCGCGCCGAACGGTGTCGAACGGCCCGTAGGCGGCGGAGCGCCGCGCGACGCGCGCGGGTCTGCGGCGGAGCGCCGATCCCAACGAGGGTCGGCGCTCCGCGCCACGGTGGGCTGTTGCCCGATCGCACGACGCTTCACCGGGGCAATCGCCCGCCATCGGCCGTCCGGCCACCCGGACGACCGGCCGTTCGCCCGACGGCCGCGGTTGCGGGCTGCCGGGGTGTCGCGCTGCGCGGGGTGAGCGGGCGGTGCGGTGAGGGGGTGGGCGAAGGGGGCGAGGGGGGCGGAGCCTGCGTTGGAGTCGCTCGGTCGATGCGCCACCGGACGGAGAGGCGCGCGGCCCCCCGTTTCGACCTCGGCGCGGGCCGCCGCGGGCCACCGCGGGCCACCGCGGGCCACCGCGGGCC
>Ga0172367_10006507_pt1 | contig 13693 bp, 8 predicted proteins | sample Lak10m_FD_114542 | JGI IMG/M metagenome (GOLD analysis project Ga0172367, IMG submission 114542) | Freshwater microbial communities from Kabuno Bay, South-Kivu, Congo - kab_022012_10m | ecosystem: Environmental > Aquatic > Freshwater > Lake | place: Democratic Republic of the Congo: South-Kivu...
TCTTCACTCATTCCTGCTGACATGGTTAGAGTGATTTGGTAACCCCTAACAGCGGCGACAAGAGCGAGGCCAATACCAGTATTTCCCGATGTCGGCTCTAAAATTATTTTGTTTTTAGTTAATTCACCAGTCTTTTCGGCTGCGTCAATCATTGATAGCGCAACCCGGTCTTTGATGGACCCGCCGGGATTTTTCCCTTCTAGTTTGGCATAGATATTTACATTTTTTCTAAGGTTCATTTTGTTAATTTTTACTAATGGAGTATTGCCGATTGTTTGAATAATATTTTGATATATCATATGATTGTTTAGATAAAATAAAAAACTCTTTGTGTCCAAAGAGTCGAAGTTACTATCGATTGGTATTGTTTATTTTATCTACAACAACACCTTCTCTGGACACGAATGTTCAGAGAATGGCAGCATGAATTAATTTTGTTGAGAAATGTTTTGTTCATACTTTAATTATCGGCCACCTTGTCTATTTTGTCAATAGTCGGATTATTCTTTGTATTTTTTTATAAACCACACTTTGATTGTTTGGGTGAGAACAAAATATGCGGCAATCATCGCAAGTAATAATATCCAGTATAGGCCAGGCAATGGTACAAAATGTAAAATTGGTGCTAACGGGGAATATGGTAAGTACACGCTGATACCAACAATTGCTAAAGTAGTAAGTAGTAAAGTTTTTGATGGCCAACTTTGTAGGAAGGGGATTTTGTTGGTGCGAATTATATAGATAATTAATGTTTGTGAAGCGAGTGATTCGACAAACCAGCCAGTATGGAATAGCGCGGGGTTTACCCAAGCATTGAACACATATAGCATGATAAAATAGGTGGCGAAATCAAAGAGTGAGCTGATTGGCCCGATATAGAGGATGAATTTCTTAATATGGTCAATATTCCATTTACGTGGCTTGAGCAGATATTCTTCGTCTACTTGATCAGTTGGGATTGAGGTTTGGGAAATATCGTATAAAAGATTATTGGTTAAGATTTGTATTGGTAGCATTGGCAAAAATGGCAAAAACATACTAGCGCCAACCACACTAAACATATTACCAAAATTAGAGCTAGCCGCCATTTCGATATATTTAACAACGTTGCTAAATATTTTTCTTCCCTCAATCACACCGTCTTTTAAAACCAACAAACTTTTTTCCAACAAGATGATGTCGGACGATTCTTTGGCAATATCAGCGGCGCTATCAACCGAAATACCAATGTCAGCTGCTCGTAGTGCCGGAGCGTCGTTAATGCCGTCTCCCATAAAACCAACTGCTTTGCCAGTGGCGCGAATAGCGCGGATAATTTTTTCTTTATGCAATGGAGTTAGTTTGGCATAGATTTGGTATTCCTTGGTTACTTCTTGTAGTTCAGCATCAGACATTTTTTCGATTTCATTTCCTAAAATGACGCGATCAAAATTTAAACCTACTTCAGTACAAATTTTTCTAGTGACTAATTCGTTGTCGCCGGTTAGCACTTTTACCTCAATGCCATTTTTTTCTAATTCAATAATTGCGTCTTTGGCAGTTGCTTTTGGTGGATCTAAAAATGCCAAAAATCCAAGTAAAGTTAACTCAGATTCGTCGGCAATGGAGTATCTTTTTTTATTGGCAGTTATTTTTTTATAGGCCACAGCTACTACTCGAAATCCAGCGGTATTTAATTGGTCCTCAATATCTTTTTTAACCTGATTTTCAGCTTCAGCCAATTTTTTTTCTTCATTGTTTATTTTTATTTTAGTTGATGCCCCAATAATCTCTTCGATTGCACCTTTGCAAATCAAAAGGTGTTCTCCGGTAGGCGTTTCCACTACCACTGACATGCGACGACGGGAAAAATCAAAAGGTATCTCATCAATTTTTTTATAATCTTTTTTAATTCGTAGTTCTTTTTCAACTTCTTTGTGTTTGAGAATAGCCGCGTCCATTAAATTGTTAAGACCAGTTTGAAAATAGCTATTGAGGTAAGCGTGCTCTAATACAGTTTTGTCTTCTTCTCCTACGGTATTTAAATATTGTTCTAGCACCACTCGGCCTTCGGTAAGGGTGCCAGTTTTGTCAGTGCAGAGTATTTCCATGGCACCAAAATTTTGTACGGAGTTTAAGTGTTTCACGATTACTTTCTTTTTGGACATGTTCATCGCCCCTTTAGAAAGATTAACCGCCACAATCATTGGCAGCATTTCTGGCGCCAAACCGATTGCTACAGCTAGTGCGAATATTAGCGCCTCCACCCAGTTTCCTTTGGAGAAACCGTTTAACAAAAATACTATTGGCACCATGATTAAAATGAAAGTCATGATTAGCCAAGTGAATTTTTTAACACCGGCATCAAAACTGGTTGGTGGTTCGTCAGCTATTAGACCCTTGGCCATAGCACCGATGTAGGTGTCTTTTCCAGTCGCGACCACCAAGGCGGTAGCGGTGCCACTTTCAACGTTAGTGCCTAAATAGCAGACATTTTCTAAATCAAGACAGTTGTCGCAATTTTCTTTTGTTGACTCAGCATGTTTTTCAGCTGGCATTGATTCACCAGTGAGAGTGGATTGGTTTATAAAAAGATCTTTTGAAGAAAGTAAAATTACATCAGCCGGGACCATATCACCAGCAGAGAGCAAAATAATGTCTCCGGGCACTAAATTGGTTAATGGTACTTCTTTAGCTTTACCGTTGCGTATCAAGTGAACTGTAGTATGAACCATTGTCTTTAATTTTTGCGCGGCTTTGTCTGCTTTTATTTCTTGGATAAAACGCAGGATCACGCTTAAAATTACCATGACCGAAATCATCGCCACTGCTTTGTAGTCGCCGGTTATAACTGATATAGCTATCAGTACTGTTAAAAGTAAACTGAGTGGGTCGTTAAAATTTTTCAGTAAAACTATTACCCAAGAGCGACGTTGTTCTTTGACAGCCTCATTTTTCCCATATAGAAGCAGTCGTTTTTTTGCTTCTAAAGTTTTTAAACCGTGGAGGATGGAGGTTTTAAATTTTTTGGTTAGTTCTTTGGAATTTAATTTCGACAAGGCCGCCATATTTTCTGGCGCGATTGTTTGGGCCGTTGTTTTTTTTGCTTGATTAGCAGTGTGACTTAAAAGATGTTTGAATTTTAGCATATGGTTTTGATGCTATAATTATAGCAAAAAAATATGGAGTTGGTAATGCGGGTTGACAGAATAGAAAAATATCGATATAATTGGGTTCAGATTATATCGCGGGGTAGAGCAACCAGGCAGCTCGCAAGGCCCATAACCTTGAGGTTCCCGGTTCAAATCCGGGCCCCGCAACTAAAATAATATCGACCATTTGGCCGATGTTATTTTTTATAGACAGAATTTGAATAACGAAGAAGAGTGATCGCGCAACTCGATAATTTAGTTGTTGTTTAATTCTGATCGGTAATATTCCTCATACATGTCCCAGAAAGCCAAGAACAAGGCGGCGATAATTGGGCCAATAATAAATCCGGAACCACCAAATACCACGATACCGCCAAGAGTTGAGAAGAGTATTAGTAGTGGGTGCATTTGAATATCTTTGCCAACGAATATCGGGCGTAAAATATTATCAATTGTGCTGATTAGTAACAAGCCAACTATAAGGATGACTATGCCTTGCCAGGTGTGTCCAAGTGCCAAAGTAATAATACCGGTTGGGAACCAGACGATGAAAGAGCCAAGGCCAGGCACAATGCAGAACATGGCCATGATGATACCCCAGATCAGTGCTCCGGGAACACCGGTTAAGGTGAATAAGATAAAACCCAGGCCGCCTTGAATGGCACCGACCGTAATGTTACCTTTGATTGTGGCGCGGGCTGTAGAAGTGAAACGTTCGTAAAGACGTATTTCATAGCGATCGCCCAATGGGCATAAATGCATTAATTTTTTTAACATTTTTTCACCATCACGTAGAAAAAAGAATAGTGTGAAAAACATGATAATGAACATTATCAAGAAAGTGATAAAGTTTTGGGTAAAATTTGTGGCTGAGTTTATCAAAAAGTTGGCTACTTGTTGGGTGGTTTGGGAAAATTTTTCTACCCAGAACGAATCATCAATATTTAATTTGGCAGTAATTGGATTGTTTTTGATTAGTTCGGAGGTGTGTTGCAGCGCCTGTTTTATCTGGTCGCCATTTTGGTTAACAGTGTAATATAAGTCAACGGACTGTTTTACCATTAATGTTCCTAGGATGCTGAAGGGTATCACGATAATAAGAAACACTATCGCCAATGTAATCACCGAGCTTAGATCGGGGTGTTTGATTTTTTTATTAAACCAATAATAAATTGGATAGAAAATCGCCGCGATTACTGCTGCCCAAAATATCGGGTAGGCGAAGACTTTAATGGTTGATAAAAATGTCAGTGACACAATTATCAATAACCCTAGAAAGAGGTAGTTGCGGATTTTAGAAAAGTCCATATATTTTTTAATTTTAAATTTCTTTCTATATTATAGCTTATCCGCCCTGTTTTCAGCAAATTTTTTGGGCGATAAAATTGTTTGGATAGTGTCCCAAGAGATTATTTTTAGAATTAAGATTAGAATTACGTAAATTACTAATCCAATCAAAATACTAATTAATAAAGATTGGTTAGGTAATCTCCACAAACTAAAGCCCATAATTAGACTGGCTAAAGTAATTTTTAACAGAGTGGAAATTTTTGGCCAAGTATGGCTAGCACGGGTCACTAATATAAAGAGCAATAATCCGGAATATATTTCAGAAAAAATTGTTACTCCAACTGCGCCCCAAACTCCAAAGCGTGGGATAAAAATAAAATAGCCAATAATACTCAAAAGGGCGTTGGTGCCGTAGATCCAGAGCGATTGGCGTTGGCGGTTGATGGCAAGAGTGGTATATCCAAAGGCCACACCAAAACAGATACCAAAAATTGAGAGCGATAGATAACGTAAAATATTGCCTGAGCCAACAAATTTATCGCTGGCGACAAATTGCATGATTGGTTCGGCTTTAATAATGATACCAATTAGTGCGGGAAACAAAACTAGAGCACTTAAGTTTATCGCTAGTTGGTAGCGTTCTTTAAATTCTTTGGTTAAGCCACGTGACCAAGAAAAAGTGAGAAGCGGTAACATTATACCCATGATGAGCGTAGCAATTTGAATGACAATGTCGAGCACGCGATAGGCTGCTCCGTACAGACCGACTAATGTTTGCGAAACAAACAGGGGTAAAATTAGTCGATCGCCTTGAAGATAAAATGTATTAAATATTACCGCAGTTGCGTTTGGCCAAATTTTTTTGTAAAGTGCTTGGCTAATTTTTTTATCTAAAGAAAATTTTATGGTTTCGCATTTACTCCAAAGATAGAGGCAGTTCACAATTGACCCAAAAGCCACTATCGCCATGATAATTAAAAAGCCCCAGTTAAAATATAATGATAATATTATCCCGCCGAGCAAAACAATGCGGCCGATAATTTCACCATAGGCCACTAATGCACTTTTTATTTTTGCCTGATAGTAGCCGACAAATGCCTGATTTAAGGCAAGGGCAAAAAAGGAAATTGCCGCGATGCCAACTGCCAATTTCACTGGTGCTGGATAAGGGAAAAAGATAATAAAAATTGGGGCAAGGCCATTGAAAATTAAAGCGGTTAAAAAGCGCCAGGTAAAAATTGTATTAAAAAGTTTTGTTTTGTCGAATTCTGGTTCAGACAACATGCTGGCAGTGGTAACAGTAAAGCCAAAATCTGTGAGTAGGCCGATGAATTGTAAAAATCCGACGGCTGTTGTGTACCAGCCAAATTGTTCTACACCCAAATAGCGGGTCATTATCATGACGGTTGCGATTCCAAGAGTGGTGCTGATAATTTTTCCGCTGATTTGTACGCCTGTATTTAGGGCGATTTTACGTAAAGTAGACATATTGTTGCGAATTAAGTATAGCGTAAAATGGCGTTTTTTTCAATTAAAAAGCCACCTACGAAAGTGTGGTATAATATATACATGAAGATCAAAGTTACTTTATTTATTTTTTTGGTACTCTGTTCTTTTGGGGTTGGTTTTAATGCCAAAAGCGCAGCAGAGAAAACCTCAATATTCTTGATCCCGCATCCGGATGATGAAATGTTTATGGCTGGTCAAATTGTATTAAAGAAGCAGGCGGGTGAAAATGTTGAAGTTATTTTATTCACCGATGGCAGTGCTTCTAACGCGCGAACAGTGATAAACGGAGATAAGTATTGTTATTTACACAATCGAATTCATAAATTAGCTGAAGAAGGGTATAAAAAATTAAGCAAAAAAGATTTAACAGTTGCCCGGTTGAAAGAATGGAAAGCATCGTTGGCGCATTTGGGGGTAAAATCAGCTGATATATTGTATGCGCCATCGATTGGGTTGACGAGTACGCCAAATCTATTTGTGGATCATACTTTAACAGTCGAACAGGCTGCTGGGATAATCTCGGAAGCGGATAGTCGCTGGCCTGAAGCTGAATATTACACCCTGTCTGGCGGAATTGATGGCAATTTGAGCCACCCAGATCATGCGGCTATTAGCTCGGCTTTACAAGGGTGGATAGAAAAAGAAAGAAGCCATTTTTTTACCGATGACCCATCAACTGGTTGGGAAATCGAGTTGCCGCTTGCGATAGCCAAACAAAAAAGAACAGCGTTGCGAGAATATTATTATTGGTCACCAGCGCGCAAACGGTTTGCAGTGGGTGCACATTCGGTAAAATTATCATTAGATCATTGGTTAAAAGAGAGCAACGAGTATGTCTTGCCAGAAAATTAAATTAATATTTATTATGCTTAAAAAAATTAGTATACTAACTGTTTTGGCCCTAGGGTTGTTAATTCCGAAATTTGTAAGTGCTACGACTGCACCGCCAATTAGCGACAAGAGCTATGCTGGTAAGTATGTTAGTCAGTCAATCGCTGACCCAATTGTAATTGAAGCGGGTAATACTAAAGAGGTTGTGGTGAAAATAAAAAATACTGGCAAGATTACCTGGAAAGCCGCTGGTCTTAATTATGTATCGATTTACACTATCGAACCTAATTATCGCGCCAGTGTTTTTTATGATAAAACGAGCTGGGTGCATAATGACCAGCCTGCAAAATTACGTGCTGATACCAAGCCAGGTGCAGTGGGCGAATTTCGAATTAAATTAAAGGCGCCAACAAAGTTAGGTGATTATACTGAAAAGTTTTTCTTGGTTTCAGAAAATCATACTTGGATCCAAGGTACTTATTTTTTCTTTAAAATTAAAGTGGTAAAAAATACTAAGCCAGTTGCCACCAGTGAAGCGCTTGGCAATTCGGCCGGTGAGGTGGATGCAGCAGTAGATTCCGGCGAATACGCTTCGCATCTTTTGGCTTTATCATCTAAAAATTTAGAAATTGCACAAGGTGGTGATAATGTTAATTTTATTGTGCGTTATACCAACGATGGCGCCAAAGAATGGACAAAATATATTTGGCAAGAAGCTGGTAGTATGGCGCTTGATAATTCAGCGGTGCCAAATATTTCTGACCCTAGTTGGCAATCGCGCAAGATAATTGAAAGTGGCAACAATACCATTAAGCCAGGTGATCCATTGGAATTTGGTTTTGTTTTTAAAGCACCGCGTTTGAAAGGTGATTATATTTTGCGATTTCAATTAATGGCCAATGACCACACAACATCGGGTGGTACTTTGGAATTGCCAGTAAAGATATTGGCCGATGCGCCGAGTGATTATGCTGAAACAGTGTGGCAGACTGCCCGGACTTTGGTTTCTGAACCAAATATCCGAGTCGGACTTTACAAAGATAGTAAGCCAATAAAATTTCAATCTAATTTTCGTTATGAAGTTTTGGCTGGTGGGGTTTCAAAAGGTTGGCTAGAGCCAACTGAGTTGGCGACTTTGTCATATCAGCAGGGGGTTTATACTTTTGTAGGTGGTAGTCTAGATTTTTCTGGCCATGGTTTTATTCGATTAGTGCCAGAGGACAAAGAAGCGTATTTTACATTAACAAATTATGATCGCGAAGTTTCGTGGAAGGGAAATAAAAATTTTAATGTGTATCGTGGCGTTTTAGAATATGTTTATTCGCCAAAGAGTGCGATGCCATATGTAATCAATGAATTGCCATTGGATGCTTATATTGCGGGTATTGGCGAAACTTCAAATGGCGCGGCCATGGAATATATCAAAGCAATTTTAGTTGCCGCGCGTAGTTATGCTTATAAAAATATTCTAGCTAGTGTTTCTTCACCCAGCCCAAGTTTTGATGTTTTCCCGACAACGGTTGATCAGTTGTATTTAGGATATAATTCTGAAGTGTTGATGCCGCGGGTGGTGCAGGCAGCGCAGGCGACCTATGGGGAAATGGTTATCTACGATGGTAATCCAGTCACTACACCATATTTTGGCAATTCCAATGGTTGGACTAGGGGGTGGAAAGAAGTGTGGGGTGGCACTGATAAACCTTGGCTGCAGCCAGTGGAGTGTATTTATGACAAAGGCAAAAGTATGTTTGGCCATGGTGTGGGTATGAGTGCGTATGATGCTTCGCGCCGGGCAGCGGAAGATGGCTGGACCTATGATCAGATTTTAAAATATTATTATACTGGTGTTGGGGTAGAAAGGGTGTATTAGGTCGTCGAATAAAAAAACAGAGGTTGCACACACCCCTGTTTTTTAAATTTATTTTTTTTGATTAGCGTGATATTTTTTATCTTCGGCAGAAAGGTCGAGTAGTAATTCCCGTAGCTCGTGCGGCCGGTGGGTGTTGTGGATGATAAACTTTGGTATTGGACCGGCAGTTTGCAAAGTGACATTGCCATAATTAAAAATGGTAGGAAAGAATCCAATCACATCTGAGTCAGCATCTTGGATTTGGTAGAGATCTAATTCAGCGATTGATTTGGCGAACAAACTAATTTGGCGTACATCGATTAAGCGATCATTGGTAATTACCCACATGTCAAGATAAAAGGCGACGAAGTAAGAATAGAAAAATAAATACAAACAAAGATAGAAGGCGCTAGCAAAAAGTACTGAAACAGGGTATGCGACCGGACCAGAGAAGAAGCTGGGGAACATAGTGTTGATCAGCCAAAAAACTCCTATTGGTACTAACATTAAAATTAAAAAAGACAAGACATACGGGACAAAAGTTATGGGATCGCGGCGCACAGTTTTTACAATTTTTTCGTAAGATTTTTTGTGAATAAAGTTGATTATGTTCATATTTGAAATGAGCGAGAGAAGTAAAAAATTAAATGGATTGTTAGATAGAAGTGTATTGGTTGTTGTTAAACCAGTTGGTAAATTGCCAGGTGTCGGTCCAGTTTGTTCCTTGCAACAGTGACCAGGTAAAAAATAAAGTAAAAATGACCAGCGCCAATATAATGGCAGTAACAATAAAGCTGGCGAAAGTGATGCTGCCAGTTTGGAAAATGTGAGTGAAGTTTATGATTGCAAAAATTGTAAAAATTAACAAAAAGAAAAGATAAATTAAAAGAAAAATATAAAGCGGTATTGAAAACATAAGTTGAGTTTAAAAATTAGCGCCGGTTTGATTTGGTGGCGGAGTGTGGTTCAAATGTTTGTAGGCGGCAGGGCTGGCTTTACGACCGCGTGGAGTGCGTTCAAGAAATCCAAGTTGCAGTAGATATGGTTCGTAGACAGTTTCGATCGTGTCCATTTCTTCGGCAATGGCCGCGGCCAAAGTATTAAGTCCAGTTGGTCCGCCATTAAATTTTTCAATTAGAGTATTTAAAAGTTGGCGATCAATTTCGTCTAATCCTAGTTCATCGATAGCGAGCATGTTAAGTGCGCCGTTGGCAGCTTGTTCATCAATTACTGCATTGGTGTGTACCTCAGCATAGTCGCGCACACGTTTAAGTAGGCGATTGGCAATGCGGGGGGTGCGGCGTGCGCGGGTAGAAATTAGCCGGATTGATTCCGGGTCAATTGGGATTTGTAAAAGTCGGGCGCTACGATTCACAATTGTTTCAATCTCGGTTGGTTCATAAAAATTTAAATGGTAGACATGCCCGAAACGATCGCGTAGCGGCCCGGGGAGCATACTAATTTTTGTGGTAGCGCCAATTAAAGTAAAGGGTGCGATTGGCATGCGAATGGTGCGAGCGGCTGGGCCTTGGCCAATGACAATATCCAGAACAAAATCTTCGAGCGCAGGGTATAGCACCTCGGCGATTGTTTTGTTAAGGCGATGAATTTCGTCGATAAATAAAATATCTCCGGTTTGGAGATTGGATAAAATTGCTGCTAGATCACCGACTTTTTCTAGGGTTGGGCCGGCGATAATTTTGATGTTACTACCCATTTCACGAGCGATAATATGGGCAAGAGTAGTTTTGCCTAAACCTGGATTACCGTAGAGCATGATATGTTCCAAAACATCGCCGCGTTTTTTGGCAGCGGTTAGAGCGACCTCAAGATTCTGTTTTATATTATTTTGGCCGATAAAATCAGCCAGAATTTCTGGTCGTAGAGCTCGGTCTAGCAGGTTTTCTTCTGGGTTTTCTTCAGCCGCGACCAGGCGGTCGTCAGCGAGTTGATTATTTTCTTCCATGTGATATATTTTATAGGCAAATAGTTTTTTAGTCAAAGTATTATTGGGTTTTCCTTTTAATAATCTCTTCGCTTTTTTCGGCCGCCAAGGCCGAAAGGACGAAGCTGTGGCTTCGTAACCCGCTGCGGAGAATATTAAAAAGGAAAACCTAGATAAAATCCTATGTCTGAATTAGAAAATCGTCGAGAAAATCCATTTTATCACAGAGGTGCCGAATTGCGCGATGTTGGCGCAGAAACACGTGAAAAACAACTGGAAGCGCAAGAAAAAAAGATGGCAGCGCGCGAGCGGGTTGAGCAGGTGTCAAAAGAAGTGAAAAGTACGCAAAAACAGATGCAGAATATTCTGGCTAATATGCAACAGGTGATTAAGGCAGTACAAGCAATTCGAGCACAGTTGGCTTTGAACAAAGATGATTCAATTCCTTCGGTGGAACGTGACAAAAAAACGGTTTCTGACCTGCAAAAGAGGTTGGCTGGTTTGCGGGGCGAATTATCTGACCTGCGACAGGCGCTTTTGGTTGAAGAAATAGCCGATATTCATGAAGAGGGAATAGTAACTGATGAGAAGTTGGTAGAAATTGAGGCACAAAGACGGGTAAAAGAGGTGATGAAAGCTTTGGGAGTAGAAGAATAAAAAAATAGGAATAAAAAAACTGTGGATAACTTTTTTAAGGGGGCGTTGTCCCTCTTTTTTTTCTCTTATTTAAGGGTTTATTTATCTTATTTGGAGGGGCGATTAGAGGTGTGATATAATGGATACGCCCCAAGTGTAATACTACATATTGTGGTCAAAATAACTTTAATACACAAAACTTAGTATTTTAAACATATGAACACCAGCGCGGCTACGCAAACTTTTAAGGTCGACAGTGATTTTAAATATTCTTCAGAAAATGGTTTGCGTTTTACGCGTCATTTTACCAAAGATGGTGTTAGCCCTTATGATTCATTTAAATATGAATTGCGTACTTCGCTTATCCGTGAAACGAGTGGCCGGATAATTTTTGAAATGAATGATGTTGAAGTTCCTACTACTTGGTCGCAGGTAGCTACTGATATTTTGGCACAAAAATATTTTCGTAAAGCCGGTGTTCCTCAATACGAATTGGATGGTACACCAAAACTTAATACTGACGGGACTCCCGTGCTTGGTCCTGAAAAAAGTGTTAAGCAGGTTGCGCATCGGCTTGCTGGTACTTGGCGTTATTGGGGAGAGAAATTTGGATATTTTGCCTCAGCCGAGGATGCGCAAATTTTTTATGACGAATTGGTGTATACGCTTATCAATCAAATGACCGCACCAAATTCACCGCAGTGGTTTAATACTGGTTTATATTGGGCATATGGGATTAATGGTCCAGCGCAAGGTCATTATTATGTTGATCCGTTGACTGGTGTAATGACTAAAGCAGTTGATTCTTACTCCCGACCTCAGCCGCATGCGTGTGGACGTTATGATACTAAATTATTTACTGATCGCGGTATTTTAAATTTGGGTGATATTGTGGAGGATAATTTGATTGGCGTCAAAGTTTTTGATGGTGAAAAATATGTTGGAGTGCAGGCGGTAAAAAATAACGGGGTGCGAAAACTTTATCGTGCTAATTTAAAAAATGGTAATTATTTGGATTTTACCGACGATCACCGTGTTTGGTCTTCGGACAAACGTTTAAAAGACGGCGGCCAATATGATTGGAGTGAGCTCTCGACGATTTTGGGTAAAAAAGTACAACAATTTTCTTTATCTTCGGCTGGCAGCTCAGTGGCGAATGAAGATGAATCTAGTTTATATAAGGCCGAGTTGGCTGGCTGGGTTTTGGGCGATGGCTATTATGGTAAATATGGCAGAAACAAAAAGACAACAATGTTTGGGGTTATTACAATTAATGATGATGAATTTAATAGCGTAACTAATATATTTACAAAACTTTTTGGCAAATATACTGTTCGCACACGTCGCAAGATAGATGATTTGTATAGAATAGTTTGTTTTGATTCCAATAAAGTGGATGAATATGTTAAGGATTTTGATTTAGAAAAAAATGTTTATAATGTTGCGGTGCCAGAAAGAATTTGGCAAGGCAGCAATTCTGTAAAATCTGCGTTTTTAAGAGGGTTGTTTCAAGCCGATGGCACAGTCCGCTTACGAAAGGATGAAGATAGAAATAGTGGCGACGTGGTTTTGACCACTGTTTCCGAAGAATTATCACACGGTGTCCAAATACTTTTGTTGCAGCTTGGTATATATTCGCGAGTGGTTCCGTGCAATGATAGTCGCGAAGATCGTCGTCAATGTTATCAGGTAATTGTTGCGTATTATTCAGAAAGAAAAAAGTTCGGAGATTTAGTTGGTTTTGTGTCTGAAGAAAAAAGAGAGAAATTGAGATTGTTGAATAGTATTGTTGAAGGCAAAAATAAAGAGGGCCTATCTGAAGAAACAGTGGTATCAATAGATTATGTTGGTGAAGAGGAGGTATATGATATTCAAACTGAATCAGGAAAATTTTTAGCCAACGGCGTGGTAGTGCATAATTGTTTTATCCAATCTGTGCGTGATGATTTGGTGAACGAAGGTGGTATTATGGATTTGTGGATCCGTGAAGCACGATTGTTTAAATATGGTTCTGGTACAGGTACAAATTTTTCTAATTTGCGCGGCAAAGGAGAAAAGTTATCTGGCGGCGGTTCATCTTCTGGCCTCATGAGTTGGTTGAAGATTGGTGATCGCGCGGCCGGTGCAATTAAATCTGGTGGCACCACTCGTCGGGCTGCAAAGATGGTGATTTTGAATATTGATCATCCTGATATTGAAGAATTTATTGCTTGGAAAGTTTCCGAAGAAAAGAAGGTTGCTGCTTTGGTTGCGGCTGGTTATGATTCAGCCTATGAGAGCGAAGCATACCAAACTGTTTCTGGTCAGAATTCAAATAATTCAGTACGTGTTAATCAGGCATTTTTGGAAACAGTGGAAAGCGGTAGTGATTGGAATTTAACTTGGAGAACCGACGGCCGGGTTTGCAAAACTTTACCAGCACGTAATTTGTGGGATCAAATCGCGCATGCTGCTTGGGCCTGCGCTGATCCGGGAATTCAATTTGATTCAACAATTAATGAA
>Ga0172367_10006514_pt1 | contig 13688 bp, 16 predicted proteins | sample Lak10m_FD_114542 | JGI IMG/M metagenome (GOLD analysis project Ga0172367, IMG submission 114542) | Freshwater microbial communities from Kabuno Bay, South-Kivu, Congo - kab_022012_10m | ecosystem: Environmental > Aquatic > Freshwater > Lake | place: Democratic Republic of the Congo: South-Kivu...
CAGGCTGATTTTGGCTAGAAATAGAGCAAAATCAGAGTCTGAACAACACCTCTTCGTGCTGCGTAATAATTATAACATATTGAATAATATAGGATTAATTGATTTCCACTCAGGCACTACATAGGCATAACGCACGATGAATATCAACAAACTGTTCTGATTATGGGTAGCGGCATCCTTGATTGCTGGTGTGATGATTAAACTCCATAACAGTGCTGCCAGAAAATAAACCACAACACCGGATATTGCCCATGAAATCGGAGATCGCCCGGATCGAGCCGCTGTACTGTAAAACCAGAAACACACAGCAATTGCTGCTATGACACCCAACATATTCAATCTCCCAATATCATGATGACTTTAAAAGCGTGATACCTCTATTAGCCAAGCTATCGGCTCGCTCATTTCCAGCTTCACCTGTATGGCCTTTGACCCAAACCCACTCAATACTATGCCTCTGAATAGCATCGTCCAATCGTCGCCATAAATCTTCATTTTTGACTGGCTTATTAGTCGCAGTTTTCCAGCCACGTTTTTTCCAATTACTGATCCACTCAGTGATGCCCTGCAATACATATTTGGAGTCGGTGTGAATTTTCACCATACAATTGCGATTCAAAGACTCCAGTCCCTGTATGGCAGCCATCAACTCCATACGATTATTGGTGGTTTCCATTTCACCCCCACAAAGCTCCTTTTCCTTTTCTTTATATATGAGCAATACTCCCCAACCACCCGGCCCGGGATTACCTTTGCATGCGCCATCGGTATAAATAATCACTGGTTCATTCATCTGTTAATTTCATCTCATATGATTTCGATTCCAGCCCCATGTTAGCCACCACCAATCCTGGCTTAGTTTGCGTCACTGGCGTTAAGGGAATCAATGAATACTGTCTCTTGACGGCTTTTAAACCATACGAAATGGAAAACCAGGTTTTAGCAAAAGGAGCGAACTGGCCATGACAAATCGTAAAAGTATCCAATCCAAATTCAGCTGTATTGATCAATTCAAAATTTAATAATTTTAACCAATCGAAGACTCGGGCTCGTGATACAAAATGGGCTCGCCAGGATTCGCCAATTTTTTTGTCCCACAAAAACTGAAATCGTACATACAGACTTAAAGGATTGAAGCTCAAAATCACCAGTTCACCACCAGGTTTTAGAACCCGGTGCACTTCGCGCATGGTCCGGAAACGTTGCGCGTCAAACTCCAACAAATGCGGAATAATCACCAAATCCATAGACTCAGTCTGGATTGGCAAACTGTATGCCTTGGCACTGACTTTCATGGCGTCAGCACAACCTTTGATTTTGTCATCGAGAATCAGGTAATTTCGATAGAGCTGACAATCGACAAAATCCTGCTCCCAATCCAAGCCACCTATTTGTAATTGGTTTTGTTTGCAACTGACCGTTATGCATCGCTTCAGGTACTTGGCCTCCATGGTTTGTAACAATTTTCCTCGCGGGGTTTGATACAAAGCAAATAGAAATTTTCTTTTCATCGAATAGGAACCAATTGAGACTGATAGTTGGCTTAAACAGCAAAGCCATGGTAGCATCTAATTTTTTTATTTTAAGAGTAAAGACAATGCCTCGCTTAATTTCTAAAAAATCGGCACGACATCTGTCCTATCTGCTGCCAATTTTGCTAGCAACGGGTTGTAGCCAAACTGCAGTTAAAGATCCTCTGACACAAACATCTGGTGGAAAATTTTCGGTTTTTACACGCAACAAAAACGGCAATCTTCATTTTGAAAAGAATGAAGGCTCTTCCCAACATGCCACGGTTTGGGATCGCATGCTTTCACTTTACGCATTACCTGAAATGGATAATGCCAGGATTGATCGGGAAGTAAACTTTTACTTAAAAAATCCCGATTATTTACGCCGAGTTCAACAACGGGCAGAACCCTATCTATATTTTATCCTTGATGAAATAGAAGCCAAAAACATGCCTGGTGAACTGGCCTTGCTACCTATCGTCGAAAGCGCATTTAGACCGGAAGCCAAATCACCTGCGCAAGCCTCTGGACTTTGGCAATTTATACCGCCAACAGGCCGAGATTATGGGCTTGAGCAAAATAGCTGGTATGACGGCCGCCGTGATGTCGTCGAATCCACTCAAGCGGCCACCACATTCTTAAAAGAACTCAGCTATGAATTTAATAATGACTGGCTTTTAGCTCTCGCTTCTTACAATACTGGCAAAGGCAATATACAGCACGCCATCGACAGAAACATCGACCGTGGCCTGCCTACCGATTTCTGGTCGCTCAATCTAAACAACGAAACTGCGACTTACGTACCCAAATTACTGGCTATTGCCAAAATTTTCGCACATCCGGATCGATATAACGTTGATTTGCATGAAATTGCCAACGAACCTTATTTTGAAATGGTCGATGTGCAATCACAAATCGATTTGGGAAAAGCCGCCGAATTGGCTCAGACACCGCTGGATGAATTTTTAAAACTCAACCCAGGGTTCAACCGAAAAAGTACGGCACCGGACGGCCCGCATCGCTTACTGATACCAGTTGAAAAAGCGGATACTTTTAAGGAAAAATTGGCAGAACTGCCCATACACGAGCGAGTCAAATGGGAACATCATACGGTAGACGAAACTGAAACCTTGAAAACCATTGCTGAGAGGCATCACAGCACCATTGCGCGCATCCAGGAAGTCAATCATCTTAGCGACAAGAAAGTTGCACGTGGAAAAACCCTGCTGATCCCGGTACCAACCAAGGCTAAAGATCATGATGATGAAGTGGTAGCCTCTGCTTCAAAACAACAAGCTAGAAAGCTGGAATACACTATCAAGAAAGGCGATACCTTAAGCAGCGTTTCGCGCAATTTATCGGTGGACAAGGATGATTTGTTAAGCTGGAATAAACTAACCAGTAAATCGGCTTTAAAACCAGGACAAAAGCTAACCATTAAAAAGTCTGGCGGCAATATTCAAGTGGCATCAGCCGCCCCTAGTTTCAAGCAAATCAGTTACACCGTCAAACCCGGTGAATCATTGGCAGAAATTTCCAAAAAATTCAAAGTCAATGTCGCGGACTTGCGTAAATGGAATAACGTTCCTAAAAACAGCGCGAATCTAAAACCCGGTTCAAAGTTAAAAATCACTGTAGAAGCTGGACATACTTCATCTTAAAGTCTATTCGACTTATCCACTTTGCAAACGGCGTAGTTATTTGAAATAACTACGCCGTTTTTTCGTTATGGCTAGATTGAAACAACATTTTTCACCTTAACACCATCTCCGTCACTGTTTTAGCATTTTCGAACCCCTACGCATAAATCCTTGGATTACAATATCCACATGGATAAACCCACCTCTCATTCTCTATTTCCTGAGTTATCTGCAAGCGACCTGCTACTGGTAGAACAAGCCCTGATGCTGATCGAACAAAACAGCATTCAGGATAACCATGAAAACACCCCTCCCAGACCCAAAGGCATTGATGTAGCCAAAATTTTGATGGCTGTACATATTGATATCGCATCCATACTGGCCGCTTTATTAAGTGACTTCAGACTTCAAGGGCATTTGGATGAAACGGCGATCTCCACTCAATTTGGTTCGGTGGTTAGTGCCCTGGTTAAAGATGTGCAATGGCTTAATAGCGTGAACATTTACACTCTGGACATAGCCAACCAGCCTAACCAGTCGGAAATACTACGCCGCATGCTGCTGTCCATGACGCATGATGTACGGGCAGTTTTGATCAAACTAGCTTATCGGATTCAACGCTTACGCTGCTTAAGTCAGGAATCTCCTGACATTCGGCGTTTTATTGCCCGCGAAACCCTGGATATCTATGCACCACTCGCGAACCGACTTGGTATCAGTCAATTCAAATGGGAACTGGAGGATCTAGCATTCCGTTATCTGGAACCAGAAGAATACCGCAGCATCGCGCAATCCCTGGCTGACAAACGTGTACAACGCGAAGCCTGTATCGCTGAGTTCATGCAGGCATTACAACAAGCACTAGAACAACACCAAATCAAAGCCAAAGTCTACGGTCGCCCCAAACACATCTATAGCATATGGTGCAAAATGCGCCGTAAACAACTACCTATCGATGAACTCTACGATTTATTGGCGGTGCGCGTCATCGTTGACGATTTGGCCGCCTGTTATACCGTTTTGGGTTTAGCGCATAGCCAATGGCAGCATATACCCAAAGAATTTGACGATTACATCGCCAACCCCAAGGAAAACGGCTATCAATCACTGCATACCGTCGTAGTGGACAAACAAGGTAACCGCATCGAAATTCAGATTCGCACCCGCAGCATGCACGAATTTGCCGAACTGGGGGTGGCCGCGCACTGGCGTTATAAGGAAGGCGGCAAGCACAACGCGGCCTCGGAAAAAAACATTACCTCCCTGCGTTTATTACTGGAAGATCGCGGTCAGGATAATTTGTTGGAGAGTTTTCATACCGAACTATTCTCCGACCGGGTATTTGTTCTGACCCCTACCGGCAAACTGATAGACCTGATTAAAGGCGCGACTCCGCTGGACTTTGCCTACGCCATCCACACGGATATTGGTCATGGCTGCCGAGGAGCAAAGGTCAATGGTCAAATCAAGCCACTCAGTTACATTCTCAAATCCGGCGAACAAATCGAAATCATCACCGTGAAAAATGGCGCGCCTAGCCACAACTGGCTGGATGCCAATCTGGGTTACTTAAAAACCCCTCGCGCCATCAGCAAAGTCAAAAGCTGGTTTAAGCAACAACAATTGAGCGAAAACATCGCGACAGGTAAAACCCTACTGGACAAGGAGAGCAAAAGGCTGGGATTAAAACAGGTTGAACTGAATGACTTGCTCAAGCATTTCAAAATGCCTGATGCCGATCATCTTTACCAAGCACTCGGACGCGGAGATATAAATAATCGACAATTGGTGGCAGCGTTAAAAATACCGGAACTGGCCCCGGTTTCGCTAAAACTGTCCCCACCCAAAACCAACAGTCATTCTAATGTCACGGTAGCCGATATGGATAATGTCGTGACTACGCTGGCACATTGTTGTTCACCCGTCAAGGGTGACCCAATTGTTGGCTTTATTTCCCATAAACGCGGCATTACCATACACCGCGTGGATTGCGAAAACCTGTTGCACTTAAGTCCGCAGCAACAGACACAGCTGCTGAAAGCCGAATGGAGCGGAGGTCATAACGCCCGCCACAATGTTCCGATTCTGATTGAAGCTTTGAATGCGCAAAATCTACTGATTGATGTTTCGCAACTTCTGCATCTGGCCAAAGTACAGATTACTGACGCCTCACTAAAAACCCACGCCGATCACTCAGCCAGTTTGAGTATGCAGATTCAAATCGAGAACACCGCGCAATTAAGTATGGTGCTGGGACGAATCAGTCAATTACCCCACGTAGTGGATGTCAGACGCAAAGTCTGAAGGCGACCAATAATAACCGGCTTTAGACTTCCAGTTGTAAACCAACAAAATACTCTTTGATTTTTGGCATGTTATGCACCGGAATACCTGTTTGTTGTTCGATGGCGGCAATCACGTCAGCAATCTGCTCCGGTTTTTCAGTAGCCAATACAAACCACATATTCAAGGCGTGATTGCGGGCATAATTGTGAGCCACTTCTGGGAATGCATTGACCATATCAGACACAGCATCGAAACGTTCTTCCGGCACCTGCATGGCGGCCAAACTCAAAGCCCCGCCCATCTGCTCAGCGTGATACATGGGTCCAAAGCGTGATAACACGCCATTGTCCAGCAAGCTCTGCAGGCGCGACAATAATTCAGCTTCGCTAGTCCCCAACTGTTCCGCCACTACTCGATAAGGCGCGTCACAAATCGGAAAGCCTTTTTGTAAGTGATTGATAATAGCTTTGTCGAGATCATCCATGCTGAGCCGACCCTGCTTGCCGATATAAAGCTCCACGTTGTTTGAAACAACGCCGACTGAACAACACTTCAAACGCATAGCCGTGTAATCCGCAGCTTTGCTGTAATTCCAGCCATTGCTGCAGCACAATCTCCCGGCTCTTACCGTGTATCATGCAATACAAATTGTAAGGCCAGCTTTCTCGGCGCGGTCTTTGATAACACAGGTTGACGAAGCTGTGTTGACTGACTTGCTGACCAATAGCACTCACACTGTCATCAGGTACATTCATCACGATCATGGCGTTAGCCTGATAACCTAATTGTCTATGTTTGACCACCACCCCCCAACGCTTGATCAGCCCTTGTGCTTTTAGCCGTGTCAGACGTTCAATCACATCTTGTTCACTAATCGCCAGTTTTTCGGCGATGGTCGCATAAGGTCTGGCCGCAATCGGTAATCCCGCTTGCACAGCGGCAATCAGTTGATAATCGACAATATCAATCATGCAAATTCAGCTCAAAGCCCAGATTAATAAAATAATCGGCCAACATCGGTAGCAGCATAGCGGAGTAACCGGTTCTGGCTTCGATATCCGCGATGACCGCTTCACGGTGCAGTTCGTTATCTGCAATCAAAACAAACCACAAATTAAAACGGTTTTCCCGCTCATAGTTATGATTCACTTCCGGGTAACTATTGACGATTTCTGCAACCCGCGGCAAATCCTCCTCAGGCACTGCCATCGCCACCAAAGCACTATTGCCTATGCTGTTCGGCGCAATCACAGGGCCAATGCGACTAATCATTTGCTGTTCGGCCAACGTCTGAAAAGCCATCAACACTTCCTCTTCACTGACCCCCAACTGCTCGGCAATATCTTTATACGGTGTTGGGCTAAGTGGAAAATTCTGCTGATAGTCATTGAGCAGATGCTTATGCAAGGGGGCCAGCATGATTACAAACCCAGTTGATTGGCGCGATTGCTAAAAAAAATGCCGCTGGGTTTCTGCGCCGGTATACGTGCAATTTCGACCAAGTTTTCTGTGTCATAGACCATCACCCGATCTTCGTCGCGCACTGCCAGCCAAACCGCTTCACCCCGCGGAGTAAATTCCATGTGCAACACCGCCTTACCTGGATTCAAAGTTTTGAGCACATTAAAATCTTTGACATCAATCACTTGTACGGTTTGATTATCCGGAAAAGCAAAATTCACCCAAACCTGTCTGGCATCCGGTCGTGACATCACAAAAACCGGCTGCCCCGCTACCGGAATCCGCCGCATTAATTTCCAATCACGTTGATCAACCACTAACACTTCATGCTGACCAATGGCAGGGATGAACAATAAATCCCCGGCCACCGTCCAGCCTTCCAGATGTGGCATTTTATAAACCGGTAGTTGCTCGTCTTCTTTACCATAATCGGCCAAGATATGTTTTACGCCCAATTCCGGTCGCCATAAATCCAGCAAAGCCAAACCTTTTTCGCCAAATAAACCGGCAGCATAAAAATGTCCATCCGGTGTAATCAAGGCATCGTAAGGCTGTTTACCGATGTTTTTAAATTTTTGTACGACGGGTTGACGTGGATTTTTGGCGTCAATCAACCAGATTTCGTTACCTTCAAACAGACTGCAAACAAAACGCTGCCCCGGTGCATCCACCAAACCGACTACTTTGGAAGGTTGTTGGGCTTCGCCATATAAGGCAGGAATATCGGCCAACAACTCCAAAGTTTCTGCCGAGAAAATCTTCACCCCACCCGGTGTGTAATTCGATACAGCGATCAGTTTGCCATCCTGTGAAATCGCCCCACCTATACTATTGCCCGCCTGAATAATGCGCTGTTCCAGTTTGTCCTGCAGTAAATCGATTTTGCTCAAGCCACCGTCCCGGCCAAATACATAGGCGTAGCGCTGATCTCTGGAAAACACTACCGAAGCATGCGATAAATCCCCCAAACCGTCTATCCGGCTCAACATCGCGGGATGGCTGGTGTTAATGATTTGCACGGTACCCTGCTCGCGCTCGATCACCAAACCAAGATCGCCGGTGGCGCGCAGTTCTGCCTGGCTGCACGCAACCAGCAGCAATGGAAAAATTAACGGCAATACAGACAATGGAGTTCTCATAACGATGAATGATTATTCGGCAAAGACTTCCTGTAGATCGATTTGCAGATCAGGGAACAGTTGCGGGGTGGCAATATCTTCACCAGAAAACATGTTGATTAATTGATATTTGTCCTGGGCTTCGTCGAGTACAAATTGATGCAACGCCTGTTCAAACGGATAGACGATCCAATATTCCTTGACTCCACTTTCTCGATACAACTCGTATTTGATCTGCATCTCTTTTTTGGAATTACCCTGCGACAAGATTTCGATAATCCAATCCGGCGCCCCCAGACACCCCCGCGGGTCGAGTTTTTCGGCATCACAAATGACACATAAATCCGGCTGCACTACTGTGTAAATATCCTGATTGGCGACTACCGATTTACAGCGATCGTATAAACGGACATCAAATGGTGCAGCAAATATTTGACAAGGTTTTTTCTTGAAATTTGCATACAGAATGCCTGTCAGCCTTGTTGAAATCCGCTGATGACTCAGGCTTGGTGCGGGGCTCATCAAGCTGATCTTGCCTTTAATCAGCTCTATCGTCTCTTCCAGGCGCCAGTTCAGGTAATCCGCATAGGAGTAATCGGCATTCAAATCCAATTGCGATAGCTGAGTGATGTGGGACATGGCATTACCTCGTAGTTCGATCTATCAGTCACCAAATTTTAATCTCTATTGATAAACCCGATCACCATGCTTGAGCCAACCGGCAACATGTCGCCCTGCCGGATCATGATGCGTCCAATGCAAGGTACCGCCTTTGTGACTCCATTCATACTCACCGTAGAACGCCACATTATCGCCCACGCGCAAAGTATCTATTTTTGCCGCCAGATCGATATTGTGTGCAATTAACAAGGTTTGCCCCGAATTTAGACGCAGCAGAAATCGCTGATGTCGACTGCCTCGGTTATCGTCAGGCAATAATTTAATCACGACACCGACACCTTCAACTTGCAGATTGCTTTGTTGCGATCGAAAGGCTTGTGCCAATGCCGCATCAGTATTTACAACTGCATTTTCGGCCCTAACCAGCACTGGAAAAGTTAACTGCCAGCAGAGCAAAAGCCACAATAACATTTTCATCTCACTAATCCTTGTCGCAACTGAGCAATCATCCAAACTGTTTCGTCGACAGTTAAAAAGGGTTTCCAGGCTGGCATCGCAGTGCCCGAACGACCATTCTGAATAGCACCTAACAGCACAGCATCATTTTTACCCGCCAAATCATCCGGCAGCAAAGAAGGACCCAAGCCGCCTTTCGGCGGCAGGCCGTGGCAGGAACCACAATCATGTTTCAGCATGTTCAGCAGTTCCTGCTGTCTTTGCGGGCTGATGTTTTCAGCCCGAACGGATAATGACAGCAAGCCGATCAACCAGAAAAAACGCATCATTTAGGGTTTGACGCTACCGTAATAATGGGCAATATCGTTAATTTCGACATCAGTCAATGAACCCGCGATGGCATTCATGATGTCCGATTTACGAGTTTTATCCCGATACTGTTTAATTGCCATTTTCAGGTATTCCGGATCACGTCCACCCAGCGGCGGAAACGGCGCGTCAGCACTAGGCATACGGATGCCATGACACTGTGAACATACCGCTTCGGCTTTGGATTTGCCGACATACAGGCTCACCGCCTGACTGGAACTGCTCACCAACAGCCCACCCATCACTAATAAAATAAACTTGGCCTTCATTTGCCTTGCTCCATTTCATCAGGTGACAAACCACGGGTCATGTATTTGACACGGCCTCTGGAGAAAATCCCGGCTGGACTTTCCATCGGCACGGAAGCGACTTTTTGCAAAGTATTGGAGTCATAAACCACCACTTCATCGCCGTTATATCCGGCGCTGATATACAAGAATTTGCCATCGGCACTGTATTCAGGGAAATAAGCATGACCGCCAACATCCAAAGTTTTGACCACTTCCAACGATTTCTTGTCGATCAACTGTACAGTGCGGGCGCGCTTATCTTTGCTGATGATGTCCACAGCTACATAAGGTGCATTGGCATGCGCTGCCGGTGATTCTGTCCCACCGGAAACCGGAATTTGTTTGACCACTTCCATTTTGTCCAAATCCCAAACGCTGACCACCATTTTGTCGCAATCGCCAAAGTTGGTACCAAAGCCCAAAGTACGGCCATCAACCACGACTGCGGAACCACCACCTACGTGCGGCACGCATCCAGCGGGCAGTTGTTTGATCAATTTACGTTCTTCCAAATCAATGGCTGCGACGATGCTGTCGTCATAAGAAGCCACCATCAGTTTTTTGCCACCATGAGTCAGGAAAGCGTCGTGCAAATGCCGACCGACTTTTTCGATTTTGGTGACTGGAAAGCCTTCTTTTTTGTAATCAACAATCCAGACCTGACCGGCGTTTTCCAAAGCAATCGCAAAAATATCGGCATACGGGGTGCCAATTATCATGCCGGAATCGGAAGACACCTGTTTACCGTCTGGATCTATACCTTCCAACTCAAAAGTTTTCAAAGGTTCTAAAGTATCTGCATCCAAAATCACGGCGCTATGGGGTACAAATGAACCGGCCATGATGTATTTACCATCGCGGGATACGCCCATGCCCGGCCCATTCCAGCCGGTTTTGATGCTGCGCACCGCCTGCATGGAATATAAATCCACTTTAAAAATCTCCGCCGTATCGGTTTTGACATAAGCCCAACGTGGATTGGCCGGATTAAAATCGATAATGTGTGCAGCAGTACCGGTAGGGACTTCGCCGACTTTTTGGTGAGTGGTACTATTAATGAAAATCGCTTTGGAACCTTCGCCACGACCGTATTTGCCGCGCGCAGCTACACCAATCAGGTTCTCGAACTTGTCGTCGATTTGGAAGTTAGGTTTACTGGGTAATGTGCTTTCATCTTTGACATAAACCTTGATCGACTTTTTCATATCGTCGATGGTCCAGGCCGGATTCGGTTGTTTCGGCGTGGCCTGCAAATGTTTGATCAATCCACGAATTTCATCGTCGTCCAATTTTCCGTAAAACGGCGGCATCAAGGTATCAAAACTGCCTGCCATCACAATCGTGCGCAACGCTGTTGGGCTGCGACCTTTTAGCGTTTCGGCATTCAGCGCGGGGGCTAGGTAACCACCATGATCAGAGCCATGACAGCTGGCACAATTGTCTTGATATAGCTGATGCATATTGTCTGATTTTGCCATTGCCAACCCGGATGACAGTAGCGTAGCGATAGAAACCGCCAATAAAGAATTATTCAGTCGTGTTGTAATCGTTTTTTTCATCGTGCATTCCTGTCATCCGTAGGTTAAAAAAAGAGCCAACTCAAAAGTATTAAACCATAAAAGCCAGGCTGAATCGCCTGCGACGCACCGTTATGGAACATAAATCTGGTTGACTCGAGGCCGAATGTTATAAAATTTCGAGTCGATATTAAAATGCTTTAAGCGAACCTTTGTCAAGCTCGGGAGCAATGGTAGAATGTTTAATATGTCCCAGACCGATATTTACGAACTCATAGAATGCATGACCGCGCTAATACGTTCGGAAGAACGTAAGAAATGCACGGAACTTGGCTTGCAACCGGTACATTTTCAAGTATTGAATTACTTGTCCCGCTGCAATAAATACAGCAACACCCCCGCATCGGTGGCCAATTATTTGGGGATGACGCGTGGCACGGTATCGCAGTCCTTGATCATTCTGGAAAAAAAGGGCTTTATCGAAAAAACGCAGGATGCCAAAGACAAACGCATTATCCACTTGCGTTTATTGCCGGAAGGCGCAACGGTACTCAAACAAGCCCGTCCTTCCGATTTATTTGATAGTGCGACGCATATTCTCAAAAGCGGTGGTCCGGCTTTGACTGACGCCAATGTATTTCAGCAAGCTCTGACTGCTTTACAAAAAGCCAATCAGTCCCAATCCTTTGGTGTTTGCAAAACCTGTCGCAACTTCAGCGAAAAAGACGGTGAATTTTTCTGCCAACTGACCCAGGAAAAACTTAGCCCTTCTGACAGCGAACAAATCTGTCAGGAACACAGTCCGGTTTAACCTAATAGCATTTAAATACCATCATGCCCAATACAGAATCAGTTCCGCGCATCGCCTTAACACCTGGCGAGCCGGGCGGTATTGGGCCTGACCTGTGCATCCAGCTCGCGCAAAATCAACAAAGCTGCGAATTAGTCATCATTGCTGACCCTGATCTACTTAGCCAGCGCGCCCATCAGCTCGGTCTGAACATTCATATCAACGCTTTTGAAATCAACCAACCCGCAAGCTGTTCTGATCCAGGCACATTAACCGTGCTACCGGTGAAATTGATAGCACCCGCCAGTTGCGGACAACTCAATCCAGCCAATAGCCACTACGTCCTGCAAACCATTCGTCAGGCGGCACAGGGCTGTCTGGAAGGCACTTTTGCCGCTATGGTTACCGGGCCTGTGCATAAAGGCATCATCAACGATGCCGGCATTCCGTTTAGTGGTCATACTGAATTTATTGCCGACATCACCGGTGGCACCCCAGTGATGATGCTGGCCACACCAGGCTTGCGTGTGGCACTGGTCACCACCCACTTACCGTTATCGCAAGTGAGCGCCGCTATTACCCCGCACACCCTTACCGAGATCATTCGACTGCTGGATAACGATTTGCGCCAGCGCTTCGGCATTCATCAACCCAAAATTCTGGTTTGCGGCCTGAATCCACATGCGGGTGAAAACGGCCACCTGGGTCGCGAAGAAATCGAGATCATCGAGCCAGTCTTGAAACAACTACGTACTGAAGGCATAAACCTAGAAGGCCCGCTGCCTGCAGACACCTTGTTTACTCCGAAATATTTGGAAACAGCTGATGCGGTGCTGGCGATGTACCACGATCAAGGCTTGCCGGTTTTGAAATACAAAGGCTTTGGTCAGGCGGTCAATATCACGCTTGGACTACCTATCATCCGCACCTCGGTTGATCACGGCACCGCCCTTGAGTTGGCTGGCACCGGCAAAGCCAGTCTTGGGAGTTTGCAGTTTGCCCTGCAAACGGCGTTAGCAGCGGTATCCCATTAAGCTTACCTATGCAAGAACACCACAAATCGGAAGACCAAAAACTGGACATTCAGCAAATCATCGGCTGGTTATATGAAGATGATTTGTTGTCTGCAGCCGATTTACTCAAATGCCGCCAATATGCTCAGGCTGGCATCAATAAACATAAACACCCCCTCAAGGTACTGTCAGAATGCGAGCTAGGCAATAAAACTCTGCTGGGCAAGCTGATGACTCAGGAAGATCTGACTCAATGGCTGGCCAATAAACTCGACATGACCTACTACTACTTCGATCCCTTGCGCATCGATGTACCCAAGGTGACTTCAATCTTCAGCAAAGCCTACGCCAGTAATTACAATATTTTGCCGATCAAATTCAGCGACGATGAAATTGTGGTGGCTACAGCAGAGCCCTTTGTTACATCCTGGCAGCAAGATTTGGCCAAAATGAATAGCGGACATATCCGCTGTGTATTTGCCAACCCTGACGAAATCAAACGGTATTTGGAGGAGTTTTATAATTTCTCCCGCTCGCTCAAAGGTGCTGGCCATCAAACCGGCCAAGACAGTCATGCTGAATCGCATAACTTTGAACAACTGATCGAACTGAGCCA
>Ga0172367_10006518_pt1 | contig 13684 bp, 10 predicted proteins | sample Lak10m_FD_114542 | JGI IMG/M metagenome (GOLD analysis project Ga0172367, IMG submission 114542) | Freshwater microbial communities from Kabuno Bay, South-Kivu, Congo - kab_022012_10m | ecosystem: Environmental > Aquatic > Freshwater > Lake | place: Democratic Republic of the Congo: South-Kivu...
TCCGGAAATCTTTTGATCACATCGCGCAGCTCAACGGGCAATCGATCCGGAACCATTTCAAAATGTAAAAACAAACCGAGCTCTGCTTTTTCCAAAAAGAAATTCAAAATTTGCAAACTGGTTGCAACATTGAGATTAAAAGTTCGATCTACAAATTTAAAATCTCGGGCCCCTCTGTGAATCAACAAGTCTAATTTAGCTAAAAAGGTATCAATAGGAAAAGCACGTACAGATTTGTCTAGTGAGGAAAGGCAGTATTCACAACGATAGGGACATCCTCTAGATGCCTCCACATAAATCACACGATTTTTGATATCTTCATCCGTATAAAAATCATAGGGCATTTGAATTTCCTGGATGGGAGGAAGTGGGCCCGATATAAGTTTTTGCTCAGGAAGCACATTATGAATCAGAATACTTTTACAAAAATCATAAAAAAGAAAATCGGCTTCCCCCTTGATAATGTAATTGGCCAATTCAAAAAGTTTTTGTTCTTCAACTTCATAGCTGACTTCAGGTCCTCCTAGAACAACAATGATATCAGGAGCAATTTTTCGAAGCATTGCGACAACCTGCTCGGTTTCCGCCGTATTCCAAATATAAACGCCAAAACCTACAATGAGAGGACGTCGCAGAAGAATTTGCTCGACAATATCGCGGACCTCTTGATTGATGGTTGCTTCATAAATTTCAGCCCGTTCTTGCAAGTTTCGCAAATTAGCCATCAGGTAGCGCAAACCAAAGCTTGCGTGCTGATAGGTCGCATTGAGAGTCACTAAGAGGATTTCTTTTGAACTTCCCAAAAAGGCCCCTCCGAAGTATCCATGACGGCAATACCCATCTCTGTCAATTGAGCGCGCAGTTCGTCTGCTTTCTGATAATCTCCGGCTTTACGAATGGACCAACGCTGCTCGACCAAGCGATCAATATCTTCTCTTTTTAAATTTTTCTGAGCAAGCAGCCGATCATCCATAGTTTTTAAAAAGATTGCCGGAGGCTCCTGAAATAAACTCATCAGAGCGCCCAAGCGGCGCAAAATATTTAAAAACCAATAACATTTACTTTGCAGCTCTTCGGAATCTTTCATCCCTCGCCGAACTTGAGAATTAAATAAACGAATAAATTCAAATAAGGCTGCCCAACATTCAGGAGTGTTAAAATCATCATTCAAGGCCTCTTCAATATGCCGCCAGCACTGATCGTATTCTTTATTCCATGGCCCGACTGGAGGTAATTTCTGCCATTTCTCTAAATTCTCATTAGAGAGGTAGGATTCAGCCACAGCCATAGCTGAATAAATTCGAGCCAAACTTACGATGGCACGATCCACTCCTTCAGGTCCAAAATCTGAAACAGAACGATAATGCACACTGAGTATCATCCACTTGTAAACTTCCGGATGATTGTCTTTTAAAAAATCCCGAAGAGTTATAAAATTGCCAAGAGACTTTGACATTTTCATGCCACTGACATTTAGCATATTCACATGCATCCAAAATTTGGAATATACTTTCTCAGTACAACCTTCACTTTGCGCGATCTCATTTTCGTGATGGGGAAAGATTAAATCCGTCCCCCCACCATGGATATCTATTTGGTCGCCAAAAATACTTTTTACCATTGCGGAACATTCAATATGCCAACCAGGACGTCCTTCCCCCCAGGGAGAGTTCCAGTGGGGCTCACCTGGTTTCGTAGCCTTCCAAAGAGCAAAATCCAATGGATTTTGTTTGTGTTCATTCACTTCAACTCGAGCACCCGCAACCAATTCTTCCACATTGCGACCACTGAGTTTTCCATAATTCGGAAATTCTTTGATAGAATAATTTACATCCCCATTAGCAACATAGGCCCGATTCTTCGCAATTAAATTTTGAATCAATTCCGTAATCGCATTCAGATGTTCTGTCACTTTCGGATTTGCATCATGGGGGCGTAATCCCAAGGCCGAAAAATCCGACTTAAATTCGGCAATATATCGTTCTGAAATCACCTCAGAATCCACACCCTCCTGATGGGCTTTTTCAATGATTCGATCATCTATGTCTGTAAAGTTAACGGCAAAGCGAACTTTATAGCCAAGATGTTCCAACCAATTACGAACCAAATTAAAAAAAACGGGATTTCGAAAATTACCCACATGTAAAAAATTATATACTGTAGGTCCACAAACATACATTTTAACTTCAGGAAAATTCCGCGGAATAAAATTCTCTTTAGTACGTGTTAAAGAATTATAAATTCGCAATGACATAATTACTTAACCATTTCCAAGACTTGTTCTGCTCTGCGAATCAAAGATTGCTTTGTCATAAGTGGAACTAATATTTTCAACTCAGTTCCATGGGGTTTTCCAATAACAGCAACTCGAATAGGCATAAATAAAAATTTCCCCTTAACTCCAGCTTTCTCTTTGACCAAATCTTGAATCTTTAAAAATTCAGTTTCTGTCAGTTGATCACTCGGATGAGCCACTAAGGATTCCAACCAAACTGTGATTACGTTTTTGGTAGACTCCCATCGCATGGCCTCCTCTGCTTCTGGATGCACCAAAAATCCTCGATCATTCAGTGGGCGGTAAAGCTCAATAGCATCGGACAACACTTCCATTGAGGTTTTAAAAACTTCCACGGAGCGATTTTGCCATTCTACGTCTTTGGGCAACTCCATCTGTTCTCTAGCTAAAAAAGGCTGAATTAATTGCCATAATTCTTGATTTGGCTTATTTCTTAAATGAACAGAGTTCAACCATTTTAATTTAACTCCATCAAAGATCGCACCCGCTTGGTGCAATCGATCCACATTAAAGGCTTGGATCATTTCTTCCATACCCATAACTTCTTTGCCTTCAGGATGGGACCATCCCAAAAGAGCAATAAAATTGAGTAAGGCCTCTGGCAGATAACCTTCCTCTTTAAACTGATGACAACTGGTTGCCCCTTTACGCTTCGATAGCTTTTGACGATCTTCATCTAAAATGATGGACAAATGTCCAAATTGGGGAATCGGCCAATTCATGGCCTCATATATCATATTTTGCCTCAAAGTATTTGGTAAATGCTCCTCAGCTCGCAAAACGTGGGTTATACCCATTTCATGATCATCAACAACGCAACAAAAATTATAGACGGGCATACCATCGGATCGCAATAAAACGAAATCACCTACCATATCAGAAGGGAACCTCACTTCTCCCCGAACAAGATCACTAAAACAATAATCTTTCTTTAGATTTCGGGTTTTAAAGCGCACAACAGCTTTTTCACCTTCCTGAATTTTTGCTCGAGCCTCTGAGAGAGGCCAATTTTCGTAGGGTGACTCAACATGGGGCGATTTCCCCTGAGCTTTCAAGCTTTCACGCTGGGCATCGATTTCCTCATCACTCATAAAACAGTAATAAGCTTGTCCCCTGGCGATCAATGTATCGGCCACCTGTTTATAAACACTCAGTCTTTGACTCTGTCGATAGGGCCCATGTGGCCCCATATCCTTTAAAGTTTCGGGGTTAGGCCCCTCTTGCCAATTCAATCCCAACCATTTCAAATCAGAAACAACCATATTTAAAGCATCTTCCGTGGAACGCGCCTGATCTGTATCTTCAATTCGAAGAATAAAATCGCCGCCCTGCTTTTTCGCAAATAAATAATTATAAAAAGCAGTTCGAGCTCCTCCCACATGGAGATATCCCGTAGGGGATGGGGCAAACCGAACGCGCACTTTTTGAGACAAACTGGGTTTCAATGATGAACTATGATCTTGAGCTTGAGACAAGGGACCTCCTGAAAAGGTCAATATAAATCGTGGTCCAAGGAGAGTCCAGGAAAGAGATCTATTCTAATGTAACTCGCAGAAAAAAACTCTACTGCCTCTTTCTACAAGGTTTCAACGCCAAAGATGGCCTTAACCTCTTCTTCTCGAAAAAGCTCATTTTGATCCGTTGCAAGACTCAATTCCTTAAGAAGAAGAGTCCGAGCCGTATCCAACATCTTCTTTTCGCCAAAGGACAGTTCTTTATCGACTTTTAATAAGAATAAATCGCGAAGCACTTCCGCGATTTCAAAGACAGAACCCGTTTTAATTTTTTCCATATATTCGCGATAACGGCGGTTCCAGGTTTGATTATCAACTTTTATTTCTTTAACACGTAAAATTCCGAGTACTCGATCTGCCTCATCCTTAGAGATAATAGGACGCAAACCCACCGAGGCCACATTTTTTTCCGGGATCATGATTTTCATTCCGGTTTCAATAATTTGAATAGAATAAAAAATTTGTTTGTTTCCGAGAATCTCTTTGGTTTCAATAGCAGTTACCCGACCTACACCATGACCTGGATAAACTGCATTGTCGCCGACTTTGAAACTTAGCATTTGATGATCTCCACAGAGCTCTCCCGGCGGAGAGCTAGAATTTTCAAACAGAACAAAGGCCGGAGACCCTTATAGCAAATTTGACACAAGTTATCAATGAAAGGCTTCATAAAATAGAAAAAATACAGGAAAATCAGGATAAATCAGAAGTGAATTGGGCTGTGCGTTATCCTGAGTATTATCCCCGCATGCCCTTTGCAAAAGCCGTGGGGTCCTCTAGGGCGTGTTTTGAATTTGACTAGGTGCTCTTATTGCTACTTTTGATTTCAGGCTACGTTGATCCCAAAAATCAAACCCTCGACATAGCCCCTGCTATGACTCAGGTTTAATTTTTTGTCTCGCCTTGCCTGAAATCAAAATTACCAACAATCGCGCCTAGCCAAATTCAAAACACGCCCTAAAGAATTTTCTTTTACTTGACTGTATAAACTAGCGCATAGGGCTGTTTACCACTTGGAACTCGATGCGCCCTAATTGTTAATTTATAGGTTCCTGCTGGCAGATTTTTCAAATCCATAAATTCATTATTATTGACGTGATCATTAGAATTCACTTGGGATCCATCAGGCTTAGTTAAAGCCATTTCCAAATCATTCACCAAGGTGGATGCTGCATTTGGAGATGCCGGAGCATCGGTATAGACCATATTAGCTACCAAAGACTGACCCTCTTGAATTTCCATGGTAAAAGTTTCAACTTCGCCTTGAGCCAAACCAGTCTGATTATCTACAAGATGAGTTTTGGCTGCAACCAAATCCATCATATTGCCCATATTGACACGGCCGTAGCCTTCGTCGTTATTCGGTCGAGTTGCCAAAATTTCCTGCCCTTTATTTGCACCAACTGCTCCAAATTGGCCAGGAAACATATCTTCCGCTGAATGCATCATCACACCTTTAACAATCGCCGCCGATGGGTTGTTGATGCTCCATTTTTTTTGCAATACTTCACGAACAACAGTCGCTGCGCCTGCAGTTAATGGAGTGGCCATCGACGTTCCGCCAGCATATACATAATCTTTATTGTAAACGCCCCACATAGGACTTGCTTTTGGATTTTGAGACCGAACACTAATAATATTGGTTCCAGGAGCTACAATTTCTGGCTTCAAACGTCCATCCTGAGTAGGACCTCGAGATGAAAACATCGCCAAACCTAATGTATTGTCAGATAATTTAGAACTTGCCAGAGGCTCTGTACCCCAATTATCAGCACCACCACGTAATTCTTTGAGGGTTTTTTGGATCCCGCCAAAAGTTGTCAAATTCTTCGTTGCCCCCACAGTGAGGACATTTTTAGCAGTTCCTGGCGTACTCACCGAGCCAGGATCAATACGTCCATCACGATCTTTGTCGATACCGCTATTACCCGCCGCAAATAAAATTAACATGTCTGGGTGACCAAACATGAATTCATCCGCTTGTGAAGCAAATCCATCGTAAACGCCCAAGTTTTGTGGACTGCCCCACGAGTTGGTATGAATACGAGCTCCCTCCTCATAGGCTTTTTGAAATAATGTCGTGATCGGAGATGGAATCCCTAGATTATTCATCATATCGGACCATAGTCCTTCTGCCACCAATTGCGCCTTAGGAGCCGAACCTTGTAATTTTCCGCCACAGGCGGTTCCTCGTCCTAAAACACTTCCAGCAACATGGGTCCCATGACCCATTGGATCCCCCCAGGATTTACCAAACAAGCCCATTGCAAAACCGGACTTTACCCCATTTGAAAAATCTTTGTGAATAGATCCGATATCACCAGAATCAACACCAGTATCAGCGACGCTGGCGATTTGTCCTTCCCCAAAAAAACCTTCATTCCATGCTCTTTCCATTTGCATGACTCGGGTGCCAGACTCAAAGCCTGTCAATTCCGTACAGTCACCTTTCACATCCGAAGGCGCATCTGTCATTTGAATTTCCAAATGCCCTTCAGACTTGGGATCAAAATACATTATTTCCATTTTGGGATTCGGTTGAATATGCTCAACTCCAGTTAATGACGCAATCGCAGGAACAGACCCTTGAGGGACAACAACTGAAATCAATTTGCCAGCTACGCCTCGAATAGAAGCATGAGGTGCTACCTTTAAAATACTGAAAGTCAAGTCCTTGACTTCTTCAGCACGAAATATTTTGACAACAACCGCTTCCATCTTTTGGGAAGTCAAAACACTGCGGGAAGCCAAATCAGGACTTAACTTAAAAGCAGGGGCATATTGAATGACCCCTTGAATGCGGGCGCTCTGAATTAATTCAGAAACTTGTTCGGGAGTCGCTCTAACCACAAAAGCATCTTCTGGAAGATATCCTAATACTCGAATGTTCCTATTAGTTAGAAATTGACGATCTTGAGGCTGAATCAAGCTTTTATATTGAACAATAAATTCTGTTGCCTGACGGTTTGATTGTCCGCCTTCAGCTCCAGTTCCATTTTTTAAAATGGAAGAATTCTGGACCGACTTTGTATCAATGTTGCCTGTTCGCAATCGAAGGACTGTTCCGGCTTGAACTGCTAATGGCGCTCCCAAAATGAGAGTCGCAATTCCTACCAAAACCTTTTTTTGCTTTTTATGAGTCATATCCCCCCCTTAAAGTGGTTCCGCAATGGAACCATAGGAGTGCCAAAGTGACCAGGAAAATTTTACTAGCACCATGCATAAAATGAATTTTTCTGAATTTTTTAAAAATCCCCTTGGTTTTTCGAGAGAATTTCAGGAGAAACCCTTCAAACATTAAAGAGAGCTCCATGACAAAAAAAGAAACCCTGCTCGATCTACGCAACCGTTTTTTATCTTCCGTTTGGAAAACATATCCATGCCTGAGTCAGAAGGAATTAAAACCTCGAGATTGGGTTGGACGATGGTTGGAAAATGAAATTCACATTTTAACCCCATCCACTCAGGAAAATTCCACCTTCGCCCCACTGTATTTGGATGGATTTGTTATGTTGGAAGATTCGAGTCTTGATGCCACAGAGATCCTCCGAGCTGGAGATATCATTAGGGTATTAGTCGACGTCAAAAAAGTTCAACTGTTGACACCCTGTCTTTTGCCAAGCCCAACTCAGAAGCAAAATTGGATTCCAAATTATCGTCAGAGGTTCAATGAAGGAGTTCTCTGGCTCCAATTTCAACAAAAAATACGAGAGTTCTGGCTGAAAAGTGATTTTTTAGAAGTCCCAACTCCGAAGCTTGTTTTATGTCCAGGAACCGAACCCACCTTAGAATTATTTTCCACCATTTTAAAGCTGGGGTCCAAAACTGAAAAACTTTTTTTACCCACCAGTCCTGAGCTGCATTTGAAAAAAGCCCTGACCTTTGGACTTCCGCGCATTTTCGAAATGGCTTCTTGTTTTCGAAATGGCGAAAGCACGAACCATCATCGTCCCGAGTTTATAATGCTCGAATGGTATAGACTCATCAGCAACCTGGAAGAAATTCAAAATGATGTCTTAAACTTAATTTGTTTTTTAGCGAAAACATTCTCCCTCGCAGCCCCTCGATCCGTCCAAGTGAGAACGGTGGCAGAATTATTTCAGGAACATTGTCATTTTACCCTGACCACAACCACTTCCATTGAAGAGCTCCGAGAGTTAGCCCAGCGTTGGAAAATCGATGTCGCTTCTGCGACGAATATCGATGATTTTTTCTTTCTTATTTTTAATGAAAAGATCGAGTCCCAATTTAACCCGGAAGATCTGGTTTTTGTATGCAAATACCCACCTTACCAAGCGGCACTGTCCCGTTTGGATGAGGAGGGTTGGGGACAACGATTTGAAGTTTATTGGAGAGGACTCGAGCTGGGTAATGCCTTTCACGAACTCAACGATCCTATACTTCAACGACATCGCTTTGGCGAAGATTTATCCAAGAAGGCCCTTCAAGGTAAGGAAGTGCCACCTTTGGACTCGGAATTTTTGGAAAGTCTTGATTTCGGAATGGCTCCAGCGGCTGGTATTGCTATGGGAGTGGAACGCCTCTACATGGCTCTTTTCAATAAAAAAAATATAAAATCAGCTCGACTATTTGTATAGGCCTCAATTCGCCCTAGTCGCTCAACTGGTTCTTCAATGAATTAATAAATTTACGCAATAATTGGGTCGTTTGCAAATATTCCACGATCTCACTTGAATATTCTTTATGATCTGCAAATTGAATGTGGGCCTTATTCAACTTATCCTGAACATATGCACGAGCCGTTTCCTCATCCTGAAATCGACCAATGACCACCATTTCTCGGGTAAAATGATCGAAGACTTCATTTAATTCCTTAGTTTCACCGGCATTTAAAGTAATCAGCATCATTTTCAGATATAAACTCATGGGGTAATAAATAATATGCTTCTCCTTAGCATAGACAGGAAATTGAGATACATATTTTCTGTTGATTGTGCTCGTATCTAAATGAACCAAGTCCTGGGACAGATTTACTTCGGAGGCGGATACCAGTCCGTGCATCGCAGTCATCCGCAAGCTAAATAAACTACGCAATTTTCTGCGCAACTCATGGAGTCCAAGTTCAATGTTGTCATTAATAAAATCACCATTATCAATTTTCTCGGAGACTTCTTTGATGATTTGACGAATCAAATAATTTCGCTCACGTTTTCGCGCCTTCTTTTTCTTCCACACAGCTACACTCAAAGCATCTATTTTTTTTAAAAATTTCGCGGAAAAATTAGCCTGACTCCAATCAAAACTCGATATTTCGTCATTATTATCTTCAATTAGAGTTGTCTCTTCTGCTGTGAATTTATAAAGCGGCATTCCATTTAATGCCAACACGAGATCTACATAAGCGAAATTTAGTTCTTGATTTAAAAAATCAAAAAAGACAGCATCTTCTATGGGATCCATTCCAAAATCACTAAATTTTTTCAATAGAGTGACACGTAAGTCGACCTGTCCGATATGATTTTCTAACTGTTGGAAAATCTGGCGAATATCATCAAATTTTGAATTCTGATCTCTATAATTAGCTGCATCTGATTGCAAATAAAATAATTTGAGGCGGGTATCTTGACTAGCTAATTGTTTGTATATTTCTTTGCTGCGATCAAGGATCGCCTGCAATTTACTAAAACTCACCATTTGACTCTTGGAATTCAATTCAGATTTCATTCTATTGAGCTCCAATAAATTATTTCGAGCTGTTTGAAGATCTTCCGCAGATATGGATTCCAGAAAGGGTCTAATTTTCGTTAAGTCTTTTGCCAGCGCTGTTAGATGAAATTCAATGGCATTATAACCGTAGGATTTTTCAGGATTTGGATCTGGAATAGAGTGAGCTTCAGATTGCCTCATTTTTACAAAAAGTGAACCGCAGGCCCTCAAAGGAGCTGCCGGGGAGTTGACTCCTAGAGCCGTTAAGCCAAAAACCAAAACAATACCATGTTGGCTAAAGATGTTTCTGCTCAACTTTTTTACAGTTCTCTTAATTCGAACCCACATTTCTAAATTTCCCATTAGAAAATTCCTTTCAATATTTGACCTAAACTATCGAAAATAGAGACCTGCAAAAAGGAAGCCAGAATTATACCAAATCTTAATGCAAAGGAGACCAAGGAGAGCTTGAGAGAGGCACGAAGGCCTTCTCCCTGCAGGCTTTACAAGGCAATTGACCGAGCACGGGACTCTTAATAAGAGTCGTTTCCTCTATCTCAGTTGGGTTGCCGCTCGATGGACATTGCGAACAAAACTCTTCTGAAAAAGACGTAGTCCAAGTGCCTCTAAAAATTGAGCTTGATTGGTAAATCCCAGAAATTTTCCGCCCTTTTGTAAAAAACGATCCAACTCTAAAAGTTGTTCGAGGACAGTGTGATCTACAAAATGAATCCATTTCAAATACTTGGTAGTGTAACTTGTAAAATATCCTGGTACTCCGGCGGCTCCATTGTCAAGAGACGCAATACGAAAACTTCCATCTGGCATTTTTAAAAGGTCAAAGTTGCTTCCACTAAACCGATCACCCTGCTCCATAATCGCATCAATAAGAAATATTGCGCTCAAATCTTTTGCAGCTTGAAGGGCATTAATACTCACAACACCCCCCTTTTCAGTTTGAACCTTGATCATTTCATGTTCTTGAGGCATTGGACGACGCCCCATGATTATTTGAATGAGGGGATTTGATTCATTGGCAACTCCATTAGGTGACAGATTGGGACGTTCCAAAGGACTTCCAGCAACCTGCACCACAGTCCATTTTTTCTCGAGATAGACGGAAAGAGATCCATAGATGGCTGGGTAAACGCCATTGGAAGCGGTCGTATTTTGGAGGACCCTATTCCGATTTTCCAATCGAGCCGATCCTCGTCCCTTGGCTGAAACTGCAATTTGATGTAAGGATTCAACGACAGAGTCCTTAATTTGATACCAAACTCCCGTTGAATAGATATCACTGACTCCGAGCACGCGTGCTAGATTGAATGAAACAATGTGACCTTCAGGATTACCTGTTCCATTATCTCCTTTTTTATCGCGGCGATTTCTAGATAAAAAATTCCCTATGACTTTTCGATCTTCTACGTTGGCCTCATAAGCCAAATCAACAGAGATTCCGCCATTTCCGTCACCAACCTTGGCCGCAGTTAAATCGAGTTTTTCTACAATGTCGAAAAACCTTTCTACTCTTTTTGTTGTTGGCAATCCATCGAACTGGGCTGCCACAGAATCGTTAGCCAGAATGTTTAATGAGATCGCAAATGGGATAATTAAATATTTTTTCATAAAGCACCTACCTTGTCCCCCAAATTTTTAGATAATGCGCGGGGTGCTTCTTTTTAAACTTTCTTTATGAAATATCATAGTGCATAGATGGAATAACAACTATATTATATTGGAATAGTCTGACTTTGCACCCCATGATTCCCGTCGGCAAGGAAATGTTTTTTGGGAGCCCTTCGAAGGAGCTTCGAATTATCGGCTTTTATTGAATCCAATTTCAAGAGGTATATCTTTAATCCTGAGACTGCGAATATTGTCGAAGTTTTCCAATCCATACTTTTATAAAGGTCTCGGAAAAGTTTAAGTTTGAAGTTGAAATTAACTTAAGATCCAATTGAAAGTTTCGAATTTCGAGTGGTTTACGTTTTCCATTGAACCAATCCGCCATTAACTCGACAAGTGCCTGTTCTGAATCTGCTTGAGCCAAGCTTACCAATAACTCCAGGAGGCAAATTCTATCGAGTTGAGTTTTTGAATTCAAAATATTCTGTCCATAGACATCCATAGCTTTTACATATATATTTTGAACATCTAATGGCCATGTGGGCTTTTTACTAATTTGGTTCAAGATATCATTGATGATTTTTTTTATCGAATTATTTTTCACTTTAGCGATGCACATCGGTCTATCAATGGACAAGGTATAATTGTCGGGATTTGAATTGAAATTGATTGGCGAATGAGGCACTGTCTTTGACATTGTCATCGGTGCAGAATCTGAATTAGGATTCAAACTTGACCTTGCTTCTGAACCATGGCTTGAAAATAAACCAATCTCAGATTTGGATTCAAATTTTTTCAGAAACAAAATTAGAAATAACCCCATTAAAGCACCCAAAATTGATAAAGTGGCTTTGTGAGTTCCCTTTTTTTTCATTTCAACTCCAATTAAACCTGTTCAATTATGATTAAGTTACCATCTAAAATTCATTGTACAACTTTTGGAGATGAACCCTTGACCTGCTCCCTAGTTTCACCTTTCGATCTAACAACATTAATCTCATTACAAATTGAATCCAAATTTGTATCCACATTAAAAGCAGATCGGTACTCCTCTTTGATTTTAATTAAAACTTTATCCACATATCTGGTAGGAAGAGCCGGGCACCGGTTACATATAAAATGACAAAATTTTGTATCATTTACTTTTGCCATCATATGACCTAAACCGACTTTTCTTCCACCACATGTGCCGTGATTATTCCCATAATAACTAAAAATGGATCCGCTTGGCGCTATTCGGGCTATTGCAAGCCCCCCAGGCTTCAAAGCCCCCACTTTATGAAATGATCGAATATTACCGCTCATTTGATATTTAACTAAATCTATGAATGATCGATCCGTTTTTAAAATATAGGAAGTCTTTTCTCTCCCTATACAACCCAGAGGTTTCCCCTTGGTCCATCCTGAATCTTTTGCTGCATTTGCGACAGATCTAGCACAATACCCCGCCGTTCCAGGATGTCTTTCAACTTGTAAAAGATTCTTTATAAATTTTGGACTCTTTACTGAAGCTTCCTCTAAACACTTCATAATTTTTTCCTGATTCTGAGATAGCGTAACCGATGGGCTACATCCAGATCTTGATGAAGACCTAGAAGTAGAGCGCGACCTCGTATATGATTTTCTGCGACCACCTGAATAATTACGTCGACCTGAATAACCGTAGCGGCCTGAGCTATAGCGACGATAATAATTTCTTGATTTTCTAGAGGAACCTGCCGGCTCTCTACCATAAATCATCTCATCGCCCTTTTTTTTATCAGGGTCAAACTCGACAATATTTTCTTCAGACTCGTTATTTTCATCGGTTTCGTCATTCTCGCCAAACTCATCACTCCCATCGATTGATAAACCTAGATGGTCCAACGCTTCTTCAATGGATTCAGAAGAAACAGACGGGCTTAGAGTATTTTCTGAGGCCAAGGAATAGTGATAGCCAAGCAATATACAGAAAAGCACGATGTGCACCAAAATAGCCTCCATTTCTTGGCAATATCCACTTCATTTTACAGCACAAAACTTCCCCTTCAAAATTCTATACTTACTTTCAAAACAAAACGAATCAAAACTAGGCTAAAATCTGGACATTCTGGAACTTTGAAAAAAGCAGAGTCATTGTCTCCCCAAAACGCTTTTGGGAGGTTGTGTGCAAGGAGTGCAAGCAAAGTCGTTACGAAGAACGCTGACCTATGTTAATTAATTTGACAAGGTTGAGGCTCAAAAGTCGAATTTTGATAGCATAAGGAGGCACGGCCTTTGCATCCCAGGACAACTAAAGGAATCTAAAATATGAATCGATCTTGTGAGTTGATACTTGCCATTATAATTGCGATGGCTCCCCAATCCCTCTGGTGTAGAGAAACAGCAACAACCCAAGAACCATTGGGCGCGGTCACTAGTTTTACTGACACTTTATTTCAACCTATTCCCAATTCGAAGAAGAAGAAAAGTAGGGAATTTTTTTCACTGCCATCCGGTTTAATTTCATGATCAACTAGACTCAAGTCTGGCTTCAATAGAGGTATTCCAACGACAATCGCCTGGAGATTCGCATAAATCAAGGCCCTTAATCAAATAGTCA
>Ga0172367_10006522_pt1 | contig 13682 bp, 14 predicted proteins | sample Lak10m_FD_114542 | JGI IMG/M metagenome (GOLD analysis project Ga0172367, IMG submission 114542) | Freshwater microbial communities from Kabuno Bay, South-Kivu, Congo - kab_022012_10m | ecosystem: Environmental > Aquatic > Freshwater > Lake | place: Democratic Republic of the Congo: South-Kivu...
ATCCGCTGCGAGAAGAGCACCGCCTACCTGCTGCAGCAGGGCTTTGAGAACGTGCACCACCTGCAGGGGGGCATCCTGCGTTATCTGGAGGAGGTGCCCGAGCCGGGCAGCAGCTGGCGGGGCGAGTGCTACGTGTTCGATCAGCGGGTGAGCGTGAACCACCAGCTGGAGCCCGGCAGCCACAGCCTCTGCCACGCCTGCGGCCTGCCCCTGGCGCCGGCCGATCGCCAGCACCCGGCCTACAGCGAAGGGGTGAGCTGCCACCACTGCATCGCCCGCTTCAGCGACGCCGATCGCCGCCGCTTCCGCGAGCGGCAGCGGCAGATGGCCCTGGCGGCCGCGCGGGGTGCGGCCCACATCGGTGCCGCCATGCCGGCGGCCGCGCCGCCTCACGCCTGAGGCCTGGCCCCGTGGATGCCCTGCCGGCTCTCTACAGCTTCCGCCGCTGCCCCTATGCGATCCGGGCACGCCTGGCCCTGGCGGCCGCCGGGCTGCAGCCGGGCCTGGATCTGGAGCTGCGGGAGGTGAGCCTCAAGGCCCGCCCCCCCGAACTGCTGCAGGCCTCCCCCAAGGGCACGGTGCCCGTGCTGGTGCAGGCCGATGGCACGGTGCTGGAGGAGAGCCTGGCGATCATGCAGTGGGCTCTGCAGCGGGCCGATCCCGCGGGTTGGTGGCCCGGCCGCAGCGCCGCGGATCGCGTCGCGATCGCAGCGCTGATCGCCGAGAACGACGGGCCGTTCAAGCAGCACCTGGATCGCTTCAAATATCCCGATCGCCACCCGCAGGAGCCGCAGGAACCCCATCGGTTGGCGGGGCTCGCCATCCTCCAGGGCTGGAACCAGCGCCTGGCGGGCGGGGGCGGCTGGTTGCTGGGCGATCGCCCCAGCCTGGCCGATTGGGCCCTGCTGCCGTTCGTGCGCCAGTTCCGCCTGGCCGATCCCGAGGGGTTCGAGGCCCAGCCCGATCTGGCTCCCCTGCAGGCCTGGCTGCAGCGCTTCCTCGCGGGCCCTGAACTGGCGGCGGTGCTGCAGGGGCCCTGGGGGCCGCGGCGCTGCTGGCGCTCGCCGCGCTGGCTCTATCACCTGGCCCTTGCCGAGGAGTGGCGCAGCGCCCGCCGCGCGGGGATCTATGCCCGCTCCACCCGCGGGCTGTCGCTGGAGCAGGTGGGCTTCATCCACGCCAGCCAGGCCCCGCAGCTGCAGGCCACCTGGCGGCGCTTCTACGCCGATGCCGGCGAGGTGGTGCTGCTGCACATCGACCCCGATCAGCTGGCGCTGGCGGGTGTGCCGGTGCGGCTGGAGCCGGCGCCGGAGAGCGGCGAGCTGTTCCCGCACCTCTATGGCCCCCTGCCCCTGGCGGCGGTGCGGCTGGTGGAGCCCTACGGGCCATGAATGAGCGCGCGAGCCCAGGCCCGGGGCGCCTGCCCTCCCTGGCGGAGGTGGAACAGCGGGCGGCGGCCCGTGGCCTGCTGCTGCGCCTGCAGTGCCGGCAGCTGCTGGGGGTGTGGACCCTGCGGGTGGTGGTGGCCCGCCGCCGCGAGGGCCAGGCGCCCTTGCTGCTGGGGGAGCTCAAGGGCTGGGCGCTGCCCCTGGCCGATGGCCTGCAGCTCGACACGATGCGCGTGCAGGGGCCCAGCACCCAGGGGGTGGGCCCCCTGATCTGGTGTGCGGTGTTCGCCTGGGCCCTGGAGGCGACCCCCTGCCGCCGCGCCCGGCTGCTGGCGATCCGCGACGGCGAGGCCCAGCACCGCCGGCTGGTGCGCTACTTCCAGCGCCTGGGGTTCCAGCCCCTGCGGCCGGTGGCCGCCGCGGCCGGCGATCTGCCGCTGCGGCTGGTGTGGGGTGGGGCGGGGTTGCTGATGCGCGGCGATTGCGCCGAGGGCCTGGCGCGGGCCTGGCGCCTGCTGCCGCCTCAGCCCTGACCGGCGGCGGCGTGGTAGCTGCTGCGCACCAGCGGCCCCGAACGCACCGTGGTGAAGCCCAGGCTGCGGGCGATGGCGGCCAGCTCCTCGAATTCGGCTGGCGTCCAGTAGCGGCTCACGGGGATGTGGGCCAGGGAGGGGCGCAGGTACTGGCCCAGGGTGAGCCGTTGGCAGTCCACAGCCCGCAGATCCTGCAGCGTTTGCACCACCTCCGCCTGGGTTTCCCCCAGGCCCAGCATCAGGCCGCTCTTGGTGGGGATCTGCGGCGCCAGCTCCCGCGCCGCCGCCAGCAGCCCCAACGAACGCCGGTAGGTGGCGCCGCGCCGCACCTCCCCCTGCAGCCGCTCCACCGTTTCCAGATTGTGGTTGAAGCACACCGGTTCGGCGGCTAGCACCGCCGCCAGCCGTTGGCGTTGCGCCGCGATCGCCTCCGCTTCGTCGCGATGGCCGCCCCAGAAGTCGGGCGTGAGCACCTCGATCGCCACCGCTGGGTTGCGCGCCCGCATGGCCGCCATGGTGGCCGTGAACAGGCCGGCGCCGTGGTCGGCCAGATCGTCGCGGGCGACGGCGGTAAGCACCACGTAGCGCAGCCCCAGCACCGCCACGGCTTCTGCCACCCGCTCGGCCTCCGCGGCATCGAAGGGGGCCGGCGCCTGGCCCTTCTCCACCTGGCAGAAGGCGCAGCTGCGGGTGCAGATCGGCCCCCCCAGCAGGAAGGTGGCGGTGCCGGCGGCATAGCACTCGCCGCGGTTCGGGCAGCGGCCCTCCTCACAGATGGTGTGCAGCCGCTGCTGTTTCACCACCCCCTGCACCGCCGCCAGATCGCTGGCCGGGCCGATCGGCGTGCGGATCCACGCCGGCAGCCGTTCGGCGGGGGGGATGCTGCTGTAACGGCTGCGTTGGCTGGACATCGTTGGGGGAGGGGTCAGGTCATCGGCCGGCGCCCCTCCAGGGCCCGGGCCAGGGTGACCTCATCGGCGTATTCCAGTTCGCTGCCCACCGGCAGGCCGTAGGCGATGCGGCTCACCTGGGTGAACGGTTTGAGCAGCCGCGCCAGGTAGAGGCTGGTGGTGTCGCCCTCCACGCTGGGGGTGAGGGCCAGGATCACCTCGCTGATGCCATCGCGATCCACCCGCTCCACCAGCGGCTGGATCTGCAGCAGCTCCGGCCCCACCCCATCCATCGGCGAGATCAGACCGCCGAGCACGTGGTACGTGCCCTTGAATTCGCGGGTGCGCTCCAGGGCCAGCAGATCGCGGGAGTCGGCCACCACGCACAGCACCCCCGTGCTGCGCACCGGGTTGCGGCAGATCTCACAAACGGGATCGGCCGAGAGGTGGAAGCAGCGCTGGCACTGCCCCACCTGGCTGCGGGCCGCCAGCAGGGCATCGGCGAAGGCCTGGATCTGCTCGCTGGGCTGGCGCAGCAGATGCAGGGCCAGCCGCTGGGCCGTGCGCGGCCCGATACCCGGCAGCCGCTCGAATTGATCGATCAGCCGGGCCAGGGGGCGGGTGAAGCCGCTCAGAACGGGCACCGCAACTCGCTGGAATCTAGGGGTGCCGATCGGGGGCTGTTTTCCCGCCTGGGCCAACGCTGGCGATCCCCGGGCGGGAGAATGCGCGCACATCACTGGCTGCTGTTGATGCACTCCCCGGCAACCCTGCCCGCTCCGGCGGTTTCAACCCATGCCGTTCCCGGCGGCTGGCTGCGCCGCCTGCTGCCGCTGCTGCTGGCCGGCGTGCTCGCCCTGGCGGTGAGCGCCTGCAGCGCCGCGGCCGCCGGGCTCAATTCCTTCCAGAGCCCCGATGGCCGCTACGCCTTCCTCTATCCCACCGGCTGGACGCGGGTGCAGGTCACGGAAGGCCCGCAGGTGGTGTTCCACGACCTGATCAATGCCGATGAAACCCTCAGCCTGGTGGTGTCGGATGTGAACAGCACCAACAGCCTCGAGAACCTGGGCAGCGCCGTGGCCGTGGGCGAGAAGCTGCGCCGGGTGGTGATCGCCCCCGAGGGCAGCGGCCGCCAGGCCGAACTGGTGCAGGCCCGTGAGCGCGAAGACGGTGGCCGCACCTTCTACGACCTCGAATACACCGTGCACCTCAACGACCGCGACCGCCACGAGCTGGCCACGGTGGTGGTGGATCGCGGCCGCCTCTACACCCTGGCCGCTAGCACCAACGAAGCCCGCTGGCCGAAGGTGAAGCTGCTGTTCAACCAGGTGATCCACTCCTTCACCCTGCAGATCTGATGCCGGCGGCCGCGGCTGGCGTGCTGATCGTTGGCGGCGGCCTGGCCGGCGGGCTGCTGGCCCTGGAGCTGGCCAGCCGGGGCGCCCGGGTGCTGGTGCTCGACCCCCAGCCCGGTGTGCTGGCCCCCTCAGCCACGGCCTGGAGCTATGGGGTGATCCCCGGCTGGCCGCTGGCGGCCGGGGCCTCCCGCTGTTGGCGGGCCCTGCAGCGGCGCCACGGCGATCTCGGCTGGCGGCCGGTGCGGGCGCGGCTGCTGGGGGCCCCTGCGGCGCCGGCGCTGCTGGCCCGGCTTGGCGTGCTGCCCCTCGCTCAGGTGGATGCGGCGGTGCTGCTCCGCCGCCTGCCGGCGGTGCTCGCCGCGGCGGGTGTGCAGCTGCTGCCGGCTGCCGCGCTGCGGCTGGAGCCGGCGGCTTCCGGTTGGTGCGTGGCCCTGGCCGATGGCTCCCGCCTCCAGGCCGATCAGGTGGTGCTGGCGGCCGGGGCCGCCTGCCGCAGCCTCTGGCCCTCCCTGCCGCCCACGCTGCAGCGCAGCTGGGCCGGGGTGCTGCAGCTGCCCGGCAGCCCCCGCCCCGCCCTGCAGCTGCCGGGGCGGTTCAGCCGCCTGGCCCTGGAGCGCCGCTCCGCTGCGCTCCACGCCCCCGCCTGGGTGGTGGATGGGGGGCTGGTGCCCCGCAGCGGCGATGCCCTGCTGGGGCAGCTCAGCTGGATCGCCCCTGCGGCGGATCTCCAGGCCGCGGCGGCCGGGCCGGAGCCGGCCCTGGCGGAGGCGTGGCTGCGGGATGCCCTGGCTGGGGCTGATCCCGCCCTCGCCGCGGCCCTCCGGCATGGCAACGGCGTGTACCGCCAGGTTGCTGTGGCCTTCTGCCGGGATGGTCAGCCCCTGGCCACCGCCGTGGACGGGGCGCCGGGATTGTGGGTGTTCAGCGGCTTCAGCGGCGGCTTTGCTCAGGTGCCGCTGCTGGCACCGCAGCTGGCCGCGGCGATCACGGACTCAGCTGCGGGCTGATCGCGGCCTCGGGGTTGCGGGGCACCGGCAGCAGTTCCCGCAGCAGCCGCGCATAGCTCACGTTCACCGCCGTGGTGGCGTTGAGCCGCTGCACCAGGCTGCCGATCAGCCGCTCCTGGGTGAACGAGAGGTCCACCTCGCTGGAGAGGCCGGTTTGATAGCGCAGGCGCACATCGCGGAAGGCCTCGAGGGCGGCGCTGACGCCGCGGCGGGCGGCGGCCAGCTTGGCCAGGCTCGCCTCGTGGGTGAAGAAGGCGCTCTCCAGCCGCAGGCGGATCGCATCCCGCTGGGCGGCGAACTCCTGCGCGGTGGCATCGGCCCGCAGGGCCAGGGCGCGGGCCTGGCCGGCGGTGGTGCCCGCATCGAACAGCAGCCAGCGCACGCTCAGGCCCACGGCCCAGTCGTAGCCGCTGTTGTTCTGCACCGGCAGCACCGTGGTGCCGCAGCAGCCACCGTTCAGCGGTTGGATGTTGAACAGCGTGGTGTTGCTGCCGCCGGCACCCCCTTCGGCGAACAGCGAGAGCTTCGGCAGCAGGGCGGCGGCGGTGGCATCGCGCTCGCGGGCCAGGGCTTCCCGCGTGGCCAGCAGCGCCTCCAGCTCGGGATTGCCGCGGTAGGCCGCCAGCAGGCTGGCCTCCAGATCCAGGGGCCAGCGCGGCATCGGCCGGATCGGATCGCTGGCGGTGGGCGTGATCTGAGGCGGCAGGTTGAGCAGCACCGCCAGCTGGCGGCGGGCGATGGCCCGATCCGCCATCGCCTGGATCAGGGCCTCCTGGTCGCTGGCTTCGATCGCCTGGCGGCGCAGCACATCCAGCCGCGGCACCAGCCCGGCGATCTTGAGATCGAGGGCATCGCGCAGGATCAGCAGGTCGTTGCGCACCGCGGCGTCCTGGATGCGTACGTTCTGATCGGCCTGCTGCAGCTGGTAGTAGGCCTCGCTCACCTGCAGCTGCAGTTGGCGCAGGGCGTTGGCGTAGCGGTTGCGGGCGGCCGTGAGCCGGGCCCGCGCCGCCTGCACGCTGGGGGTGCGGGCGAAGTCGATCAGGGCGTAGTCGAGCTGCAGGCCGGCCGAGCCCTGGTTGCCGTAGCTGTTGAAGTAGGCCCCGCCGCCGTTGGGCACATAAAAGGGTCCATTCACGGCGGCGCCGTTGGCGGCCCGCAGCCCGTCGGCCTGGAAGTTCTGGTTGAACCCCAGCCCGCTGGTGCCCACCGGCGCGTTGAGGTTGTTGCTGCTCTGGCCGCTGCGGCCATCCGCCAGGGCGCTGATGCGCGGCCAGTAGCTGCCGAGGCTGGCCTGCAGCTCCGCCAGGGCCGCCGCCACCTGCAGCCGCTGGGCCTGCAGCGAGGCGCTGCCGGCGAAGGCGATCGCCAGGGCCTGCTCCAGGCTGAGGGAGCGGATGCCGGCTGGCCCCGGGCTGAGCTGGGCGGCTGTCGGCAGGCTGAGGGGTGCCGGTGCCGTGGCGGCGCCGGTCGGCAGGGGGCCGCTTGCGGGGCCGTTGGGGGCGGTGAGGGCGCTGGGCAGCGCCAGGGTGGGGCTCAGTGCCGGGTTGGTGCTGGAGGGGCCCGGGGCCGGCTCGGCGGGGATCAGCGCATCGAGGGCCCGCAGTTGCTGATCCAGGGTCCGCCAGCTGCGTTCCAGGCTGGTGATGCCGGCGGCCGGTTGGGGCCGGGGATTGGGCTGAGGCTGGGGCCCGGGCTGGGGATTGGCGCGGGCAGCGGCCTCGAGCGTGAGCATCAGCGCTGCCAGCAGCCAGGGGCGGCGCGGTGAGCGGCCGATCGGGGCTCGCGCCGGATGGCCTTGCAGCTGCACGCCTGGTGGTCTGGTGGTCTGGGTGTGCAGCAGTCTGCCCGCATCTGGCCAACACGGTCGGTTGCGTGCAAGCTGGCCCCCATGAGCGAGGCCCCCACGCTGCCGTCCAACCTCAGCCACCACGGCCAGGTGGGGCTGTGCCTGGCGGGCATGGGTGGCCTGATCGGCCTGTGGGCCCTGTTCTGGCCCGTGCCCACGGAGGTGATTGGCTCCGGGGTGTTGATCTATCCGGAGAACGCCGGTGTGTTGAATGCCCGCTCGGCGGGACAGGTGCAGCGGCTGGCGGTGCGGGTGGGGGCGCCAGTGCGCAAGGGCGAGGTGCTGATGACCCTCTATCTGCCTGTGCTGGAGAAGGAGCTGGCCCAGCAGCGCGGCAACCTGGCCCAGCTGGAGCGCATCAACCGCAACCTCGACAGCCGCGACCGGCTGCGGCTGGACACCGAGAAGCTGGCGGTGGAGACCGCCCTGGCCAAGCTCGACGACGACACGGGCCGCTACCGCGCCCTGCAGGCCACCTACGCCGGCAAGCTGCGCAACCTCGAATGGCTCAGCCGCCGCGAGGTGGTGGCCCCCCTCTCCACCGAGGTGGTGTCGGCGGAGCAGGGGCTCACCACCACCTCGGTGAATCTCGATGGGGTGCGCATCGATCGCCGCAAGGTGCTCACCGCCTACGAGCAGGTGAAGCTGCAGATCGAAACCCAGGCCCTGCAGCGCCGCTATCAGATCGGTGATCTGAAGCGTCAGATCCGCGTCACCGAGGCGCGCATCGCCTACGACGGCCAGGTGGTGGCCGAGCGCGATGGCCGCGTGCTCGACCTGCAAGTGATTCCCGGCCAGACCGTGGCCCTCGGCCAGCGGCTGGGCACGATCGGCCGCGCCGCCCGGCCCGCCGTCGGCGATGGCCCCCTCAAGGCGGTGGCCTACTTCGCCCCCGCCGATGCCCGCCGCCTGCCCGTGGGCCTGCCGGTGGAGGTGGTGCCCCTCTGGAACCAGCGCGGGCGCTTCGGCGGCATCGTGGGCCGCGTGAGCCAGGTGCTCAGCCTGCCCGCCACCGCAGACGACGTGTCCACCACCACCGGCAACCCGCAACTGGCCGAGGAGCTCACCAAGAACGGCCCGGTGATGCGCGCCGAGATCGCCCTCGAGCACGACCCCCGCAGCCGCGATGGCTACCGCTGGACCCTCTCCGGCGGCAGCGGCGTGTTCCCCGTGCGCGAAGGCCTCACGGTGCAGAGCCATGCCTATGTGGAATGGCGCGCTCCGCTCAGCTATGTGCTCCCCGGCTTGCGCTCCCTCACGGGCGGTTACCGCAGCCTGCTGATCGATCGCCGCTGGAACCTGCCGGACCTGCGCCAACCCGGCACCCTGCCCTGAGCCCTGTGATGCCCCGCCTGCCGATCCGCAACCCGCTGCTGCGCCAGGAGCTGCCCTGGCTGGTGGCGGAAACGATGTTGCTGCTGATCCTCTGCAATGCCAACCCGCCGGAGCTGTGGTTCTGGCTTGTGGTGCTGCTGGTGATCCTCGGCTACCGGATCGAGCGCTGGTGGTCGTCGCGGCCGCAGGGCTGAGGCCGGCGGCTGGGGTCAGTGCTCAGCCGTTCACGATCGCGGCCCACTGGCGCTCGCCATCGCTCAGGGCCTGCAGGGCCTGGCGGCAGAGCACCAGCCGGGCGGCGATGCGCTCCAGCCGCTCCAGGGAGGCGGCATTGGCGGCGCTGTCGTTGAGCTCATGGGCCAGCTCCAGCCAGGTGCTGGGCGGTTCCAGCGCCGGTTGGGGCGGTGGCGGCAGCGGCCGCCGTTGCGCCGTGGGCTGCAGCCGCTCCCGCCAGAGCGCCAGCCGCTCCACCAGCTGGCGCAGCAACAGCGCCTCGGCCCTGTGCAGCCGCTCCACCAGGGCGGCATCCAGGCCGGAGGGCGGCCGGTGGCGCTGCATGCCGGCAAGGCTGGTGATCAGCCGCGAGGCGGCATCATCCAGGTTGAGCACCAGCCGGTAGGCGGGGTGCCGCAGCGGATTGCTGCCCAGCTCACCGGCCAGGGCCGGGCGCTGGCGGCGCAGGGCCATCAGCTGCAGCCGCAGTTCGCGCAGATCGATGGGGGCGCCGTGGGTGTTGGATGCATGGCCATTGGCGGAGTGGGTGTTCGCGGCAGCAACGGCCTCGGCCTGGTCGGGGTCGAGCTGGGCGGCCAGGGCGGCCAGGCTCGTTTCCAGCCGAACCAGCAGCTGGGTGTAGCTGCTGAGGGCCGTGGCCAGGGCCCGGCTCGGCCAGAGCAGCCGCAGGCTGAGCAGGGCCAGCAGGATGCCCATGGCCGTCCAGAACAGCCGCAGGCTGATCCAGCTGCCGAGCTGCTGGTCGTGCACCAGCCAGCCCATCACCACGATGATGCCCCCCACCTTGTAACCCACCTGCAGCCCCAGCCAGCTCCCCAGGCCGCGCAGGGTCGCCAGGGTGATGGCGATCGCCAGGGGGAACGGCAGCCCCTGCAGGCCGTGGAAGCCGATCCACAGCACCACCGAGCCGAGCACGCTGCCCAGCAGCCGCTGGCGGCCCATCTCCAGGGAGGTGCCGTAGGTGCCGGTGCACACGGCCAGCACCGCCAGGGGCATGTACATCCCGAACGGCAGGCCGCTGAGGCTGGCGAAGCCGTTGGCCAGGCCCGCCGTGAGGGCGATCCGCAGCTCGGCGCGGCTCATCAGCATGGCGGCTGGCTCCGTCCGATCGCGCCGAGGCTGGCGTGCAGCGGCCGCTGCTCCTCCGCCAGGGCGAGCAGCGGCAGCAGGGGCAGACCTCGCTCGCGGGCCACGGCCTGCCAGACGCCGGGGTTGCGCGCTGGTGTTGGCTGGCCGCCCCCCGCCAGCTGCGCCGCAAGGGCGTTCACCCCCAGGTCCAGGGGCGAGCAGTGGCCATCCAGGCCGGCCGGCAGGGAGTTGAGCAACCGCTCCCAGGCGATCCAGTGCTGATGGGCCTGGCGCCAGAGCCTCAGGCGCCGCTCCCAGCCGCTGGCGCGCAGGCGCCGGTGGCGCGGACCGCTGCGCTCCCGGTTCACCAGGGTCTCGATCCGCTGCAGGTCGCTGGAGAGGGGCAACACATTCAGCGGAGCGGGCCTGGGCCGTTCGCCCGGCCCCTGCAGCCAGTGGGCGTAGCGCTCCAGCTGATCGCTCAGGCTGCGGCGCAGGCGGCCATCGGCGGCGCTGAGCTCGTGGTAGCTGGTGCGGGGCCAGAACAGCAGCCCCACGCCGATCGCCACCACGCAACCCACCACCGTGTCGAGGGCGCGGTTGAACACGTAGTTCCAGTTCAGCGCCTCGTGGCTGGGGAGCATCAGGAACATCACGCTCACCAGCGCGGCGGTGCTGAGGCTCGCCTGCCAGCCGAACACCCGCAGCACCGGGATCATCAGCAGCAGCGACACGAGCACCCCCGCCCAGCCGCTGAGCACGGTGTGCACCAGGAAGGTGACCAGGCCGCCCACCAGGGTGCCCAGGATGCGGCCCGTGGCCGCCTGCACCGTCTGGTCGTCCTGGTCGTCGACCACCATGACCACCGCCAGCAGCGGGTACCAGATGAACTCCACCCGCTCGCACCACACGGCGATCGCCGCGGTGATGAACACCGCCACGGCCATCTTCAGGCAGTTCCGCAGCAGCTGAGGGTCCATCGCCCGCTGGATCTGGCGGGAGCCTATGGCCAATGCGCCGCCCTTGCCCTATGCAGGGGGCGATGACGCTGCCGCTGCACCTCACCCCGGATCTGGAGGCCCTGCTGCGGATGGGGCTGGCCGTGCTGTGCGGCATGGCGGTGGGCCGCAACCGCGCCCAGCACTTCAGCAATCCCCAGCCCAACCGGGTGCGCGTGCATGTGCTCGTGGGGCTGAGCGCCTGCCTGATGGTGATGGCCGCCGGGGTGGATGCCTCCGCCCGCAGCCGCGCCATTCAGGGGGTGGCCACCTGCATCGGCTTTCTCGGCACCGGCGAGATCCTGGTGGATCGCTCCGGCCGCCACCACAACGGCACCCCGCAGGTGCATGGGCTCACCAGCGCCGCCTCCATCTGGTTCACGGCGGCCCTGGGGGTCACCGTGGCGGCCTCCACGCCGGTGCTGGCGGCGGCGGCCCTGGTGCTGGCGCTGATCGTGCTGTCGCAGCGGGGAGGGTTGCCGCCCCACAGTGATGACAGCGATGGTTGATCACACCGATGCAGAAGCGGGCCATGGCTGATCCACACGGGTTCTGGAGCCACAAACCCTGGTGGTGCCAGCCCTGGACGATCGTGACCACCGGCGTGCTGCTGGTGGGAGGCAGCTGGTGGTGTCTGCGGCTGTGGTGGATCAGCCTGCCCCTCGCCCTGGGGGTGCTGGTGTGGTGGTGGCTGTTCCTGGTGCTGGTGCCCTCGGCCGAGGCTCAGAACAGGAACCTGTAGCGCTGCTCCTGGGGGCCGCCGGCGCTACCTGCAGCGGAGTCCGTTGCGGCGGAGTCCGCGGCGCGGGGCCAGTCCGCCTGCCAGTAGCTCAGGCCATCGCGCATGAACGGCCGGCCCCCGAGGCGGTGGGCCTCCAGGCGGGTGCCGCCCATGGAGGTCACCAGGCCGCCGATCTCCATGGGGCCGAGGTCGGTCTTGAGGTCTTTGCCGGCGGCGTTCAGCACCGCCGGCAGACGCACCAGGCTCTCCGGCCGGGTGATCTGCTGGAACAGGGCCTTGAGTAGCAGGCGCTGACGATCCAGGCGGCCGATATCCCCCAGTTCGTCGTGGCGAAAGCGCAGGAATCCCTCGATGTCGCGGCCTCGCAGCACCTGCGGGCCGGCCTGGAGGTCGATGTGCAGGTTCTGGGTGTTGTCGTGATACAGCATCCGCTTGGGCACGTTCACCTCCAGCCCCCCCAGGGCATCCCCCAGCCGCCGGATCACCGATAGGTTCACCAGGATGTGGTGCTGAATCGGGCGATGCAGGCGCCGGCTGAGTTCCGCTTTCACCGCATCGGCGCCGCCGAGGGGATAGAGCGCATTGGCCTTGATCGCCCCGAATCGGCCGGAGTCGATGTAGGTGTCGCGGGGGATCTGGGTGATGTGGGTGACGCCGTTCTCAACCCGAAGGGTGTAGATCACATCCGTGTTGCCACCGCCGGCGTCGGTGCCGAGGATCAACACCTCCTTGTCGCCCAGGCCGCCCCAGGCGGTGAAGGGGTTCACCTGGGCCACGTTGCTGGCCGCGCTTCCGGGGCTGAGCAGGGCGTGCAGAGGCGCCGCCAGCAGGGCGCCGCTGCCCAGACCGATGCCGATGGCCACCAGTACGGCCAGGCGCTGATCCACAGGGGCTGGCGGCTGGCGCAACAGGGCAGGGCTCCTCATCGTTGCAACCTATTTCGCGGCTTCAGGCACGACGGGCATCGGTTCCCGCTGGCGGTCAGTTTCTGGGCTGGCCCCCGCGGCCGGTTCAGGGGGTGAGGGCTTCGTGGGTGCGCAGGCCGGCCTGCACCCGCCAGAGGTTCTGGTAGGCACCGCCCGCACCGATCAGCTGGTCGTGGCTGCCGCTCTCCACAATCCGGCCCTGCTCCAGCACCACGATCCGATCGGCGTGGCGCACGGTGGAGAGGCGGTGGGCGATCACCAGGGTGGTGCGATCGGCGGTGATCGCCTCAAGGGAAGCCTGGATGGCCGCCTCGGTGTCGTTGTCCACCGCCGCGGTGGCCTCATCGAGGATCAGCACCGGCGGGTTCTTGAGGATGGCCCGGGCCAGGGCGATGCGCTGGCGCTGACCGCCGGAGAGCTGCTGGCCCCGCTCCCCCACCACCGTGTCGTAGCCCTGGGGCAGGGCGTCGATGAAGCGGGCGGCTTCCGCCAAGGCGGCGGCCCGCTCGATCGCGGCTCGTGGGGCCTCAAAGCTGCCGTAGGCGATGTTTTCGGCCACCGTGCCGTGGAACAGGAACACGTCCTGACTCACCAGGCCGATGGCCCGGCGCAGGTCCGCCAGCTCCAGGTCGGCGATGGGCTGGCCGTCCAGCAGGATCTCGCCGCTCTGCACGGCGTAGAGCCGCAGCAGCAGCTTCACGATGGTGCTCTTGCCCGAGCCGGTGGCGCCCACGATCCCCAGGGTGCTGCCGGCGGGCACCTCGAGGTTGAAGTGCTCCAGCAGGGGCTCCCGGCCCGGGTATGCGAAGTGCAGCCCGCGGAAGCTGAGGGCCCCGCGCACGGCCGCGAGCGGCAGGGGGCGGTGGCCGCCGGCGATGGCGATCGGCGTGTCGAGCAGATCCAGCACCCGCTGGGTGGAGGCCATCGCCCGTTGGTAGTCGTCGAGGGTGCGGCCGAGGCTGGTGAGCGGCCACAGCAGCCGCTGGGTGATGAACACCAGGAAGGAATAGGAACCGATGGCGATCTGGCCGCGCCAGGCCTGCAGCCCGCCGATCACCAGGATCGCCAGGAAGGCGAACAGGATCGCGAAGCGGATCAGCGGGATGAAGGCGGCCGAGAGGCGGATGGCGCGCCCGTTGCTCCGGCGGTAGGCCTCACTGCTGCGGCGCAGGCGTTCGGTTTCCCAGGTTTCAGCGGCGTAGCTCTTGATCGTGAGCATGCCGCCGAGGTTGTTGGCCAGCTGGCTGGCCAGATCACCGGCCCGTTCGCGCACCTCGCGGTAGCGAGGTTGCAGGCGCGCCTGAAACTGCAGCGACCCCCACAGGATCACCGGGATCGGCAGGAACGACACCCC
>Ga0172367_10006523_pt1 | contig 13677 bp, 7 predicted proteins | sample Lak10m_FD_114542 | JGI IMG/M metagenome (GOLD analysis project Ga0172367, IMG submission 114542) | Freshwater microbial communities from Kabuno Bay, South-Kivu, Congo - kab_022012_10m | ecosystem: Environmental > Aquatic > Freshwater > Lake | place: Democratic Republic of the Congo: South-Kivu...
AATCCAATTCCCCGTCCGCCCGCCTCTGCGCGCTGGAGACGACCACACGGAAGGAAGGGTCCTGGAAATAAAGGTTCTCGGCGGTGAGACGCGCATGGGCTAGGTCCTCAATGTAGCGGTCCATGAGGGAGAGCATGGAGTCGAGTCTCAGTTTCTCTTGGTCGTAGTGGTTTTTCGAGCGGCGGATGTCGATGGCAAGGTTCGCCACTTCCAGAAGACGATTGCGAATTTGCTCCTGTAACTGAATGTCGGCAATATGGGCCTGTTGGAGCAGTTGAATGTCCTTGTCTTCCGCGTTCAAGTATCCGCTGATAATACTTCCCGGGGAGAAATTAATTGAGGAGCCGGAGAATTTAGGAGCCAGTGAGAAGCTAAACGAAAAAGCGTTAGCATACCCGCGCGCTATGTCGTTGGCTTTAAGCCTGGCGGTCGCCGATTTGTTGACGAGCTGAATCTCGGTGTTAGCCCAAGCGGCGATCTTGATGGTCTCGTAAAGGTTGTTCAGTTGGTTTATCGCTTGTTGGATCGCCTCCCCTGAGTCAAGCACGGAGATTATCTGCGCTCCATACTCGCCAAGCCCTTGTGGGTTGGCATTGGGATAGGTCGCCAAAACCGCGTTCACTCGCTGATTTACCGTGTTCCGAAAGTCCAACTGGTCTGGCACCGTCGCAAGGTTGTTGTAATTGGCCGGTTCTAGGCCGGTCAAGTTGCGGAGTGGCGTGATGAAGGCGGCTCGTTGCGCCTGCAATTCCGACCGCAATGCGGCCTGATACTGGTCGAAAGTCCGGCTCTCCTGTCGTGCGTCCAGCTCAGCCGCCCGCGCGTCCGCGACCGCTTCCACCGCAGTGGCGTAGGTGTTTTGAAAGCTCTCGTTGGGGATAAACGAGCCGTCGTTGCCCAGCGGCTTCAGGCCAGCGTTGATGCCCTCGAAAAGATCCCGCGCGTTCTTCACATTCGCGAGGAGAGCGTTACCCTGGTTGAGTGCAAAATCGTTAGTAGTTTGGCCAGCAGCGACTACCGCCATACCAAGGTAGCCGACGATCCCGGCCTTTTTGCACGCCTCTTTGGCTTCTTCCCGCGCGGCCGGTTCCAAGATCGAGAGATTGAACAACTTCTTGGCCTTTTCCACGGAACCGAAAGATACACGATCCAAGCCGGTGGTGAGCTGCCAATACTCGTTCTTGATGGGCACCGGCTGCGGACTGAGCGAGGGGTCAGCGAAGGTTAGGTAGCCGGGAAAGTCGGGGAAAGGTTCCTGCCCAGGGGTGGCGCGAGACCGCAGGATGCCAAACCCGAAGTGGCTGACGGCGTCGAATGCGTAGGAAAGTCCCGCCTGATAGTCGAGCAACGCGACATCAATTGCCAACGTCTCGTCGCGAGCACCCGGCGGCGCGGGCAGCTTGGACGGCGGATTTAGTGGGTGGTAGTTCTCTAGGCGCGGATACTTCATCCTCAGCGCATTCACCAGACGTTGGTTGGCGAGGAGGATCTGGCCTTGGAGCAGTTCATTGATGGTTTCGGTAAAATACTGGCGCCCTATGGTGACCGAATTGTTAGTTCCGTAGCCATTTGCTTCCACGAGGAAGTCAGAGTAGGCGGTAGTCAGGTAATGGTAATAGACATAGGTATCCCCGGTCCCCGAAGGCGTGCTGTAGTTTTTAATGACATCCTCCCAGCCAAATTCGGCGGGGAAGCCCCGGCGATAGGAGCGTCCCAGCGAGAGATTCCCGGCGTCCTGCACTACTTGAATGAACGCCTCGTTCGTCCGTGTTAGGGCACTGGTTAAGATACCGGGGATGACGTAGATGACCGTCATCGTCACGGTATAAGTACCGTTGACGCTGTAGTTGTGCTGGGGACTACTACCGCTGCCGGAGGAACCGTCCCCAAAAGTCCAGCCGATGTTTGCAACCGTCAAGTTGGTCTTATTGAGCTTGATGTCAGCGAAGAAGCGGACGGGGTGACCCGGAGTCGTGAGCCGGGGGTTGGCGTTGAAGTTGGCGGTAAGGTCGGGATTTCCGACCGCCCGGGAGACAATGGCGAGAAATGGGTCGCGGTTGGGCGTGAACGAAACAGCCTCGGTGATGTTCGTCACGCTCACGGATTGGCCGTTGGTGAGCGTGACCCGCAGAACCGGGCTGACTAACTGAACACCGTTGGTTGCCTTGTTGGCGTCGAAGGTGGCGATCCATGTGGCGTTGATGTTGGTCTGGGTCATGCTCGTGGCGTCGGCGATCCCGTCGCCGTTGAAATCCCAGCTCCACGTGGCGATTGCGGACCTCGCGTAGGTGTTCGTTGTCTCCAAATAGTGAAACGTTACGCTGTCACCCTCGTTAGCTCGATAGGGTGCTGCGTAGAAACGAAGGGTTTGTGCGGAGGTAGCAGCGACAAGGTTGAATATCAACCACAGCAACAATGGCAGATGGAATGAGCTCTTATTCATTGGGGTCCCCGAGGATCATCGAAAAAGATGACGGTGTTTGACCTCGACAGATGTAGAAGTTGTGTAGGACTCACGGCCCAGCCAAAGCCTCCGTCCAGTCGGATACGGTGATAGCAACTTCTACTGCTGCTGAAAGGCCTGTATCTGCCCCGACTCCCAGTCCCACTCTGACACCAAGTGAAGCGATTGATGTCTGTATCGGCTTTGTTCGGGCGCTTAATCAAGGCATCGCATAGACCCAGCGTCTCGCTCCTGCTCCTCCGCACAAACTGAGCGACCGGAGGCGAAGTCTGCATCCAAACAGCTTCTGCAGATACCACCAACGTTCGTCGGGCCTCGTTGTCCTCAAATACGCTCATAGACAAGCGGCATGCAGCTCTGACTACAGTTCATAAACGATTAGTTTCGTATTATTAACGATCAACACGTTACTGGCGGAGCTGCCTGTCGAATAGGGACTGACATATACTTTGTATGTGTGAGTCCCTGGACCCGTGAGGTCCATAAAGCAGTGGGCACCCGGTGGAAAGTAACCTCGATAATCGTTGCCCGCGTTGCTCGCTTCGATGAGAGACAAACCAACCAGCTGACCGTCATCGCGCTTGAGTCCGACGTACACCCCACCGGCCACCGGTTGTAAGATATCATTAAAACCAATGAACGAAGCCTGAGCAGAGCCGTCGGGAACGAGCAATGCTATCACCGGGCGGCCTGTTGTCTTAATGGAAACTACAAGATTCGGAACTTCTGCAGCTCCTAGATTGGCAGCCCTTTGCCACTGTCCCGATGACGAGCTAATCGCGACACCTCCAATGTCAACATTGGAACCGACTTGTCGAGCGGCCAACTTTTGCAGTGTGATAGATCCATCCTGTAGCTGGTTTGTTCCAATGGCTCCTAGTGCAATCTTATCAGACACTATAGCTCCATCCGCCAAACTTGTGCCAGGCAGCGTGCCGGTGGCAATTTTTGTGCCAGATATGAACCCGGTGGCGGGGTTAGTCGCGCCGTTCGCTAGCAGATCACTCCAGCCAAAGCCAGCCAGTTTTACACTATTCCCAGATTCCTTGGTGTAGATCGCCGGAATGATCATCTGCCGCGGCACCATCTCTGGATCCGGGGTAGTGGGAGTGTTGTCGGCATCAATGGTGATGCCTAAATAACGCGCCTGAGAAAAGTCCACACCGGCCAGGGCGGTGTTGATCGAACCGAGGAAGACATTCATCGTGCCATTGATCACACCCACCTTCTGGTGCGTCTCGGTCCAAAGCACGTTGCCGCCCACTGCCTGGTCGTACAAGTTGAAAATCACGGTGTATTGGCCTGTCGTGTAAGCCACCCCCTGCTGGTCCGTCAGTCTCCCCTGAAAGGGAATGAGCGTGGGAGCCGGGGCGGCATTGACAGCGAAAGCCGCCAGTAGCAGACATGTGAGGAAGAACTTGTTCATAGGCTCGGATGTATTAGGGTTCGATGCGACCACTCTGAAGGAGGAAGTTACCGGACGATGCAGGTTGTTCGGCGAACACTGTTCCACCCAGCGTACAGATAACCCGGAAGCGGTCGGGCTTTATCACGCCACCTGCACCAGTCGGCTGCGAGTAGGTCGTGAAGATCGTGCCTCCCGGCGGCAGTGGATTGGTGGCAATTCCGAAATAGGGCGTGCCGGGCTGAACAAAGAAAGCGGAGTCCTCAACCGTGGGCGCAAAGGTATTCGCACCGAACGGAAAGCGGTCAATGTCGAACGCGGCGGCATCGCGTTTGGATTCCTGATAAAATATGCCGGTGGTGGCGTTACCGGTGGTCTGCGACTGAACATCCACGGCACGGTTCTGCACCGGGGCCGCGACGGAACCAATGGAAGCAACCCCGAAGACAAAGTTGGTGCGCGGGCCGAAACTAACGCCGGCCTGGTGCGGGGCAATGTTCGAGTTCGGTCCGAGTGACACTACGTGAATGTTATCGTTGGTCAGCGACAGGGTGCCGCCGCTGCCGGTGAGCACGAGCACCGCATTGGTGATGTGAATGCCGTTGGTGTATGTATGCTCAACAGTCGATGCGAGATTCGTCAGTACCACGCGGCCTCCATCGCCGAAAGTGTAAGTTGAGATGATATTGCTACCAAGACTCTCCAGAACAGACAACGGAATCTGTGGGCTGAAGGTGACGTTCAAAGGGGCCGCACCGATCCACGGCGTGGCGAGCAGGTTCGTCCCTGCGATGGCAAGGGGCTGGAGGACGATATTAGTTACAATCCCAGAGCGGCTGATGCGAAGGCTAAGCGAGGCATCGGCATAGCCAAGCTTGGAGATGCCGAGCGTATATTCATTCTCTGTCAGGCTTGGGAAATTGAAACTCCCATCGTTCGGCGTAACGGTCTGAAAGATGATGTTGCCACCGGACAGGGTGAGCGTGGCTCCGGCGATTGGATTCGTGATGCCACGGTTGGTGGAGACGAGCGTTCCCGCCGCCGAATAGGTGACAAGGCCAAGTAGGTTCAATTCCCAACCGCTGAACTGGCCGCGCTCGCTGGAACCGTTCCAATCCACTACGAGCCGCCAATCACCCTGACCGAAGGTGCCGTCAAAATTGGTTAGTCTGAATACTGCGGTGGACGGAAGGTTTGGCGACCGACTTGCCAGCACACGGCCGGTACGACCGTCAGGGCCGATGAGCGTGAGCGTGAGCATGTCCGGCTGCGGATAGCTGGTATTCACCGTCACCACCACGCCTTGAATGGATACCGCGTTCGGGACGTTGAGCATATTCGTGAGGCTTGTGCTGGCGCTGCCTCCGATGGAAACGGGCGTCGTTGAACTCTTACCGTTGTATATGCTCCGCTTTGTCGGGGTGAGGGCTTGCCGGTCCAGCGTGAAGCTTCCTTCGATGGTAATGCGCTGCCTGTCGGGCAGGAGACCGGAGAGGGACTCCACGTAAACTCCCTCCAATCGATCGGCCGTGACACGCGTGCCTTGCAGAGTGACCTGCCGATAAATGGCGAACGGAAAGGGGTTGTGGTTAAAGAGGTTCGTCGCGGTGTCATAGGGCGGCTCGTAGCGGTCCCCGGCCGGCATCTCAAAGGTTGTGGTAAGGGAGAAACTGTTTCCTTGGTAAAGGACGCCATCAAGGAAGGCATCCTGGGGAAAGAGAAGTGCGGTGCCGCGATTGATAACGCCCCGGAACCGGTTTGTGGTGGGGGAATCGCCTTCCATGAAGAGTGAAAAGTTGAGATCCACCTTACCGAGCGAGACTAAATTGCCGTTCACCCGCGTGGTCGTGGCCGCGCCCCGATAATCACCGGCAATGGTGGGCACCTGCATCAGCACCGTCACGACCCGCTGGATGACGCCGAAGTCGACGGTGAACGTTCCGCTGTAGGAGCCGCTGGTGAGGCCGTTGCGATTCACCGAGACCATCACATAATCTGGTTCGGAGGCCGTGGTGCCGCTGACGGATGAGAATGAGAGCCACGATGTGGGACTACTCAGAGACCAGTTCAGAAGCGAGGAGTTCGTGTTGAGGATCGTGATCGTCTGTGTGTTGACCAATTCGTCAAACAGCATTCGATCCTGCGTGTAGGGGTCGTCGAGGATCCCGTTCCCGTTCAGATCTGTGCCGACGTCCTCGGGGCCAGCCAACGAAACGAGGCGTCCGACGTAAAGCGGATTCGTTCCTGTGTAAGGCACCGCCGATGCCAGAGGAGCATTGTCCGTGTCCTGCGCGAGGACCAAAGCGGGTGCTGGCCCTATGGACAGGCCTTCCCCACTGTAGATCCAATAACCGTGCCCCGCTTGGACGGACTTGAGCTCTCCGAGAGGTGGCCGGGCGGTCGTGTCGTATCCGACAAAACGTTGCCCCCCAGCGAGGGAGCTGCCGGCTTGGAACGTCCAAACCTGTGGGATCTTTCCTGCGCGATCGCGGAAGACAGATGCCAATGGGGTTGGCTGCGTCGCGTTGAGTCCTGGGAAACCTACGAGGTTCCAACCGCCCACAAGGTTCAGAGTACCATTCCACACTGGGCCTGAGAGCGTGAGGACGGCGTCGGACGTCATCTTTACCCAATAGCCCGTTCCGGGTTTGATGACGGTGAGGTCGGATGGGTATGCGGTGGAGGCTTGATAGCTCGTGTAGCCGCGTTGGATGGGATCGTAGGACCAGACGGATTCCAGAGTGTTCGTCCGATCAAGACCTGCTCGAACGTCAGCGATGCTGAAGCCGACGGTGTCGGACCCGACTTGAATGGAGATGAGGTTCCATCCCGTTTGAAGCGCGATCTGTTGCGTGGCAGCCGAGGCGGTGGGGGAGGATGTGGAAAGGACGCCCAAAAGCAGGAAAGCCAGCAGCCTGAGGTGAGCGACGAGCCCGTTTCCAAAGGTAGGGACGTCCCGCTGGGACGTCCCCATCCGGCGACAGCCGGATGGTTGGGGGCCTAGAGTCCCAAGGCGGCCAGGCAGGAGCTCAACAGCTTCAAAACCCAGAGCTTTCTCAACATCCGGAGGGCTTTTAAGCCTCAAAGCCTGCTCGAGAGGCCATGAGACACGGAGCCCCGAGGCATCCGGCTGTCGCCGGATGCGGACGCCCCGGCGGGGCGTCCCTACCTGGGATGGGACGACATTGGGCTGGTGGAGGCTTAGGGCTTGCATCATGGCTGTAGACGCTAGAATCCAGGGAACTCGGGCGGGTTGCCGTAGGTGTAGGTAAACCGGATGACGATGTCCTTGAGCTTGGTGAAGTCTAGGGTGCGGTTCGCGGGTTTTGAGGTGTCGATGCGCAAGATCCATTCGGTCGCAGCGACGGGACGACCTGCTAATCCTGGGGCATCGAATTCGGTGGGCGGGCGACCTCCGGTTGCGCCGTTGATGCGTGATGGGATTTTAATGGTGAACGCGGAGCGATCGATCCGGTTCCCGGTGTTGAATGTCAGTTTGAAGAGGTCGTCGGCCGCTGGGGGTTCCGCGAAGAATCGCCTGAGGGAGACTATGCCGCTCTGAGTCAAGTCCACTTCGGCGACCTGCGTGCCGCTGAAGCCGTTGTCGGCCACCAAATCCACTCGGATCGTGCCGATGCGCATGTTCCATTCGGTGCCTGTAGCCGGGAAGAAGCGGTTGTCCTCAATCGTGGTTGCGAACTTTAGCTCGAGCGAATCGTTGGCGGGGTTTTGAGGGTTGGGCACGCGGAGTGTCTGAAGCTTATCGCGGAACTGTCGGATGGTGTCACCGACGGTGGCTGAGAATGTGTTGCTGCCTGCGCTGTTGTAGTTCGTCCCGGGTTTCAGGTTAAAGATCTGTTCGCGCAATGAAATGGGTTCTGATGTCAACGGGCCTGCGTGGTTTGGACCCCGGACAGAGATGAGGTTGATCCGACGCAACTTGCTGTCCCATGCCTTGAGGGCGTCAAGGTAGTCTTTAGATTCGTCAGAACTACGGATGTTAAACACGGAATCCAATTGTGTGAACTTATCGAACAGTGGGTTCTCGAGGGCTGCGGGCTCCAGGCTGAGAGCTGGGGTGGTAAGTGGATTCTGGAAGGGTTCGGTCCATTCGTATTCCAGAGTCTTGGCGAGGCGATAGAGACGATCCACAGCGAAGTCGAGTTCCGCCTCGGCACGACGTTGCGCGCGGGAAACCACGATCCGGAAGGATGGATCTGTGAAGTAGAGGTTTTCAGCCGTGAGCCGGGTATGAGCAAGATCCTCGACCAGGCGGTCCATGCGTTGCTCGGCGTCCTCCAACGCCAGACGGGCTTGGTCCAAGGCGTTGTTCGCGCGCTCGATGGAGAGGATCAGGTTGCTTTGGTCTACGAGCATGCCTCGGATCTCAGCCTCGAGGTTGATGTCGTTGATCGTGAGGGTTTGCAGGGTTTGAAGCGCTGACTTCGCTCCTAACACCGCTGCTTTGGCAGCTCCAACGATTAGCTTGGCCACATCGCCCGCACTTGAATCGGCGAAGCCGTGAATTCCGAGTATCCCCATGGCGGCATCGAGCATGGCCAGACGGAAATCGATGACCACCATCTGAATGCTCGTTCGTTCAATGACTGCGTTCACCTGTGCATTCTGCCACTTTCTGATGTCGATTCGCTTAAACAGGTTGTTCAAGTCATTGACACGCTGTTGAACGTTCTGAGCGGCATCTAGCACGGCGAGCACTTGCTGACCCATCTCGCCGGCACTTGCGGCGCTGGTGGTTGGATAGTCGCGTAGGATGTTCGCGACGCGGTTGCGAACCGTCGCACGGAAATCCAGCTGGTCTTGGACAGTTTGTAGATTGTTGTATTCGGCTGGATCGATGCCGGTGAGGAGTTTGAGTGGGGTAATGTAACTCGTGCGCTGGCTCAAGAGTTCTGACCGCAGGGTGGCTTGGCGTTGGTCGAACTCTCGCTTTTCGTTCCGTGCCTCGACCTCGGCACTCTTCGAATCGGTCACGGCCTCGACGGCATCCTGGTAGATTGCGGCGAAGCTTTCGTTGGGGATGAACGATCCGTCGTTACCTAAAGGGTTGAGACCCGCGTTGATATTCTCGAAAAGGTCACGCGCGTTTTTGACGTGGGCGAGCAGAGAATTGCCTTCATTCAACGCAAAGTCGTTCGTGCTTTGCCCCGCTGCGAGCATCGCCAGTCCCAGGTAGCCCTGGAGCCCGGTCTTCTTGCATTCTTCGATCGATTCCACGCGAGCCGTGGGATCTTCGTTGGACAATCTGAAAAGTTTCTTGGCCTTTTCTACGCCACCCAGTCCGAGTTGGTTCAGCGTCGTGGTGAGTTGCCACCACTCGTTCCTAATCGGGATCGGCTTTTGACCGAGGCTCGGGTCTTCGAATGTGAGATAACGAGGGAAGTCGGGAAATGGCTCGGCCCCTTCTGGCGCTTTGGAACGAAGGATGTCGAGGCCGAACTCCTGAACCATGGCAAAGACATGGAACAGCCCCGCCTGAAAGTCGAGCTGGGCTACATCAATGGCCGCAGTCTCCTCGCGGACTCCGGGTGGGGTGGGCAGTCGATCCTCGGCCGTCCCGTTGGGGTCAACGATCCGAGGATACTTGATTCGCAGCGCGGAGATGAGTCGTTGATTGCCCACCAGCAACTGTCCTTGAAGCAGTTCATTCACGAGCTCGGCGAGTTGCTGCCTCTCGGCATCGGTCAACCCCGTTCCTTCCGGTCGGAGGTCTTGTTGCAACTTCAGCAACACCAACTCGAACTGATGGAAGTACACCCGATCGTCCCCATCCAAGCCGGGTGCGGTATAAGTTTGAACCAAATCGTCCCAATCGTACTGCTCAGGAAAACCGCGCCGGTAAGCACGTCCGAGGGCAAACTCCGGTAGTACCTCCACGATACGCACGCAGTCCTTCAGAGTGCGAACCAGCTGCTTTGGCGATGAGTAACTCGAGTCCGCGAGTCTCGTTTGATAATTCACCCGCATCGCGACATCGAATGATGCCTGCGAGATGCCAGGGGCGAGTTGATAGGTATTGGTTGGACTATTGACGTTGAACACTACGCCTTGCCCCGGCGAGAAGGCAGCCGTTCCTGTGAAATCCCAGTCCACGGAGTTGATCCGTCCAGCCTTGAGGAACTCGATCTGAGAGAAAAACCGGACGGTAGCATTGTTTGTCGCGAGTCGCTGCGAGGTTCCGAACGTCACTTTGAGGTCGGGATTGCCCGCAGCAAACTCAGTGACCTCCACGTACGGGTCGCGGTCCTGTGCTGGATTCCCCGTTCGCAACCCTGCCACATCCTCGGTCACACCGCCGGTTTCGGAGAACACTTGCCCATCCTTCGTGGTCACCGTGAGACGAGGTTGGACCTTGTAGAGACCATTTACAGCCCGAGCCCGGTCGAATGTGGCATACCAAACCGCATTGAGATTAGGCGTGGAGCCATCCGGCGGCCTGATTCCCTCGGCATCGACCACACCATCACCGTCGAAGTCCCATGACCACGTGTCAATACTGGTTCGCGGAATGGTGTTGGACGTGGACAGATAGGTGAAGGTCACCGCATCGCCTTCGTTGGCGTGATACGGTGTGGCGTAGAAGCGGAGGGATTGGGCGACCAGCTGCGACCCGGTCCCGCAGACGGACAAGAACCAAAAGAGTTGAATAACGATCCCGGGAAGCTTCATAGGATCTCGGATCTGTCCTTCACAGCTCGAAAGCAGCTAGGCGAATATGGTGGATTTCGATGACTTGGCCCGTAGCACCGTTGTTACCTACCCGAATCGTGTACGTGTGCTGGCCCGGAGGCGGGAAATCAAGAGTTGCGTAAGCTCCGAGTGGGAGGTGAAAGGTACTTCGGTGTGTTACCTGCCCCACAGCGCCAGAAAACTCAGCAATCATCTGGTTCCCTCGATACCACCTGAGAACGATGCCTGGACTCGGGCTACTATTGTCTAGCGGCCCTATCGCCCTTAGGTAGGCTTGAACACCTTCCTTGCCAGAGGTCAAGCCTATGAAAACCGGACGGCCCGAAGTTCGAATCGTAGCTTCCACCCCCACAGGTGTGTTGTTATTATCGACTTCGACCCCAGACTGCTGTGATGCACCCGAATCGTTGCTCAAGGCAACACCACCCAGATCGACACTCTGGGCTACGGTTCGCGGCGTGAGTTTGGAGAATCCTATGCTGCCATCCTGCAAATGCGTTGCGGTAACACTCTGATTGGCGATATGGCTGGCTCCCACAGAACCAGGCCCGAGGTGCGTTCCCGTGATGCTCCCCGCCAGCAACTTCGTTCCGTCGATTTTACCCGATACCGGATTGGTGGCACCCCCAGCCAGCAGGTCTGGCCAGCCGAATGTTCCGAGTTTATTCGCATTATCCGCATTTCGCGCCCAGAAGGCGGGAATCATCATCTGCCGTGGGACCATCTCGGGATCGGGTGTGTTGGGATTGTTGTCCCCATCGACGGTGACTCCCAAGTAGCGGGTCGTGGAAAAGTTCACGGCACCCAGTGGTGAGATCGAACCGAGGAAGACGTTAACCATTCCATTGATCACGCCGACTTTCTCATGGCGTTCATGCCAGAGAAGCACACCCCCCACGGCTTGATCGTAGAGTTGAAAAACGACGGAGAATTGGCCGTTCGTGTAGGGCGTGCCGGCTTGGTCGGTGAGTCGGCCCTGGAACGGGATGAGAGTTGGGGCCGGGGTTTGCGCCCGGATGGGTAAGCAAACCGAAGCGACGAGGAGGCACAAGACGAGGAGTAGCGAGGGTTTCATGTCAAGACGGGGTTGCGATCGTTAGAAAATGGTTTTTTGTATCGGCGAGTGGGGGGTGGTTTTCGCTTGGAAGGTAGGGACGGTGCGATGCGCCGTCCCCGTCCGGCCAACGGCCGGACGGAATGCGGCTGAGAGTCCCTTGGCTCGAAGCGGGCGGCAGGCGGCGCATGACACTGAGCCGGGGGGCGGTCGACTGGCGTCGACCGCGGACGCCCCGGCGGGGCGTCCCTGCCTTCGCCGCACCGTCCCTCCTGCGCGGAACCACCTGACACACTGAGAAGCCTCGGTCTACGGACATTGTCACCACCCAAACGCATAATCATTGGCATCACCCATACGGCGTGACGCGGTTCGTTGGTTAATCCGCCTTTAACTGGTAGAAATAGTGTTGATTCGTGCCAGTCCCTCCATCCCAGTAGACTACGGTTCCACCGCCCAATGATGGGAATGTCGCAACGGTCTCATAGACACTCGTCGAACCCGCGACTTCTTGGGATCGCAAAAGTTGATACGTCCTATTGGTCAGGGTGCCGCTCCATTCCATGATTGTCCCGCCGCTCGGATAGGCATGCACTCGCGTGAACCATAACGAAAGCACTGGAGACGGCGGGCCACCGGCGACGCTCGGGCTCGGCGTGGGCACCACACCGCCGACCCCGCTCACCAGCGTGTTCGCGTTGAGATTGATCGACTGCACCAAGCCACGCGTCGCCGCGTTGAACGAGTAATCCAAAGCCACCGCGCCTTCGAAACTCGCGGTCCATACACGCGTGCTACTCGACAACCACACGGTCTGTCGATCATAGCCTGTCGTTGCACTGGTCAAGGAAAGCGCATTTTGGCCTAACGAATTCCCTCCCAAGACGGACTCGTAAGGAATTCGAACTCGGTAAGTATAGACGCCTCCCCCTTTGCTCACGAGCGGGGCTCGGACACGGACCGTGCGCCCGGTCGGCTTAGTCGAGACATCCCAGGTGAGCGTCGTCAGACCGTTCGGCTCCGGACTCACCGGCGACGGATCCCTGACCTCGCCGTAGAAGATATATCCCGGCTCGGGAATCCCGTCGGCGCGCGCAATGCCAACCAGAAAACCAGCAAGACCGAGGACCAAAATGAGATGTTTCATAATTCTTTCAAAGTTGAGTTAACACATCGCGAATAAGTGAAAAGTCCGCCGGGCAATCTCCCACTGCCTGCCTTGACGTATGTATCATTCTTGATACTTTGTCTCGGTAGATGAAAGTCGGACGCCCGATCAAGGTGGTTTTCTTTGCGACCGGAGCTGGCAGTGAGCCGGTGCGGGAATGGCTGCAAGCTCTGCCGAGGGAAGATCGCAAGACCGTTGGTGTGGACATCTTGAAAGTCCAGTATGCTTGGCCGCTGGGTAAACCGCTTGTGGGGAATCTTGGCGAGGGTCTTTGGGAAATCCGATCGCGGCTGGGCAACCGCATCGCGCGGACACTGTTCATCGTGGTGAATCAGGAGATCGTTCTGCTGCATGGCTTTGTTAAGAAGACCCAGAAGACCCCGGCCGATGAACTGAATCTCGCGAAACAACGAAGGAATCAGTACCTGCAAGCCTATGAAAAAGAACCCCCATCGGGGCAGTGACTTCCGGGACTTCCTGAAAGCGGAAGGAATCTTGGAAGAGGTCGAAGAACGCGCCATGAAACAGGCCTTGTCGCTCCAGCTTGCCCGGCTGCTCAAGGAGAACGAACTCACCAAAGCCGAGATGGCATTGCGCATGAAGACCAGTCGCGCCGCCGTGGACCGACTGCTCGACGGCTCGAACACCTCCATCACGCTCTCCACCCTTGGCAAAGCTGCACGCGCCCTCGGGTGCACCATCAAGTTTGAACTAACCCGGGCGTAGGAGGAGGGACGTCCCGCCCTTCGTCCGACTCATCTTCCCCCTAGTGTTTGAATTATTCTGAATGGAACCGCTGGTATCAGGGGTTCATATTGATATTATGTGTTGTCTCTAATAGTAGCACAATACACTTGCGCCCCACTCCAGATCCA
>Ga0172367_10006524_pt1 | contig 13676 bp, 13 predicted proteins | sample Lak10m_FD_114542 | JGI IMG/M metagenome (GOLD analysis project Ga0172367, IMG submission 114542) | Freshwater microbial communities from Kabuno Bay, South-Kivu, Congo - kab_022012_10m | ecosystem: Environmental > Aquatic > Freshwater > Lake | place: Democratic Republic of the Congo: South-Kivu...
ATGTTCCGTTAGCGCTTGTCAGATCGATTAAGCGGCAGGACCTTGCTCGAAAGCCGATGTTGCAACATCGGCTTTCGAGCAAGGTCCTGCCGCTTAATCGATCTGACAAGCGCTAACGGAACATATGTCGTGATCAATGATATAGGGCCAAGTGCAGTACTACGACAGCGAACTCCTTTTCGTACCCGCTCCCCCGGTGCGAGCCCAAGAGAATTGGTGATCGCACCCGACCCCGGAATAATCCGCCACTCAATCACACGAACTGAAGTACCCTGACTCGCATTAATAATGTTCTGCATCAGGCCCGACAGCTGCGTTTTCTGGGCATTTTCGGCTGCCAAGCCCGGCATGCCTCCGCCGACCTGCGATGACCGTACAGGATGGGTACCCGACCCCGCCTTGCGGATAATGAGACCGTCATGAACGAGTTGCTCAAGGGCCCGACGAACAGTGACACGTCCCACCCCATAGGCTTCCGCGAGCGCCTTTTCACCGGGAACGCCAGTCACGAACTGCCCTTCAATCAGATGCTGCCTTAACACCAGATATAGCTGATGGTATTTTTTGAGTGATAAACCCCCAGCAAACGGATTAAAGAGCCGCTCTTGCCGGTGAAGCGCAGTGAGTTCAGCCCCGTTCATTTTTAGAGTCCCAGGTACTTTCTTCTAAGCTCACTGTTAGACGCAAGCGCCGTAGACGGACCGCTCATCGCGACTTGACCGAGCTCGATAATATAAGCCCGATGTGAAATCGCGAGCGATTGCACCGCGTTTTGCTCCATTAATAAAATAGGCAATCCCTGCGAATTGATTCGCCGAATCAACTCAAAGAGCTCTTGGACAAGAATCGGCGATAGTCCGAGAGATGGCTCATCAAGAATCAGTAATTCTGGCTCCGACATGAGCCCGCGCCCAATTGCAAGCATCTGCTGCTCGCCACCCGAAAGGGTCCCCGCTAATTGATTAAAGCGCTCGGCAAGCCTCGGGAAAATCGCGACCGTTTTCTCAAGATTCTCGCTACGCCGCAAACGCCCCCTAAGATAACTTCCCAACTCAAGATTTTCACGAACGGTTAGATTGGGGAAAATCTTACGGCCCTCAGGAACATGAATAAGCCCCCGATTGACGATCTCTGAAGAACTTATATCGGTTATATCTTCATGATTAAACACAATACTTCCAGAAATTGGCCGACTCAGGCCTGAAATCGTATTGTTCAGCGTGGTTTTTCCAACGCCATTACTACCAAGAACTGCAACGATCTCACCCTGGCCAATCTCAATATCAATGCCCCGTAGAATCTCGACTTTTCCATAGCCTGCGCGCAACCCTCGAATCTCAAGCATGCCCACTATCTCCTCCGGTGGCGCCATGCCCGAGATAAGCCTCGACCACAATCGGATTACGCACTACGTCGGCCGGGGGTCCTTCTGCGATAATTTTTCCGTAAGACAAAACATACAGATACTCCGACAGTCCCATCACTGCCTGCATCACATGCTCGATCAGCAGAATCGTGACTCCCTGAGCACGGATATCCTTGATGACATCGACAATTTCACTAATTTCGGTTGGATTAAGGCCTGCCATCACCTCATCGAGTAGAAGCAGCTTCGGGGCGGTCGCCAGTGTGCGGGCCAACTCGAGACGCTTTCGCATCGCCACAGTTAGGCCAGCAGCAGGAAGCTCAAGAATTGACCCCATGCCCACTTGCTGTGCTATTTCATGAGCATACGCAAATGCCTCTTTTCGGTGTCGATAGCGCTGAAATGCGCCCACCGCGATATTTTTGTGAACCGTAAGCCGCGAAAACGGCTGTGTAATTTGGAAGGTTCGGACCATTCCCAGTCTCGCAATCTCATATACCGGCCGACCCTTTACGGAGGTATTCAAAAATTGAACATCCCCCTCATCAATCGATAGAAATCCTGCAATACATGCGAACAAAGTGGTCTTACCTGCACCATTCGGACCGATCAGAGCGATTATTTTTCCTTCAGGAACGATTAAAGAAGCATGATCAACCGCAGTCAGTCCGCCAAATCGTTTCGTGAGATTGTTAACAGCTAGCATGATCCGCGGCTCATTTTATTTTGGCCTGCGCTTGGTAAGGCGCTGTATGAGATCAATAAGGCCATTGGGCAGAAACGCAATAATCAGAATGAGCAATCCGCCGTAAATTACAAGCGAGAGCCCCTGAATATTGGTCACCACCCGAGCGGTATCGCTAATCGCAGCGAGTAGCACGGCGCCGATTAAGGGTCCGTAAACTGTTCCCGCCCCACCAATCATGCTAACCAAAAGCATCTCTACGGACTTGTCAACGCCAAAGACAATAATCGGGTCGATGTATAAAAAGTACTGAGAAAAGAAGCAGCCCCCTATACCACCAAGCGCACCAGAGAGGATTAGGATTTTCAGCTTTTCACTAAAAACATTGATTCCCAGCGCTCGAGCTGCATCTTCGTTTTCTCGTATCGCTGCCAGCTGCGCACCGAACCGAGAGTGCTTTAGCCAAATTGCAATCGCTATCGAGACAGTAACGAGTACCAAGATCAAAAAATAAAAGCCGACGCGCTCGGAAAATTGAAAATTTGCAACGCTCGGTTTTGCTGGAATCAAAAGACCGAGACCGCCCCCTGTAATCTCTACAGAGTTTGCAATGATTCTCAGCATTTCCGCAAAAGCGAGGGTAATGAGAGCGAAATATGAGCCCCTCAGACCCGCCCGAAAGGACAAGTAACCAATTAACCATCCCACCAGGCCCCCCGCCACTGCGCTCACAGGAAGTCCGATCCACGGGTTGACTCCAAAACGCACCTGAAGAATGGTCGAGGCATAGGCGCCAGCGCCAAAAAAGACCACGTGCCCAAAGGAGAGCTGACCGGCAAACCCACCCGCGATATTCCATGATTGCCCAATAAAGGCATAGAACAAGGCCAGGACGCCAAAATTCACCATAAAGGGTGACGGAAATACAAACGGAAAGATACAGGCGACAGCAAGTATCAATACGTGGCCAGTCCAGGCGATCGGCTCGGGTGTCCGCCTCATCCTCGCGCCCCGAATAGCCCTTGGGGCCGAAACAGAAGAATCAGAATGAAAATTAAAGAAATGCCAATCTGTCCAAGGCTCTCGCCCAGGAAAAGACCTCCGAATGACTCTGTCAGCCCAACGATCAGACCACCGACGACAGCACCGAGAAAGCTCCCCATGCCGCCAAGCACGACGACCGTGAATGCCACCAATACGAAGACATGCCCGGTGTACGGCGAGACATAAAAAATTGGCATCAGTAGACAGGCTGCCGCCCCAAGTGTGGCCACTCCAATGCCATAAGAAATTGCAAAGATCCGGTCCACATCAATCCCCACCAGTCTCGCCCCCATGCGTTCCTTTGCGACTGCACGAATGGCCTTGCCCGTATTACTTTTCTTGATATACAACCCGAGTAATGCGCAAAGCAGCATCGCAATAAAAAAGGAGATCACCTTGGGCAGGGAAAACAACAAGGGACCAAGCTCCACCATGGTGTCTGAGTATCCGACAGTAATGGTTCTTGTATCGCCTTTAAAAAACATCAGTGCAAGATTTTCAAGGACAATCGAAAGGCCCAGCGTTATCAATAAAATATTTTCGTCTTTGCCACTTGAAAATCTGCCAATAAGCCCTTTGTAAAGTACATATCCAATCGCATACATGGCTGGCACCATGATGAGCATTGAAATATAGGGATCGAGGCGCAATTTAATGAGAAGGTAATAGACGCCAAACATCCCCATCATCAAAAGACTGCCGTGCGCAAAGTTAATGATATGGAGCACGCCATAGATCAGCGTCAGGCCAGAGGCTACGAGCGTATAAATACCGCCGACCAACAGGCCATTAAGCGCGGCTGAAATTAGGATGGTTGAGTCCACAAAGACACCTCGAAAGAGGCCGATAAATGAAAACAGAAAGATGGGGTCGGCCCCAAATAGGAATGGGGCCGACGGTCAGGCATTCAAGACATCAGGCCGTCTAACCGATTTTTGGCTTTGGAAATACGGCTTTCTTGGAAGCAAAACGGCCCGGCCATACCACCTCAATATCGCTCGCCGTGGCCTGGAGCAAAGCACCACTTCCGCCCTGATTTTGTCCGTTGATAAATCGTGTTGGACCATAGGGCATAAAGTGATTGGACCAAGTGCTGGATTCAAGCGCGGCGATAACCTGCTCCTTGGCTGCGGTTTTAGCCCGCTCAAGGGCGTCAACGTAAAGCATGGTCGCGTTGTAACCGCAGTACACCTCAAACGTAAACAGGTTGCCAGTAGATTCAACCCGCTTTTTCATCGCCTGAGCACGCTGATTCGTTGGGCTAAACCAGTGGTTGAAGTCCATCATATGCTCAGCGACCTGCGGCTGCTCTTTCACTAACCGATAGTTGAAACCGCCACCCAGCACACTAAAAAATGCGGCAACATCAACGCGCTGCTGATACATCGTCCGCGCTAACAGCACATATTCGTTTTGATAATTACTCATAATGACCAAGTCGGGCTTCAGCGACTTAATCCGCAGCACTACGTTATTAAAATCTCGAGTTGGATTAGCATGCTTAATTTTTTCTACAGCCTGTACGCCAATTGAAGGCAGCTTGCTCTCCATCAGGTTCGCAGTGCCAGTTCCGAATTCAGACTCTTCGTGAACCAATACAGCGGTTTTTGCGATACCACCTGCTGCTTTATTTATCTCGCCAAGAGCAATTACTGCATCATCAGCACATTTGCCGAACCCAGGCTTAAACCGAAATACATTTTTTAAGCCGCGATTCACGATGGCGTCAGACGCACCGACATCAATAAGGAAAGGGGTGTTGTATTTCGCCGCCGCCTGTGTTGCAGGCAATGCAATTGCGCTGGAAAAACAGCCCACATAAGCCGACACACCCTCTTGCTGCATCCGCTCGACCTCAGAAACCCCCACCTCCGGCCGCGACTGCGAGTCCCCCAGCACCGCCTGGAGCCTTGCGCCCCCCATCGACTTGATACCGCCGGCGGCATTGACCTCGTCAATGGCAAGCTGGCATCCCAGCCGACCCTGCCCTCCGCTGTACGCCAGTCCACCGCTTACGGGATGTACCAGGCCGATCTTGATCGGCGCGGGCTGCGATAAGAGTAGTCCAGGGGCCGCCAAGAGCGGGCCTGCGGCGCCGATTTTGAGAATGTCGCGGCGCGATACGGATTTCTTCGGGGTCATGGGGAGCGTCCTTGATAAAAGTTCGGAAGGATTGTTCCAGTTATGGAACAATTGAATCCGAATATGAAAACCTAGGTCCCAATTGTCAATATCGGGATTGCCCTTAGGTATGAATGGACATGCGGTAACACAGGTCCACCGCAGGTTTTCGAGAATTCGCTGCACCGCATTGTGACCTTAGCCGCAGGCTATGATCGCGGGAGTAATGAATATTTGCTTCTCATAAATTGGGGCAGAACATGGAACTATCGGATAAAACTGCACGGCAGATTTTTGAAGCTTATAAAGCAAACCCGACACGTAAGCGGTTCGGATTCGGCAAGGTGCCCGCACTGATCAATATCGACTTACAAAAAGCCTATACAGCAGTGGGTGAGTTCACTACAGCCTATGAGACGAATCCGCTGCAGCTGGAGTATGTCAACGCGTTGGCTGCGGCATTTCGTTCAAAGGGATTTCCGGTCGTCTGGACGTATGTTGCCTACATGGATTCCGGAGAAGACTGTGGTATCTGGGGAACGCGAACAAACACACCGGATTCCCTGCAAAATATAAAGGTCGGCTCGCGACGCTCGGAGTTCGATGACCGACTTCAGATTGATGCTCAGAAAGACATTATCGTGAATAAACGCATGGCGTCTGCATTCTTTGAAACCAATCTGGGCTCAGTGTTCAATTTTCATGGTGTTGATACCGTAGTGGTCACGGGCGGATCAACATCCGGCTGCGTGCGCGCCACTGTTGTTGACAGTCTCTCACGCAGCTATCGCACCATTGTCGCCGAGGAATGTGTAGCAGATAAACATGAAAGTCCGCATTTCGCCAATCTGTATGATATGGCCGTGAAATATGCCGATGTGCTATCTGCTGATGAGGTGCTAACTCACATCAAAGCACTGCCGGATACCAAAGGCAAGGCATGAGAGACCCGCAGTATTTCAACTACCTACCCTATCGAAGACGCCCGGTAATTCGGTGGCCGAACGGTGGCCATGTGGCCTTCTGGGTCGCCCCAAACATTGAGTTCTATGAGCTCAATCCACCACGCAATCCCTCCCGCGCACCTTGGGCGCGACCATCACCCGATGTCGTGAATTATTCGTATCGTGACTACGGCAATCGCGTGGGATTCTGGCGAATGCTCGAGTCAATGAAGCGCTGCGGCATGCGGGGAAGTGTTTCTTTAAACGTTGCCACATGCGACCACCATCCCGAAGTTATACAGGCCTGTATGGCCCACGACTGGGAATTTTATTCTCACGGTACTTACAACACGCGCTATCTCTTCAATCACACCGAGGCACAAGAGCGGGCTGTACTACAAGATTCAATTGATACGATTTTGAAGCACACTGGGCAGAAGCTTGATGGCTGGCTCTCCCCCGCCCTGACCTATACCGAGCGCACGCTGGATTTAGTTGCCGAGATGGGCCTGACTTACGTATGCGACCTTTTTCACGACGATCAGCCAACTCCTGTGAATGTCAAACAAGGGCGATTGGTGAGTGTGCCGTATTCACTCGAGATGAATGACACCATCGTTTACAACGTCAATCTTGTATCGCCACGCCGATATGCAGATATTCTCAGGCGACAGTTCGATCGGCTCTACGAAGAAGGAAAGACTTCGGGGACCGTTATGTGCATCCCGTTGCATCCTTATTTGATTGGACAGCCCTATCGCCTCGATGCATTCGAGGAGGCGCTCTCCTACATCACAGGCCACGATAAGGTATGGCTGGCAACGGGCAGAGAGATCGCAAGCCACTACCTTGAGCACTACTACGATGAATTTTTGCTGGCCAGCACCCCCGTAGGAGAAGCGCCGTGAGCGGCCTACCCGAGGACTATCTATCAACGCCACTCAGGCGCTACGGCATGGACCATGAGCGTTACGACTGGTCGATGCTTCCTGAGAGAAAGCCTGTTAAGTGGCCGAATGGTGCGCGCATCGCAGTCTGGATTATTCCCGCTCTGGAGTGGTTTCCACTGAACATGAAGGGGCAGCCATTTAAACCCCCGGGAGCTATGCAGACTGCTTATCCAGACCTTCGCCACTACACCCTGCGCGACTATGGAAATCGTGTCGGTATCTATCGCATTATGGAAGCGCTCACGCGCCGCAATATGAAAGTGTCTGTGGCCATCAATGCGGCAATCGCAGCTCGGACACCCAGCCTGGTTCGAGAGTGTGCCAACCTCGGATGGGAGATCATCGCCCATGGGCGGGATATGGACCATCTTCACCATGGAGGAATGGCCGAAGAAGAGGAGCGCCTGCTTGTCATCGACTCCATAAAGCGGCTCGAGGACTGCTCAGGGCAGAAGATAGTCGGGTGGCTATCGCCCGCTAAATCTGAGTCTTTTATTACCCCCGATTTAATCTCTGAGTCGGGACTGAAGTATCTGTGTGACTGGGTCAACGATGACTTGCCTTATGTCATGAGAACCCGAAAAGGATCGGTCATATCGATGCCGCATCCGATTGATATTGATGACTACACCATCTTGGTTCAAAACCACCATACCGAAGATGATTTCCGGGATGCATTAATCGATCAATTCAATTTTCTTTACAAAGAATCCTCTCCCGAGGCCGGCCGAATTATGGCCATCTCCCTGCATCCTTGGGTGATTGGGCAGCCTTACCGAATAAGTGCCCTCGAACAGGCCCTGGACCACATCAATCGCCACGCAGCAGTTTGGTCAGCAACCGGCGCTGAGATCCTCAACGCCTGGTCAAGCCAAGCTAAATAAGGTTCGACCGCTACGCTTAGCGCGATTGTTTGGCCTCGGCCAGATCATTCCAGACGTCCTGTCGGCAGATTTTTCCGTTTGCCACTTCAAAGCGATCAATGAAGCGAACATTACGGATCTCGCTACCATCAAGCCACTGGCCCTCAAGGTAGCCGAAACAGTAAACGACCTCTGAATCCCCCCGCCAGCATTGATCAAATTGCTCATAGACCTTACTGACGCGTGCGTAGCGGGAGCTGGCCCACTGTAAAAGCTCTTCAAGCTTTTTCATCACGGCTCCACCGGGGAAAGTCATACGAAAATCATCGGATAGCCACTGCTTCGCAGAAACCAGGTCGCGTCGCTGCATTAGATCAAGAAAACTCTCGACAACAACCTTTCCATCGGCAAGTTCTGCGCCCCCCGCCTTAAACACGCGACCATCTCGCATATAGGTCGACGCGTGATAGATCGCCACAGTCGTACCTGAGGCAGGCGCTGCGATAACGGACCGTACGGCATCCGCAAGCCGCTGCACGATGCGCTCCTCAGCTGAGGGCGAATACCCCGGAAGCAAGGTCACTTGGATGACTGGCATGCTGGTGGTCCTGGTTAAGCCGAAATTCAATCAAGGCTAAAAATAAAAAATCGCCTTCAGGCCGACCTCGAGCGTCTGATTCTTCGGCTCTACGATTGCGGGATTTCCGCCACTTTCCGACTGTCCAATCTTCCAGTATTCAGCCGTTGGACCAATGGACCACTTAGAGTATCGCCGCATCAGACTTACACGAAGACCATATCCGCTATCCTGATCGAGGGTAACGTCTGAGCGCAGGGGGTTATAGTCGGTCACCCTTACTCGCTGCTTTCCCTGAATCAAATGCAGCAGCTCCACAGTTGTATGCAATTGCGATCGATCAGCAAGAAAAGCCTTATGCGTTAGGCCTATCGAAAGCGTCGTGTATAAACTTTCACGGCGATAGCCAACGTTACCAGTTGATGTCCGGCCACGTAGATCGTTAAAAAGATAACGAAATCCCAGTGCTGTAAATGGCGCCAGAACATAACTACCCTGATCAAAATCACGGCCAACTAGGCCTCTGACCTCGTAATACCAATTTGGCGTGTTATCCAATGTTCCGCTGCTGGGGCTGGAATAATCCGCATGGCCAGTCGCGAAACGGACCTGCCCGCCAACAAACCAATTGGCCTTGTTATTTGGCCACTGAGGCTGGAATGCGCGTGTCGCAGCATAATCAAACCCAACCTTTGCTGCTTTTAGGGACATCACCCCGGGCTCTTTATATTCGTAGCCTGATGCAGAAAACCCCACACTGTTTTCCGACCGTGTCAAAAGGCTTGAGGTTTGGGCTACTGCAGCGGGCACGCTTAGCATATAAAGACCCACAACCGCCACCATCAGGCCGCCCAATGATTTTAGACATCGAGTTTTCATCATCTACTCCAACATGGTTTTCTGTAACTGAATTTAATTCACAGCAGGAGCATAACCGGTATCTCGCTTGCTGCGTGGCGTGGTAACTCCATAAAGGGTGAAGTTTCGGTTCAGCCGGGCACCGCCATCTCGCGTTAAGGGGCTATAGACCAAGTTGGCGGCATCACCACTGCGTGTTGTGGTCATCACATCAAACGGTATTCTGAGGTACATGCCCTTATCGAAGCTGCCCTCGCCAAAACGCTCTGCCGAGACATTCGTGCGCGTCGCCCAGGCACCGATTGAAACGCCATTTGCAAAAGTTCTGCTGATATCGAGAGTAGCGCCGATATCACCAGCAAGGTATCGCCCTGCTTGAACTCTTACATGGGTTGATTTCCAGCCAGTATCCCAATAAGCGGTCGCGTGGCCCGTTGCTACGCGATAGCCCGTCTGTGTGCTTGCATTTCCAAAACCGAACCACTGGTTAAAGTCTCGCTGCTGCACCTGATTGATATCCACTCCAAAAGCGATTGGGCTATGCCATGGGCGATACAGCCACTCACCGCCAACACCACCATACATGCTCTCGAGGTAGCCCGCGTAAAAACTATAGTACTGGTTCGGGGCCATCTGCCCGAAATGCGTAATCTGCAAATTTGGGATATTGATACGCGATTCGATCATATATTCGCGCATGTAGGTTCTGACACGTGGAAGTTGGCTTGGGCCGGTGTACTTAAAATTATCGTAGTTATCAATCAGATTCAGACTTAATGCCCCGCTCACAGCGATATTGTCAGTAATTCTGTATCGCATCGGAAACGCGACCCCCGCCCTAAACAGCAGAAACCCATCGGGGCCGCCAATATTTTGCTGCCAGCTGGGTACCACCCCGTACCCGAACCGCGGTGCGGTACGCTCCCAGAGGGCCTCACGGGAGACGCTTTCAATCGCTTGCGGTTGCCTCTCGGCAATTGCAGACAATTTCCTGAGGTCCGCATCAAAACGGGTATTTTGACTCGCCCAGATCTGGCGCTGGATGACCCGTTCGCTCAATGCAACGCCCTGCTCTGTAAAGACCAACTCGAATGTTTCAATCGCAGATGGCGCATCCCGGTGCAAGACTGCTGCAATTCGATCGATACGGTCGCCCCAATGCACGCCACCTACAGCATCTAGAACAACCCGAATAGTCGACTCGGTTCGACTAATTTTCTGAACACTCCAGCCGCTCATGCTAAAGATATCAACTGCCGTGGCGACCCACAGTGGATCTTGGGTCGGGCGAGCAAGAATAGATCGCGGGGTGGGCTGATCGGAAACCTTCGGGGTATTTAGCTTGGATACCGAGGTGCGCAGTGTGAGGCCGAGCATCATTGCGTTTCCACGCTCGACTCCCATCGATAGATGCAGTGAAGGGTGGTAGCGGTATACAACCCCCAGGTTGATGGGTGTCCGCTGTCGTTGACGATTATTCAGAGGTTCACTCTGATAGTCGTTGCCGTCATATTCGACCTTTAAGAGCCAGTTATCCCAGGGCGTGTGATACTGGAACCCGCCGAAAATGGCGGTCGGCCCGCGGAAAAACGCTGCTGTATTGGGCGTTCCGCCTTGCGGACTGTTAAGAGACCGTGTTGTAAATCGCTGATCAATGAGTGAAAAGGGGTTACGGACATTGCCGCTAGCACCAAGATTTCCCCATCCCAGTCCAACGCTCCAGTCGAAATTACCGAAACGCTTATTTGCTACGAGAAATTCGCTTGAAAATAGTCCTGTGCCACCCAGATCAATCATGCCGACTGCAAGCTGCGGAAAATAGGCTGACTCCTCGGTTAGCCTTAGCCTGAAATCAATACTTTTATCTTTGTAGGTTTGATCGCCAGATAAATTTGCAGGGCCATACAAACGATTAACAATATCGGTATAACGAAATCCCGCCTCAAACCAATCAAACGGCTGCAAAAACACATTAAATTTTTGGTAAGGAAAGACACGATTAAAATTGAATCTAGCTTCGCCTGCTTCAGCAAAGCGTGCGCTTGGCGTCTGCAGTAGCCCCGCCATGCCCCAGTTATTGCTCGTCAAAACTGGATCCCGAGCGGTCTGGCCTCTCACCGTAGGAAAGGGTGCGTCCACTCGCAATGCATCGGGTGCGAGCCCCTTCGACAAACGCGCCACCTGAAGAATGTCGTCGTAGGATTGGGTTGCGAGAAAGTCAACAAGCTTCTCGGAAACGGCCTCAGGCCACCCGCTGTCGCGGCTAGGAGCCCAGATCACTGCGCCTGGAGCCAACTCATCTTGGTTTTGACGATTCCAACTGGCGATACCAGAGCGCTGAATTAATCCGTTGGGCTGCACGACCCAGGCCCAATCAACCCGCAGAGAACCGCTTGGCTCGCAGGCCCCCACGTAATCCAAAATAGTGCCGCCTGACTGGTGCGGAATCGTGCACCAGGTTCCATCCTCCCTCAGGGTCGTGACAGTCCGAGGCCGCTGTGGCAAAAGTACAACATGGTCCGGCTGCAAAAGCGGATCAGACTTGGAATTGGCTTGAAGCCAGCGTGCCTCTGCCAGGGGGACAGTAATCCGCCCGGTAGCCGGTAAGGCCCGAATCATTGATGCCAGATAGGCCCGTCCCGCGGGGACAGTTCGATCAGAGCGTGCGATCTGCCCGAGTAACTCGCGCTTTTGCGCGTCTTGGGCAGACCGCTCGGCAGGGACCCTCCAGTTCAGGCCCAGTAGATAGGCACGTGGCGCATCCGGCTGACGGAGGAGCCAGTCACTGAGGCGTTCATCGGCCCTTGGGGCGCTCGATCCGGCCAGCGGGAGCGTTACTTCGCTCTGGGCCTGACCAAGCGCCATCGGCGAGCCTAAAAGCAGCCCGAATGCCAGAAGAATCGGCTGGAAATTTTTATGGGCAAGGACAGATTTCCAGGCAAAACGAGGGGGACGTTCAGGGGTCCAGAAGGAGGCCGCAACCATAAGGGCCTAGGGTTTGGTCACTGGCCATGATTGCCAGGCGATACAAAGATCCTGAGCAACGCATTGCTCCCCATAGACAACACTTACAGCTCCGTTTTCTTGGCGCAACCCAAACCGCGCAGAGGGCAGCTCATGACGGGTACCCTGCACTTTTTCCTCGAGCCAAATAAGGCTTTTCGCAGAAATACCGAGAAGCCTCGCATCGGCGGGTGGATTAATCGGATAAAGCGAAATGAGTTCCCTGATTCCGAATCGGTATCCTGGCATCTCATCTCGCTCACGAATAAACCGTGCTGATGACTGCTGAAGCATGCTACTCCATGAGGGTACATCAGCATATCGAACACTGCGCCAATCAACTTTCAGGCCCGTAGTCGCAAGGATGCGGCCATTTTGCAAACGAAGCACCTCGCCTGCATTGCTATACCAGGTCTCAATCGGCCCAGCGGGGTTTTCATCGACATAGCCGAGAACCATCAGCGCCTCTCGGCCATTTGCAACAACACGGAGATAGCGAAACTTGGGATTCAGAGCGACTGACTCCGCACCTATGCCCCTACCAAATGCCTCCGCTAGCGTTCGAGTAACTGGCGTATGTCCGCAGGCGGCAAGAAGCGAGACCAGCAGCAAACTAAGGAATACATGCGGCAAAACACGGCGGTTAGAAGTCAATCCCGGCACTGTTTAGAAGTTTGAATCAAAGAAAAAGGCACTTAGGGCCGAAACCCTTAAGTGCCTTCAGTGCATGCTAAAACTAAATTAACCGTCAGATACGACTCATAAACCCGTACCCGAGGGACCGGCTGTTCCCGTTGTACCAGTCGAAGCAGCAATCGTCGTTCCGGTAATACCTGCAGCCGAGGCCAACGATGAATAGTTCGTGATAGAATTGTTTGCGGCGCTTTGTGATTCAGCCGCCTTGGTCTCAGCAGTCGCAAGGTTGGACGTGTAGGCAGCCGGTATCGTCACACCTGCAGTAGCAAGAGCGTCTCTATACGCCTTGAGCTTTGTAATTGCAAAGTAGGAAGCCTCTGCGGCGGCTTTTGCTTTTTCGGCGGCTATATAAGCCAAGCCGACCCGCTCTGCCGTCGTACAGGTCGAGCCCGCACAAATCTGGCGACCCGTTTTTGTGCTAAGCACCGGACCTGCCGCAGCATTGGCTTGCGCAAGATCTGAGGCCGCATTCGTTGAGTCAGTTGCAGCATTAGCGGCTCGGGATGCGGCGTCCTGTGCTGCTGCACGCTCCGTGGCAGCAGACGCTCCGCCAGCGGTCACAAGAGCAG
>Ga0172367_10006526_pt1 | contig 13675 bp, 17 predicted proteins | sample Lak10m_FD_114542 | JGI IMG/M metagenome (GOLD analysis project Ga0172367, IMG submission 114542) | Freshwater microbial communities from Kabuno Bay, South-Kivu, Congo - kab_022012_10m | ecosystem: Environmental > Aquatic > Freshwater > Lake | place: Democratic Republic of the Congo: South-Kivu...
AAGCTCTTGAGCCATTCGATGCCTTCTTCCAGCGACTTCGGCCCTTTGACGGCCGCCATGATCTTCGGGAAACCGTGTTTCCGCATGTGCGCGATGGTCTCGGGCCGCGAGCTGTCGGCCACGATAGGCCACTTCTCGGCCTCTGGTACCTGCATGAACAGATCGGGCGTGTTCACGATCTCACAGCCGACCATGTAGGCTTCGTGGTCGATGTAAAGCGTGCGGCCGACGATATGGCAGCGCACCAGCACCGTGGGATCGACAGCGAAGCCCCAGTCTGCGCCCATGCGATGCACCGCGTCTGGCGGTGATTCGAATTCCTCGATGCGCCAGTTCCGGAACACGCGGGCCTCGCTGTTTTGCAGGTACTGGCCTTGCCAGACGTGCGCGTACTTGTCAGGATCGCGGCCTCGGTCGTACTCCATCTCATCGCGCAGCACCTGGGGAAACCATGGGTTGTTCTGCCAGTTGACCTCCAGCACGATGGCGTCAGGCGGTGGCGTCGAGCCGCGCAGCAGTACGTCAATCGGGTCTGATGCTTCGCGTGGGTTCCAGGTGAACCACAGCTCGCTGCCGGGCTTGCGGATCGTGGGCCGGAGCATATCAAGGCTTCGCTGGCTAAGGCTTTGTGCTTCCTCGACCCATGCACAATCAACGCCTTCAAGCGATTTAATGCTGTCGCTGGTGTGGTTCTGCATCCCTTGGAACAGGATCATGCCGTCGCCATGCTTGGACTTGATGACGGCCTCTTGCACAATGAAATAGTCCGAGACGCCCATTTCCTCGATTTTCAATTCCAACAGTCGCTTGACTGACTGGGCCAAGGACTTCTGCACTTCACGCACGCAGACCGTTCTGCGCTTCTGATCCATGACGTGCGCTTCTATGACCATTTCAGCGAAGGCATGAGACTTACCAGATCCTCGCCCGCCGTAAGCGCCCTTGTATCGGGAAGGCTTGAGCAGCGGCAACACCCATTCAGGCGTTGGGATCTGGAGCGTTTCAGCTTTCGCCATGCTTCACCACAACGCGCTCGATGGTCTTGATGGCCAGCGGGTTCTCGGCATCACCAGACACCTCGATCTTGTCCCCGTACTTCTTCGGGGCCAGCTTGGAGAGTAGCCACTTGCGGGTATCAATTTGCAGTCGTTGCTTCTGAACAGCCGCCGAGTCGATTGCGCCAGTCGGCAAAAGCGCCGCCGGCTCATCGGCAATTGCCATTGCCTCAGAGGCAATATGCTCGATCAGGGAATTACGCGCCTGCGCGTACCTTTCGGCAAGCAGCGCGTCCGAGTTCACCCATTCGTAGAACGTACCGATCGCCACGCCAGCGGCCTGACAGGCTTTGTAGCAGCTCTGAGCGCCGCCAGTGGACATCAGATCAAGGACTATTTCGATCTTCTGGTTTTTGTCGGGATGGGGCGTTCCTGGCTTCCGCTTAGGCGCGGCGGCCTTCTGCTTAGGCTTGGTCATTCCCAATACTCCGGATCGTTGGGTTTCTCGGTCATCGTTCGGACAATCGCCACAATGCACACCAGCGCGAACACGATGAAGACGACTGGCAGCAGCAGGGCCACCAGTATCGCGCCGACTGTCCGTCCGATGATGTCGCTCATGTAGTGCTTTTGTGCAGCTTGTAGCCAGGTTGCTTTTCGACGCGCTCTATGTCTGCCAGAGAGTATAGCCGATCAGTCCCGCCCATGATGTACATGAGTGTGGGCCACTTGGCCAGTATCGACGGCATGGTTCGGACTGGCACGTCCCAGCGCTTGGCGATGCCAGCCATGCTGATGGTCTGGATCTTGCCCGTTCTCATATCGCCCAGTTGAGCTTCTTTGCTGATCGTTGAGGGTATGGTCTTAATTGACCCCCCTTGCGACAGGAAGATTTCGACCGCCGACAGGATCTCCTGACGCTCGGCCTCCTTTTGCTGCATGGCCGTCCGTGTCGATGCCGGTCGCTCTATTCTCGTCTCGCCGTGAAGGTCTACGGTGCCCCAACTGCTCATCGTTTCATTCCCATAAAGTCTATTTTTGTTTACCGGTCTGCTACCGATCTTTCGACCAAGAACGGTAGCGCTGGACGCCAGACGTGGCGCGACCTGCTACCGATGCTACCGATGCTACCGATCTTTTTCTATTGTTTACCCCCAGCTTTATACAGACCCCCCCACTCCCCTAAAAATCACTCTTTTATTTTCTCTACCCTTGTTAGTAGAAAAGAACGGTAGCAAGGGTAGCAGAAGGCTCAAACCCGCATGGAATATGGGCCTGAGCGCTACCGTACTCTTAAAAAAGAACGGTAGCAGAACGGTAGCATCGGTAGCAAACCCCTCAAAACGGCACTTTTAGCCGCCAACCCTTCACATTTTTGCCATTTGGGCGGCTGACCGCCTTTTCAAACCCCAAACCCTGCAAAACTTTAGCTATCCTTAATTCTTCGCGCCGGCTGATGTGCTTTTTGTCGAAGCTCAACGCATCGGTCAGCACTTCCATACTGGTGATCAGTTTTTTCTCGCGGTTGATTTCACCGGTCAAAATATCCTGTTCGTCGAGCCACGCGCCGACCACTTCCGACCAGGAATCCTTGATCATGTGGTCGTCGTGAACTTGCTTCGCCAGTGCCTCGGCCTCTCGGAATGCGATGCCGTTGGCCTCAAATAACCCCCTCGCCTCCGCCCACAATTGCAGCCTGTCGCGCTCGATGGCCTCGACATCAGCACCGTCTACCTTCACCGGCAGCCAGCGCCTGTTCCCCGTCTCATCGGCCAGGAACTCTTGCTGGTTTGTGGTGCCGACGAACACCAACCGCCTCGGAAACGTGACAGCAAACTCGCGGTATTTGGGAATCCAATTTTCATGCGTGCGGGTGATGAAGGCCTTGATATGCTCCAGCTCTCGGGTGTGCAGGCCGCGCAGCTCTCCGATTTCGGCGACTAAGCGCCCGCGCATCTTGCGGGCCAGATCGTCCTCGCGCTCATGGAAGGAAATCTCGGCAAAGAAGTCTGGAGCCGGAGACATCGCGGCCACCCCGCTGGACTTTCCAGCGCCCTGCGGCCCGACCAATATCGGCACCATATCGGCCTTGATACCTGGAGCCATGACACGCCCCGCCAGCGCCGTCCACAAGTACCGCGACACTGCCGTGGTGTACTCGCTGGGTTCAGCCCCGAAGTAGTCCACAAGGAAGTTGTCCACTCTGGCGACACCGTTCCAGTGCAACCCCGACAGCCACTCCACTGCCGAGTCAAAAGGGTTTTCATCGGCCACCAGCAGCACCACATCGCGGATCATTTCACGGCCGATAGGCTTGAAGCCTTGCTTTTCCAGCCTGATCCGCAGCCTGGAATAGTCGGCGTCGGTGAACTGCTGCCAGTCTGTACCGCCCTCCGGCACAAACATGATCTCGTCGCGGAACTGATCGAACCGGATCTCGATGCCGCAGAACGATGGCGCCCGCAGCGCCACGTTGCAGTTTTCCATCGTGGCCTCGATCTTGCCTTTCTTGTCACGTTTGAATTTCAGCGAAACGCTGACATGATCCTCGGGCAATGTCTCACAAACGAACACGTCGAAGTCTTCGACCTTCACCGGGTCAGGGTCGATGAATAGCCCCTGCTCCGAGGCCATCATCCGAAGCGTGCGGGCAGTCGTCACCGCGCCACTACCCCGGCGCTTGAAACTCTGCCAGGCGTTGCGCACATCCTCGACCTTGTACTGGGCGTAGCGCAACTCGCCAACCTCGTCCCTGCTCCTACTCCATTCATTGAACAGCCGGAAGCCCTCACGACTGCCGCCAGTCTCGTGGTGCAGGGCCATGCCAACGGCCAGCCAGTCCTCACGCGCAGTAGGCGCAGGGTCAAGCACTGACAGGATCTCGCGCAGCTGGTCGTCGGTGTAGCCCAGCGGCTCCTTGCTGGCACTGTCCACCAGTACCTGCCCGTCCTGCATCAGCTCCACCGCCTCGGCTGGCAGCAACGGCCACGACTCCATGAACACCGCCTCGGGCATCCCCAAAAGCGTCAAGTCTTCGTAACCCTCGCCGGTGCAGATCCAGCCCTTGCCATGCGTGCGAGTGTCGAGGCCCGAGACGCCCAGCACTGACGAGCCTTGCCGCACCTTGGCACCGTCTGGCAACCGGAAACAATAATGCTCTCCACCGGAGACGGTACGCTGAATCAGCGCGTCATCCCATGGCAGCGCCACGCCAAGCGCCGCCTCGACGGCCTCGCGGGTAACGCCTTTGTAAGTATCAAGGTCGATGAAGACATGGCCGGCAGGAACGCCGACACCGATGTTTTGCGAGAAGGCCAGATCGGCCACGCTGGCCATGTGAGTTTGCCAGCCCTTCACGGCAGGCCGCTTCTCGGGCTTGTCCTTGCCCTTGGTGTGAATCAGATTGACCGGGAAAACATTGAAAACGTGTGACACCGTGGTACGTTCGGAGTTCATGGTTTAGAATTGACCTTGTGTTGTGTGTGATGAATGGCCTCAAGGGTTGCAGCTTGGGGCCTTTCTTTTAATGCGGCACTTGAGCGACCAGCTCCATCGCCTTGATTTGTCCCTTGGTCAGGGCCTCTACTTGTATAGCACGTTGGGCGGGAATTGCCCCAGCTTGCAGCCACTGCGTCACCGCCGACGGGCTGACCTTCAACGTCCTGGCCACCTCGGCCTGACTGCCGAAGAACTCCACCATCTTATCTATCGCGCTCATACTGCCACCTCAGAATGTTGACTACAGCTTAATACTAGCCTAGTATCCCTCATGCGTGAAGCGCGACTTAACAAAACCGCCAAAACGAAAACCAAAAGGAACGACAATGCTAGAAGCCGAAATTCAGGCCCTTCGGACCGAGATCGTAGATCTGCGCCAGGCTGTCAACAGCCTGACCGCCACCTTGCTGGGCGTGGCCCATGCTACCCTGCCGGCCACCCCGGTCATCCCCGAGGTCGTCACCGTCTCGACGGTCGAGGCCCCAGCCCCAGCGCCCGAAACGCCCCCGACTCCCACGCCAGCCCCAGCGCCCTTGACCGTCGATGACGTGCAAGCGCTGTGCAGTGCGATGGTGCAAACCAACGCCGACATCAAGCCACGCATCAAGGCGCTGATTGCCACCTTCGACGGTGCCAAGACACTCAGCAAAGTGCCAGCGCGCCGCCTGCCTGAACTCAAGGCGGCGCTGGAGGCGATGCAATGAAGCAACACGCCAAACTATCGGCCAGCGGCTCCGTCCGCTGGATACCCTGCTCCGGTTCCGTCAAGGCCGAGGAAGGCCTGCCGGACACGCGGTCGATCTTCGCTGATGAAGGCTCAGCCACGCATGAGCTGGCAGAAATCTGCGCGATCAACGGCGAGTCGCCGTTTGACTGGGTGGGTTGCCAGCTCATCGAGTACAACGCCATCACCGCCACTCAGGAAATGGCCGAAGGCGTGCAGTGTTATCTTGATTATGTGGGCCAGTTCTACACGCCCCAGACCGAGCGCTACACCGAGAAGCGTCTGAACTTCTCCGAGTGGGTGCCGGACGGGTATGGCACTGCCGACACGATCATCTACGGCAACGGCACCGTGGACGTGTTCGATCTCAAGTACGGCAAGAACATCGTCTCGGCGCAGGGCAACACGCAAGGCATCCTCTACATGCTGGGAGCCATCGAGGACGAGCTGGTCGAGACGCACACTTTCCGGTTCCACATCGTGCAGCCGCGCCTCGACCACATCGACACCTACACGCTGACGCGCAGCCAACTGCTGGAGCTGGGCGAGTGGGTGCGCGAGCGTGCCGCGCTGGCGCTGTCACCTGATGCCGAGCGCACGCCCGGCGAAGACCAGTGCAAATACTGCAAGGCTAAGCCGACTTGCCCAGCGCTCAACAAGTTGGCCGAAGATGTGCTGATGACGGATCTGGACGCGATGAACACCACAAACCCTGATCAGCTCACGCAAGACCAACTACAACGCGCCATGGCCGCAAAGAAACTCATCGTCTCGTGGCTGGATGCCGTCGAACATTACATCAGCGAGACGATCTACTACGAGAATTGCGATGCCTTCGCCGGGCATAAGCTGGTGGAAGGCCGCAGCCTGCGGCAGTGGTGCGACGATGCCAGCGCCGAAAAGCGTCTGACGGCACTGCTGGGCGAGGAAGCGTTTGAGCGCAAGCTGCTCTCGGTCGCCAAGGCCGAGAAAGCGCTGGGCAAGAAGCGCACCGCCGAGATCAGCGACCTTGTGGAGAAGCCCCAGGGTAAGCCCACGCTGGTGTCGGTGGACGATCCGCGCCCGTCGTTCGTAAAAGAATCTGCCGATGCCTTTGACAGCTTCGACCAGTAAGTTAGACTTAACAGGCCGACAACGGCTCAACCAAAACGCTACAACCAAAAAGGTCAAAACATGAAAATCAAGATTCCTTCCGCACGCCTCTCCTTCCCCAGCCTGTTCAACATGGCCAGCTTCGGCGGTGAATCCACCGGCAAGTTTGAAGCCACGTTCATCCTCGACAAAAAGGAACACGCCAAGCAGATCGAGGAGATCGAAGGCGCGATCGCCAAGCTCCAGAAAGAACTCAAGGTCAAGCTGGCGTCTGACAAGCTGTGCCTCAAGGACGGCGACGAAATGGAGCGCCCCGAGTATCAGGGCAAGATGACGATCAAGGCGTCCACCAAGAAACGCCCGATGGTCATCAACCGCGACAAGACGCCCATCACCGAGGACGATAACGTTGTCTACGCCGGTTGCTACGTCAACGCGATCATCACGCTGTGGGCGCAGAACAACTCCTACGGCAAGCGCGTGAACGCCCAGCTTGATGGCGTCCAGTTCGTCCGTGACGGCGAACCGTTCGGTGACGGCGGCATCAGCGTGGATCAGTTCGACGGCTTCGATGACGGAGACGACGACACGTTCTAAGCTAACAGGGCCGGTCACTCCGGCCCTTTTCACATCACCTAGAGGCTACCCCTCCTCGGAGAATTTATGAAACAAATAGATTTATTTTCAAAAACTTTTAACTTTCAAGAAAGTATCGTTGAGATAGTTTCTTACATTGAAAAATTATCTCAAGATGAAAAAATAAATGCGATAAATACTATTAGAGAAAGTATTCATAACGTCAGCCCTTTCAAACAACAACCTGTTGATTTTGTGAAGTGGGTAAAAAACGACAAAGTTCATGCCAACGATTATAACCCCAATTCAGTTGCCCCTCCTGAAATGGAACTTTTGCGGGTATCCATTGACGCTGACGGCTACACACAGCCGATTGTGTCTATGAATCACGATAATATGTATGAGGTTATTGACGGATTCCACCGACACCGCGTAGGAAAAGAGTGCACCGACATTCAATCGCGGGTCCATGGTTATTTGCCATTGGTGCAGATTCGCGCCAGCCAGGAAGACAAGACCGACCGCATGGCGGCGACAATTCGGCACAATCGGGCGCGTGGAAAACACAAGGTTGAGGCCATGTCCGACATTGTGATTGAACTCAAGCGCCGCAACTGGTCCGATGAGAAGATCGCAAAAAATCTTGGCATGGATGCTGACGAAGTGTTGCGTTTGTGCCAGATCACCGGATTGGCCGAAGCCTTTAAAGATCAGTCGTTTTCCGAAGCTTGGGAAGTTGACAAAGGCGACCATGCTATTGGAGAAATAATAACTGATGTAATTGCAGACTTTAAGAGCGACGATAAAGGTCGCGTGTATCACACATGGGAAAAGTGGGAATGTTTTACCGCCGGGTTTTATGCAGAGCGTTGCGAAAACATGACAACGGAGGAAGGCGAAGAAAAGTACCGAGAGTTTTTGGCCAACCTTGAACTTTTCCGCTCCGCACTGGAAAGCGTTACAACTGAATGGCGCTATTCATGCGAGCATTACCTAACTAATGAACGCATGAACCGCATTGCTTGGCTTGGTCAAGCAAGTGTCGCATACGCGCTTCGTATTCCTTCATTATGTCGTGGTGGGTATCACAGATTAAACGAACAGGAAAAACAAGCTGCTGATGCGCTGGCACTGGAGTATCTTAATAAATGGCTTGTTGCCAATGGCCGTACAGAAGTTGATTACGAAAAAGCAGGTGGCAGAACCGAAGCGGAGTTGTACTAATGGCTGCAATCAAAAAACGCATTGGTGTCGATGTGCTGCAAGCGGCACGCGACAGAATCCGCTATACCTTTGACCACTTTGAGGCAGTTTATATCAGTTTCAGCGCTGGTAAAGATTCTAGCGTAATGTTTCACCTTGTCATGGACGAAGCAATCAAACGTAAACGCAAGGTTGGCGTACTGTTGATTGATTTGGAGGCACAATACCTACTTACTATCAAGCACGCCGAAGAAATGTTTAAATTGTACGCAAATTATATAGACATTTATTGGGTTTGCCTTCCTATAAAACTACGAAACGCGGTTAGCAACTATGAACCTGTTTGGTGCGCTTGGGACCCTGAAAAACGCGAAGATTGGGTTCGTCCAATGCCGAAGGGATTGGGCATAATTTCCGATCCATCCTATTTTGATTTTTTCCAGCCGCGAATGGAGTTTGAGGAATTTATTGAACTGTTTGCCGTCTGGTATGGGAAAGGTCGAACAACAGCCGCATTCATTGGTATACGCGCTGATGAAAGTCTGAATCGCTTTCGCACGATTGCTATATGGGATAAAGAAACTCACTTTGGTAAGAGGTGGACAACCAAAGTTGTGGACGAAGTTTACAACGTGTACCCAATATACGATTGGCATGTTACCGACATTTGGAAGTATCACGCTGCGTTCCCAAATAAGCCTCACAACGAAGTTTACGATCGAATGCAATTGGCAGGAGTATCGCTACATCAAATGAGGCTGTGTCAACCTTATGGTGACGATCAGCGTCGAGGCTTATGGTTATATCATTTGATTGAGCCGCAAACGTGGGGAAGAGTAGTCGCTCGTGTAAATGGCGCAAATAGTGGCGCGTTGTATATAGAAGAAACTGGAAACATAAATGGATACAACAAGGTTACGTTGCCACCAGGACATACATGGAGGTCATTTACAAACTTGCTTTTGGCGACCATGCCTGAAGTTACAAGAACGCATTACACCAAAAAATTTAACGAATGGTTGTTAGGATGGCACAAAAGAGGATACCGAGAAGGTATTCCTGACTTTGCTCCGAGAGAACTTGAAAAAAAATATTGGGCGCCTTCATGGCGAAGAATGGCAAAGGTTTTGCTTAGAAATGATTGGTGGTGCAAAGGCCTTGGTTTGACACAACCCAAAAGCGAAGCCTATGGTAAATACCTTGAATTGAAAAAACAAAAAAAGACAAAATAGAGGCTACCCCTCATGCTCATCATCGACACTGAGATTTACTCGGACTATTTCCTCGTCGCCGCGCTCAACACCGAGACGGGAAAGATCACGCACATTGAGGCCTTCGACGGCCAGCCAATTAACAAACCACGCCTACGCAAGCTCATGGCCGAGTACGTCACCATGAGCTTCAACGGCAACCACTTCGACCTGCCGCTGCTTGCCGCTGCTGTCAACGCCGGGTACAGCATCGCCCAGCTCAAGGCACTGGCCGACAAGATCATTAAATCGAACGAATCAATCTGGCGCATCCTCAAGGCGCATGAGCTGCGCGTACCGGACTGGGATCACATCGACCTGATCGAAGTCGCGCCGGGTCAGTCCAGCCTCAAAATCTACGGCGGCCGGCTCAACGCCCTGAAGATGCAAGACCTGCCCATTGAGCCGGACGCACGCATCGCGCCAGAGCAGCGCCAGATCGTGCGCGAATACTGCGAGAACGATCTGCACACCACGCACCTGCTGTACAAGGCGCTCAAGGCCCAGATCGACCTGCGCGTGGATATGGGCGCACAGTACGGCATGGACTTTCGCAGTCTCTCCGACGCGCAGATTGCCGAGAAGCTGATCACGCATGAAATGGAAAAGATCACCGGCAAGGAGTACCGCAAGCCCGAGGTCAAGGACGGCTTTGCCTTCAAGTACCGCGACCCTAAGATCATCCGCTTTCAGACCGCAGACTTGCAGGAGCGTTTCGAGCGCCTGCTGGCCGAGCGCTGGCAACTGGGGCCGAACGGCTCCGTCCAGATGCCGGCGTGGCTGAAAGAGTCGCGCATCAGGATCGGGCAGGCCGACTATCAGATGGGCATTGGCGGCCTGCACTCCTGCGAGCAGCGCCAGTGCATCCGGGCCGAAGGCAATATGGTGCTGGCCGACTATGATGTGGCCAGCTATTACCCGTCGATCATCATGCAACAGCAGCTCGCGCCCAACGCCTTCGGCAAGCCGTTCCTGACGCTGTACCAGTCGCTGATCCGTCGCCGCCTGGAAGCGAAGCGCTCCGGCGATAAGGTCACAGCCGACACGCTCAAGATCACGCTCAACGGCAGTTTCGGCAAGTTCGGCAGCAAGTACAGTACGCTTTACGCGCCCGAGCTGCTGATTCAGACCACGATCACTGGCCAGCTTGCGCTGCTCATGCTGATCGAACGACTGGAGAGCGCAGGTGTGCGGGTCGTGAGTGCCAACACTGACGGCATTGTGGTCTACCATAGCGAGACGCAATTTGACGCAGTGGACGAGATCACCTTTGATTGGATGCTCGACACGTCATATCAGCTTGAGCGAACCGCCTATAAGGTTATAGCCAGCCGCGACGTGAACAATTACGTCGCTGTGAGGACTGACGGAAAGATCAAGGGTAAGGGCATCTTCGCGCCCGCCAGCCTCGCCAAAAACCCCGATGGTCAGATCATCTACACCGCTGTGGCGCAGCTCATCGCCAAAGGCACGCCCATCGAGGACACGATCCACGGCTGCATCGATCTTGCCCAGTTCGTCACCATCCGGCGCGTGCAAGGCGGCGCGGTGTGGCGACATGAGCGCCTGGGCAAGGCGGTGCGCTTCTATCACTCCACGGCCGTACCGCCTGACGAGTGCATCCACTACGCGACGAACTCCAACCGCGTGCCGAACTCGGGCGGTGCGAGGCCGGCGATGGAGCTGGGCGGCTTTCCCGATGACGTGAACCATGACGTGTACATCAAGGCGGCGCAGGAGTTGCTGCTGGAGGTTGGGTATGCGTAAGCCGATGAGCAAATACCGGCACATGACACGAGAAAAGGCCGAGGAAATCCGAAAGGCGTACTTCTCCCGCGAGTTGACGCAAAAGCAACTCGCCGCCAAGTACGCAATCAGTCAGGCGGCCGTGTGCCGCATCATCAGTGGATGGACGTGGAATGCTAGAGAAGCACATCGAACACGCCCTAATTAAGCGCGTGAAGGCCCTTGGCGGCATGGCCGAGAAGTTCACCAGTCCCAACAAGCGCAGCGTCCCGGATCGCATCGTGACGCTGCCCGGTGGGCGTATCATTTTCGTCGAGCTGAAAGCCCCAGGCGCGAAACCAACCGAGAACCAACAGCGCGACCATGAGCGCCGCCGAGCGCTGGGCTGCGACGTGCGGGTTATTGACTCCATGGAGGCCGTTGATGCTTTTCCGTGACAATCTGCACGATTACCAGCGCCGGACGGTGGACTCTATCAAGACCCGACGCCGCTGTGGCCTCGCGCTGGAAATGGGCCTCGGCAAGACCGTCTCGACGCTCACGGCTACGGCTGACCTGCTCGATGGCTGCATGGTGGATCGCGTGCTGGTCATCGCACCGTTGCGCGTGGCAAACGCCGTCTGGTCGCAAGAGGCCCGCGACTGGGCGCATCTGCGCCGCCTCAAAGTTGTGGTCTGCACTGGCAGTGAGCGCCAGCGCCTGACGGCCTTGCAAAAGACGGCCGACGTCTACGTTATCAACCGTGAGAACGTCCCCTGGCTCGTCGAGCATTACAAAACAAAGTGGCCCTTTGATGCCGTCATTATCGACGAGTCGAGCAGCTTCAAGTCGCAGGCCGCGCAGCGCTGGAAGGCCCTGCGGCGCGTGCTGCCGATGATTGATTACATGGTGCTGCTCACCGGCACGCCAGCCCCCAACAGCTTGCTCGACCTCTGGGCGCAGCAGTACCTGATCGACCAAGGCGCAGCGCTGGGCAAGACGTACACGGCGTACAAGCAGCGTTTTTTCGACTCGGATTTCATGGGCTACAAGCACACGCCAAAGGCCGGAGCTGCCGAGAAGATCCACGCCCTGCTCGCCGACTCATGGATCAGCATGGCCGCCAGCGACTACCTAGAGTTGCCCGAGCGCATCGACCTGGTGGAGCCGGTCTACCTGCCGCCAGCTGTCCTCAAGGCTTACTTGGACTTTGAGCGCACGCTGTTGGCCGAACTGCCAGACGGGCAGGAGATTGAGGCGAGCAGCGCAGCAGTGCTGGCGAACAAGTTGCTGCAATGGTGCAACGGCGCAACCTACACCGACGACAAAGGCAACTGGTCGGCGCTCCACAGCGTCAAGCTCGATGCACTGGCCGAGATCATCGAGGACAACCCCGGCGAAACGGTGCTAGTAGCCTACAATTACAAGTCCGACCTCGCCCGCATACGCGAGCGTTTTCCGGATGCCGTGGTGCTGGACAAGGAGCCGGCCACGATTGCCCGCTGGAACGCCGGCGAGATACCCATGCTGCTGGCCCATCCCGCCAGCGCAGGCCACGGCTTGAATCTCCAGCAAGGCGGCGCGCTGTGCGTCTGGTACGGCCTGAGCTGGTCGCTGGAGATGTACCAGCAGTTTAACGCCCGCCTGCACCGCCAGGGGCAGACGCGGCCGGTGAGGATTGTCCACCTTGTGGCCTCGGGCTGTATCGACGAGCGAGTGATGGCAGTGCTGGGTCAAAAAGATGCGCAACAAAATGCACTACTTGATGCGTTGAGGCCTTGACGTAATGTTAAGTTCAGCTTAACTTATGTTTATCAACAACGCGGAAGGCAAAACATGAAAAACGAAACCAAGCGCCACTTGCTGCTGGCCGTCCTTGTCGCCATCTTCTGGGGCCTCGTCGGCTCCATGATCATGGACGACGAACAGAAGGCCGAGGCCCACTACTGCCAGATGGTGGCCGATGGCCTTTGGCCCGCGTACCGCAAAGGCGAGGTGAACTGTGGCAACTAAACTCTGCGCCATCGCAGGCTGCACGTTCCCAGAGGGCGAGTGCCGGGAACTGTGCTGGCATCCCGAGGAACGCCGCATGGACATCATCGGCCAGAATGGCAATGACGGCCTGCACTACCCCAGTCAGGGATCTGTGCGCGTCACGGTCATTCAGGACGGCAAGGTCGATCTGGAGTACATCGCCAGCTGGTCAGGCAATCGCCGCGATGTGCTGGAACGAGCACAAAAAATGATCGGAATGCTCATAAAGGAGAACTATTGTGATTGATCAAGAAAGCATTATCAGGCTTGCGATGCAGTCGGGCGTCATCGACAGCGCCGACATTGACAGCATCCACATCAGTCAAGCCTACATCGACGATTTGGCCCACTTTGCCGATCTGGCGATGCGGGTCGAGCGTGCGAATGTGGTCAAAATACTCTCCATTTACGCCAGCAACTTGCTGGAACTGGGCAACGCCAACGCGCACCACGCGATGGAGCTGGCCATTGAAATCATTGAGGGGCAGGCATGAACAAGCAACGTCAGGCGCTGGAATTGGCGCTGAAGGCTATCGAAAGTGGTGGCGCTGTGGAAGACATGATGGCTGCTGAAAAAG
>Ga0172367_10006527_pt1 | contig 13674 bp, 8 predicted proteins | sample Lak10m_FD_114542 | JGI IMG/M metagenome (GOLD analysis project Ga0172367, IMG submission 114542) | Freshwater microbial communities from Kabuno Bay, South-Kivu, Congo - kab_022012_10m | ecosystem: Environmental > Aquatic > Freshwater > Lake | place: Democratic Republic of the Congo: South-Kivu...
AAGCGAGTTGGTGGGCTTTACAGTCTCACAATCGGAGTATGTAATTTCATGCGACTTTATGGTGTGCGTCTTAAATACTCTACAAAATAGTTCTTTAAGTAATACCAAAATGACCCCGCAGAAATGGGATTTAGCTTGCTGTGGGTCATTTTGTAACAATGTCTAAACTTCATAAATTCACAAAAATTGAAAAAGGACTCCAAAAATAATAATTGATTGAAGCCCAAAAAAAGCTAGAATCTGGCTCTGGTTAATTGTTTGTGAGGAGGAAGTTGTGAAGTATTCGAAACCTATTCGTCGTTATTTGGCCCTATTTTTAAATTTCTTGATGGAAAAGCTTGAGACGGATCTTTTCAAACATTTCGGAAGCATTAATAAATTTTATTCATTAACAAAACTGGTTTTTCTTTGCCTTATGATTTTCACTGAGTGGAGTTGGGCAATGAACAACACCTCAAGTGCAGCGGGATCCCTTAAGGGCTCTGGTTACAATCAGCCTCCTCAGGAATTATTAAATGTAATGAGGGCTCCTCCTCCGCCGATACCCTTAATGAGTCCGAGGCAGAATCGGTTTCTATTGGTGGGAATGAATGAATATCCTTCCATTGATCAGGTGGCAACTCCCTATTTGCGTTTAGCGGGAGTTCGACTGGAACCCCAGAGCCGTGGTCGTCATGACACTCCAGGCGGCTATGGGATTCCGAGCTGTGTGAGCAGTTTGTCTGTAGTAATGGTTGCAGAGGCTGCAGAAAAGAAAATTGATATTTCAAAATTGTCCTGTGCCTCCACCCCCATTTGGAGCGCTGACGGAAAACATTTCTTGTTTAAAAATAAAACGAAGAAGGCCGTAGAGCTTTGGGTGGGCTCAGCGGAATCTGCAAAGATATTCCAATTGCCGGGAGTAAAACTCAATGCAATGTTGGGCCAAGAGGCACAATGGATGCCCGATCAACGACACATATTAGTAAAAATGGTCCCTAAAAATCTGGGAGTGGCTCCCGTAAAAAATACGAGTCTTGGGGGGCCCAGTATCCAGGAGTCCACGGGCGAAAGTGGGCAAAGCAGCACCTATGAAAAGCGAGATACTTTGACGAACCAGGAGGATGAGCAGCTTTTTGATTACTATGGAAAATCTCAGTTGGCTTTAGTGAATATTCAAAGCAAAGCCATTCGTCACCTGGGGTCTCCCGCCATTTATGATGAACTGGGTCCGGCACCTGACGGAATCCATATTCTTGTGACCCAAATTTTAAGACCTTATTCGTATCTGGTTACCTATTCTCGATTTCCAACCAAAGTGGAGGTACTAGATATTTCTAAGCTTCCCAAAATTCAACGCAGTCCTATTGTCAATTTACCATTGGCTGATCGTGTTCCCATCCATGGGGAGCGACTGGGGCCCCGAGAATTTTTCTGGAACCCCCACGAGCCTGCCACGCTTTTTTGGGTAGAAGCTTTAGACGGGGGAGACTGGAATGTAAAGGTCCCTGCTCGGGATAAAGTCATGCAACTTGCAGCGCCTTTTCAACTCCCGCCTTTGGAAGTTTTTAGAACCGAACAGCGGTTTGAGGGGCTGCAATGGTTTGAACAGCGCTCGTCTGCATTGCTTTATGAATTTGATCAAAATAAGCATTGGATAAAGGCTTTCAAGGTCAATGTGGATAATCCCCAACAGGAAAAGAAACTTCTCTGGGATCTTTCCAGCGACGAAAAATACGCAAATCCCGGTCAACCTATCACAAAGGTTTTAAAAACGGGCCATCGGGTGATACGCCAAAATCAAAACTCATTTTATTTAGCTGGTCAAGGGGCTTCTCCCGATGGAAATCGTCCCTTTTTAGATAAAATGGATTTAAGTAATTTCAATATTGAGCGCCTTTTTCGAAGTAGTAAAATCGAATATGAAAGTTTCCTTTCCTTTGTTGACGAAGATTATAAGATTTTTCTAACTCGTCATCAAACTCCGGATGACTTTCCCAACGTTTACCAGCGCAGTCTGGTGGCTCCCATTCAGGGTTCACAAGTTCCTACCTCAGCATCAGTGAACTCTGATACTCCGGCGGCCACTCAATCAGTACCTCAGACAGTTCCACTAGGTGAGGAACTTTGGACTTCAACACGAAAAGCACTCACTCATTTCAAAGATCCCACACCTCTGGTTCGAAAAATTAAAAAGCGCCTGGTTCAGTATAAACGAGCAGATGGTTTAATGCTTTCTTTCACCCTTTATACTCCTCCGGATTATAAAGATGGAACTCGAGTGCCCACTATTTTATATGCCTATCCTCTGGACTATGCCGACGCATCGAAAGCTGGTCAGGTCACAGGATCCCAGGCAACCTTTACACGATTGAGAGATTATAAATTATTGTTGCTAGCTGGTTATGCAGTGATAGATAATGCCGCATTTCCCATTGTAGGTGATCCCAAAAAAGCCTACGACACCTATACAGAACAGTTGGTGGAGGATGCGAAATCTGCAGTGAATGAAGCCATAAAAATGGGTGTAGCAGATCCCGATCGTGTCGGTGTTACGGGGCATAGTCACGGCGCTTTGATGACGGTGAATCTATTGACCCATACCAATCTTTTTAAAGCCGGAGTTGCTACAAGTGGATCCTATAATAAAACACTGACTCCTTTTGGTTTTCAGAATGAGCGTCGAACGGTTTGGGAAGCACCCGAGGTTTATAATAAGGTTTCTCCTTTTTTCTTTGCCGACAAACTCAAAACGCCTCTACTGATAATTCATGGAGACGAAGATGCGAATCCAGGTACCACTCCAATGCAGGCTCACTTTTTATATGAGGCAGTTCGCGGAAATGGGGGTACTGTCAGGCTCGTTATGCTTCCCCATGAGCCCCATTGGTATTCGGCACGGGAATCCAATGAACAGCAGATCTATGAAATGTTAAGGTGGTTTGATAAGTACGTAAAAGCAACGCCAACCACGTCTCAATAAAGCACTGTCTTTAATAATAATACAAAACTCAGTTAAAAAGTAGACCAAGGAGGCAAGAAGGAAACCGCGGAGGCGCACTACCTCTGCGTCGCACAAGGTGACGAAGTAGCCAACAATGGTCTACGAATTAAATGAGTTTGGTATAAGGGCGTTGAATAACCGACATAGCCTCGATCTTTTGGTCTTCGACATTAGATTTTTAAAAGCTCATCATCATAATGAATTTACCCAGACATCTTGCTTGTAATCTGAATTTAACGTTCCAATTCAGATGAGGATTCTGAGAATCAGTTTAGTTATCATCTTCATGGCACCTTGCTTGCAAAGTTTAAAGATGAGGGAGTTTCTGAAAGCAGAAAGTCCAAATATTTACTTTTTTCCAAGGTCAATGGGGCTAAACATGTTTAAAAGAGTCTTCAAGAGAGCATTTTTTATTTCAATTTTGGTTACCTTGTCTACTTTTTCGACAGCATATACTGCTGAACTCAATCCCTCTGGGGAGTTAGCAAAAGGTTTAGCCATTGAGCGGGTTTGGATGTTTGGAAAGCTGTGGGCCCAGGCTTTGGAATCACGAGGTCGAGCTGTCAATAAGATCTTTGCTCAAAAGGCTCCTGGCACCCAAGCAATAGAATATGACCAAAACAAATTTACATCTCAGCAGGTGGATCAGTTGATTCAATTTGCCAAGGCCCTTGAGTCATTAGATTTACCTACGACCGCCTCACTCCTTTCGGATCAGGGGTTGAATGATTTAGTTAGCCCAGATCATTTTGAAGATCTTTTGGTTAAAGTTTTAGCTAAATCTCATCCAGATTTGGTGAGCCACTACGGTGAGTTTCAACAATCGGTTTATTGGAAAAATCAATTTCAGAAGAAGAAACTTCTAGAGAATTACCTTCTGTCGAAAATTCGCTCTGAGGCTTCTTTTGAAACAGAAAGAAAGTATCGCCCTTCTGGCCCCGTGGGAATTTTTAAATCAGAATCCAGACTGTTGAAACCCTTGAGCCTCAATAGTCAACTTCTGTTAGATTCTGAGCAGTACATCTCCTCGCGAATGACTTTTTTACCCTGGGCCTACGCTTGGAAAAATGGAATGGAAATTTGGTTGTCGCTGGGAAATCACAATGACTTTGTTAGACAGATCGATTTTTATCAAATCGATCTCATCAGTGAAGTTCAGCCTAATTCGAACAACTACAACAAAATATATTTTGCAAAATTGAAGAGTACGGGTAAACCGATATTACTTGTTAATCTTATTTCTGGTGCCGATCGTCTTCAGCAAGTCCTTTCAAGTGTGGAATGGATTGCCCAACTTTCAAAAATGAGTGGTACTGCCAAAGCGATTATTATAGGAGATGTCAGTTCGCTTCATGAAATGACAGTGGATCATTGGAAGACCCAGCTCAAGAAAGTGGGGCGAATCGATTATGCCATCGTCGGACAAAAGGGAACGTTTTCCTCCTTGTTTCAGTTGATGGCCAAAGCCCAATACTTGCAATCACAAAATAAAATGGCACCTCTGGAGCCAGCATCACCTTGGGCTGATTTATTAAGGCGTGAGGCCGAAATCGAGAAAGGGGCAGAAGAATTGCCTGACACAGTCAAGAAGACCTTTTTGGAGTCTTCTCTGGCAACTCTGGCTGTTCAATCGGCATCCCATGACTGGGCCGTCTATGAATTAAAAACCAAACAGGGTGAGAAATTGAAGCTGCTGTTGGTTTCGAACGGTTGGGGAGATGATATGAAAATGCCCGTTGAGATCCTGAATTGGGTTCGTCCCAAAGAGCTTTTGTATGTGGGTACAGCTGGAGTTTTTGCCCATTCCGGCTCTGATTCTTCCAATGTTAAAGTTGGGCAGCTCTTGTCTCCGATAAATGTTGAAGTGCCAGGAAGCGAAATGAATCAAAGTAAAAATTATTTAGGTAACAAATTAATTCCTGTTCAACAAACTTCATGGGGGCAATCCTTGTCTTCGGTGGTTCGTCCCCTTCAGGCGTTGGCCCAAGTTAGAACTTTATTTTTCGAAACCCAGGAGTGGCTCGATCGCAAAGTGAAACAGGGTTTTGAAGCCGTTGAAGTGGAAGTGGGCATAATTAGAGCTCAATTAAATCCGCAGATTCCAATGATATCAGTTTTGGTCGTGACAGATCGAGTGGGGGATTTGAGCGCCACCTTGGGGGATGCCGTTCCCACGACAAAAGAAAATAAGCTCAAAGTGATTGCTGCTTTTCTGCAAGGTCATGGTCTGACGGAAGTTTCATCGAAAAGCAAATCTCCACAAGTATCCTCGAATGAATTAAATCTGCAGGGGAGTAAATCAACTCAGTTGGAAAAAACCTTTGATCGCCTTGCTGTGATTTTACAGAATCTTCGGGTCCGGTTTCCCCAAAGTCCCCTGCGATTGGTTTTTAAGAAAATAAATTTCGGAAGTGGACCTTCGGATTTGGCAGAGTCGGTGGTCCTTCTTGGAAACAAAGAAGTTCAAAATGATCCCGTCCTTTCTCAGTCGGGTTTGGTGGTCGAAGCGGATGGGGGTTCTTCAACTAAGGGCGGATCTGTTGTAGATTCAACCAAGGACCCAAGCTATGATTCCAGTGTCGAAGTCCCATTAAGTCAGAATGCCGATTTTTTTAATTGGCTCTGGAGTGCTTGGGAAAGTGTCGCTGCCCCCAAAGGTTTTGGTTATTCTATATCGACGGCAGGTCGCCATGTGATTGATCAGCATTATTAAAACAAATTGTAACATAATATTTGTTTGATTCGTTGATTGAGTGAGGGTGGCGTTATGGGGAATAAGTTAATTGGTTTCCATTGATCCTTTCCTATTCTTCGCCGTAGCCGGCCCCCATTTTGACTCACTGTTCCTCAGGTTGCCAGTGAATTAAAACGGGGGATTCCTCTGATAAACACGCCTTCAATCATCTAAAAATTATTCAGCGCAGATAGTTTCTTCTAAGTTTAAATTTTTCAGAACAATAACAGCATTCCCTTCGTTACATTGGGAGCTATTACCGATTGAACCAATAAGATTTTCTGAATTCGCATTGTATCCGTTAACCGCGTCCGATAATTGAACGGATCCACCATCACATCCGGCAATATAAACTCCCGGATCTAAGTCTGAAAAATGATCTGCGACAGTGCTGAATTTCATTGTTTTAGATTTTGCCTTTAAAGTGAGTCGCTCAGGCACAAATTCTCCTTGCTTATCCGTTGTAGCATTTTCCAAAATTACTTCTACGCTCACGGCCTCCTCTGTTTTGTGAGTGTCTAGGGACCTAATTTTCGCTTGCCCACTTTTGAAACTAAAGCAACTCTTAGACTGTGCGAAAGCTGTTTGAGCAGACAGTGACATTGCGATTACTACCATTGATAAAGACGTTTTCATTTTTTTCTCCTTGCGGCTTTGCCGCTGTGTTTGTAAGTTGTTGCAAATATACACTTCAATAACGCGGCGTGCTAAATTATTTTCAAAGACTGTCGAAATATCATTGTAAGTATACGTTTTTAAAAGATAAAGTATGTAAATGAAAATCCCAAAAGTTGACCTAACTTATACGGTTTTTAGCGAAATTTATATGCGAATGGATGATCCCAAAGGAAAGCGCAAGGCATTTTTAATTTTAGAAAGCGCTTTGAGTCTTTACGCGAAAAAAGGCTGGGATCATGTATCCATGCAAATGATTGCGCGCGATACGGACCTCCCGAGGACAACTTTACTTCACTATTTCACGGACCCTGCAGAGATTCGGACTTTTGCTATTAAATATGTTCGCCTCCTTTTTCAACGAATTGCAATCGATGCAATGCTGGGTGCGAAAACTCCTGATAAGATGCTTGAAGCCTATGTGCGCTCTTGTTTTAAATGGGTTGATTCTTCAAAGGTGCATGCACAGGTTTGGCTTTCTTTTATCTGCACCTGCGTAGAGTCTAAACATAATCGTGCACTCAATACCGTAGCAGTAGAAGCCGGTAACGATCGCATTTCCGCATTAATTGTGTTAGGAAAAAAAGAGGGATTTTTTACCTGTGAAAATCCAGCTTCGGCGGCAAAAGCGATCCAAGTTATCATTGCAGGAGGAATATTGTGTTATGGAACTGAGGATTTTAATGATAAAGGCAAAGGGTTAATTGATAGCCTTGTCGCTCAGGCTTTTTTTGTTGCAGGAGCTAAGCCATCCTCTTGATCTTAGCATGAGGTTTGCATTACCAATGCACAATCTATGAATGAATTTGTCTCAAGCGGGATAATAGCAATGAAAATAGCAAATGACTACCCAATACTTAGACATCTGGTAGGCGTTTTTACGCTAGCCCACTTCTGTATGGCAGAAGCTAATTCCTTTAAAGGAAGCCGGACTGCAGTTGTCTGTAAAAAAATTTTTGCCATTAATACCACTAGATCAGATGATGTGGACGATCGACTTCTCAGGCGTGACGCTCGAATCCGAGCACTTCAGTCCTTTGAAATTCCGGAAATTGCAACTCTGACTGCGGAACTCCAACAAGTTAGGGCATCAAATATAGCCAACAATTCTGGATCTCATTCGCGACACATTGTTTTTAATGATCCTCCAAGAGAGCGGGGCCTTGTCGAGAGGTATCCAATTTCTAATTCTGAGAGCTACGTCAATGGATCTGATGTATTCAGCACAACTTATTATGAAAAAACAATCTATCAACGTGGACCTTTTCTTATAGAAAGACATGAAATTAAAGTACATTCAGGACTTCCAAAACAAGTTTTAAATGAACTTAAAAGAATATCTTTAGCGAATGGTTGGAGCTCTGATGAGCTTGAACAAAGGATTTTCAATGAATTTTCAAAAAATGGTCATCTTCGTGATATGAATAATGAATACTTGTGGCAGGCAATGGGAAAAGTGAATCTCGCTGGCAAACTACGCCATGATATGGCCTTAAGTGAGATACTTAACTTCTCAGTAACTCAGTATCAGCGCAGAACTTGGGATTCGGATTTTATAGGAAAGCTTATTCCAAATGCATACTCTGCTCTACCTAAAACAAATTATGTTGTCGTAAGAGAGATCATAAATAACAACCTCCCGGGGGAAATTGTTACCAGTATTGGTTACACTCGCTCAACCTATAAACAAATTAGATATTTTAATCTTAAAACAAACCGCTGGGAAGAGCGTCTAAGTGATTTGGACACTCGATTTCTGCCTTCGAAGTCTTCGTCACTTGGCACCGAGGATACTGGGTATACAACTAACTTAGAGGTTTTACCCATGGAGAAATTCTATGGACCAAATTTCGAACTTCCAAGGCCGGGACTGGTTAATTATATTTATGACGGCAAATCAGAGTTACCTTCGCTACTTGAAGATGCTTTGAAAAATTACATGAACGCTGACATGACCAAGCCAATTGTCATTTATACGGGACAGATATTTGAACCCGTTAAGTTTGCGATTGCTAAAGGGTCTGGCGTCCGTCAAGTCAGCTATCCAGCGATTTTGCTGGAACTTTTTAGTGGCATTTTCAGCGCGGATCATCCCTCTCAATTCAATACCCAAGCACAGAGTCTTTACACGTATAATACCGCGGAAGGTGTGGCCTTATACAAAGGCATGGGCTTTGAAGTGATGGGCCCCCAGGCGACACATGTGGATGAGAATGGCAATCAGTGGTTTGGCTTGAAATTATCACCCCAAAGACTGATCGAAGCAATTTCCAACCCAAAAATTTTGAACGGTCGAGTTGCAGAAGATTTTGCCATCGAATTTGAAGCAGCGATCGAGCGAATATTAAGTGCCCAGAAACATTGAAAATAAAATCGGGAAATTATGCTTAGAACCTGTTTTGAATTTGACGAGGTGCTCTCATTGTTTTCTTTTGATTTCAGGTTACGTTGATCCCAAAAATTAAATAGTGATGCTTTTTTAGGCATATAATACCCTCCATAAATTTACACTGCGCATCTCACAGATTGTACCTGACAGAGTTTTGGCAATGAACGTAGGATGGGGGCATCAAACAGGGAGTTTCATATGCCAATGAGAATTACAAAATCAACCCCCGTCTATGAGGGGAAGTCCATTCAATATATTTTGCATACTTCTGCTGAATTGCCAGAGGGGCAAATTGCTGAAATCAAGTTCGATAATAAAGCAGAATCGGTCAATAAATTTGATGCAGTTACATTGCAGGATCTTCGTGAGATCACTCTTCGACTTAAGAAAGACTTGGCCCCCGAAAAAATCAAAGGGCTTTTGCTGACAAGTGGAAAGGAAGTTTTTCTTGTGGGCGCTGACATTACCGAGTTTCTGGGGCACTTTAAAAAGACAAAAGCTGAATTACTCAACTGGGTTTTAGAAACGGATCAACTTTTTTCTGAAGTTGAAGATTTGCCGATTCCTTCGGTGGCGGTCATCAATGGACTTTGTTTAGGCGGAGGCTTTGAAATTTCTCTGACCACTAGCTTTCGGGTTATGGCCCAAGAGGCCAAAGTTGGACTTCCTGAAACAAAATTAGGAATTTTTCCAGGTTGGGGTGGTACCGTTCGATTTTCGCGATTGAGTGGCGCTGATAATGCGATTGAATGGATTGCCGGGGGCGAGCACTATGATTCTGCTGCGGCCTTGAAAGTTGGAGCCGTGGATGCAGTTGTTGCAGGATCCCAAATTCGTGAGGCCGCCTTGGATATTCTTGAACAAGCGATTCAAGGAAAATTAATTTGGCAGGCTCGCCAAACTGAAAAAAAAGCGCCATTGAAACTCAATCCGACGGAAGCAATGATGGTCTTTGAAGGAGCTAAAGGATTTGTGTTTGGAAAAGCGGGTCCTCATTATCCAGCTCCGGTTGCTGCTATTGAGGCCATGCAAAAAGGAGCAGCACTAGGTCGCGATGAGGCTCTTAAAATCGAGGCTGAAAAGTTTGTAGAAGTGGCTCAGACGAATACGGCCGCCAGTTTATTCGGAATTTTCTTAGCAGATCAATATATTAAAAAAGTTGCGAAGAAGATTTCAAAAGAGGGAAGTCCTGTGAAGCAGGCCGCTGTTTTGGGGGCAGGTATTATGGGTGGAGGCGTTGCCTATCAATCCGCTTCGAAAAAAACACCTATTATCATGAAAGACATTAATTCAAAAGCTGTAGAGCTGGGCTTTAATGAGGCCATGAAACTTTTAGATAAACAAGTCTCCCGGGGCAAAATGTCGGCTATGGAAATGGGAACCACTTTAGCACGTATTCGCGGAACCTTGAACTATGCGGATTTTAAAGAAGTCGATCTTGTGGTTGAAGCTGTGGTTGAAAATGAAAATGTCAAAAAGACAGTTTTGACTGAAACTGAAGCTCAAGTCCGGCCAGAAACAATTCTTACAAGTAATACTTCAACAATTTCAATTAACAAGTTGGCTGAAGGATTGAATCGGCCAGAGAACTTTTGCGGTATGCACTTTTTCAATCCGGTGCATAGGATGCCCCTGGTAGAAGTGATTCGTGGGAAAAAATCCAGTGCAAAAGCAATAGCTACAACGGTTGCCTATGCAACAGCCATGGGAAAAACGCCCATTGTTGTAAATGATTGCCCTGGGTTTTTAGTCAATCGAGTCCTTTTTCCTTACTTTGCCGGATTTATGGCACTCTTGAGAGATGGCGTTGAATTTACTCGGGTGGATAAGCTCATGGAGAAATTTGGCTGGCCCATGGGACCTGCCTATTTGTTGGATGTTGTTGGTATCGATACTGCCCATCATGCGGATGCTGTTTTGGCAGAGGCATTTCCAGATAGAATGAAAGCCCCCTTTCAAACAGCAATTTCAATTATGTATGATAAAAAGCGCTTTGGTCAAAAAAACGGAGTGGGTTTTTATAAATATGTTGCTGATAAAAAGGGCGTTCCTAAGAAAGAAGTGGATCCCGAGGTTTCAGGTTTGCTGAATGCGATCGTTGCTGAATCTAAGGCGGTATCGGATGAGGAAATTGTCGAGCGAATGATGTTGCCGATGATCATGGAATGCTCACGATGTTTGGAGGAAAAAATTGTTGATACACCCATGGAAGTCGATTTGGGCTTAATTTATGGTTTGGGATTTCCTCCTTTCCGTGGAGGAGCCTTGAAATATGCAGATAGCCTCGGATTGAAGAACATTGTCACCCTTTCTGGAAAATATAAAAATCTGGGTAAATTGTATGAGCCCACCGCTCAGGTTTTGAAAATGGCAGAGATAGGCAAGGGCTTTTACACAGACATCATGGGATCTTAATTAAATTTATTAAAAGTATTTATTGCTAGGAGATTACATATGAAAGAAGTTGTCATTGTTGATGCAGTTAGAACTCCCATGGGGCGGTCAAAAGGGGGAATGTTTCGAAATGTGCGGGCAGAAAATCTTTCCGCCGAAGTTATTAAGGCGCTCTTGAAGCGAAATCCTTCAGTGAATCCAGCAGAAATTGAAGATGTAATTTGGGGATGCGTGCAGCAAACTTTGGAGCAGGGCTATAATCATGCGCGATTTGCCTCCTTGATGACGGAGATCCCACATTCAGTTCCTGGGCAAACCGTAAATCGTCTCTGTGGATCATCCATGACGGCCTTGCATACAGCAGCAACGTCCATCATGGCTGGTATGGGGGACGTATTTATTGTCGGGGGAGTAGAGCATATGGGACATGTTCCTATGACCCATGGCTTGGATTTTAATCCCGCAGAAAGTAAGCACGTTGCCAAGGCAGCAGGCATGATGGGTTTGACGGCAGAATTATTGGGTAAAATGCATAAAATAAGCCGAGAGGCTCAGGATCAATTTGCAGTACGCTCCCATCAAAAGGCCCATGCGGCAACAGTTGCAGGCCGATTTAAAAGAGAAATAATTCCTATTGAAGGCCATGATGATAACGGGGTGTTGCGAAGTTTTGATTTTGATGAAGTGATTCGTCCAGAAACTAATATGGAGTCTTTGTCTAAATTAAAACCTGCCTTCGATCCTAAGGGCGGTACTGTGACGGCTGGAAACTCATCGGCCATTTCTGATGGTGCCTCGGGATTATTAGTAATGTCCTCGGAGCGCGCGAAATCATTAGGATTAAATCCCATGGCAAAAATCAGAGCGATGGCAGCGGCAGGCTGCGACCCGTCGATCATGGGGTACGGCCCTGTGCCCGCAGTGAAGAAAGCTCTGAAACGCGGAGGAATGCAGATTTCGGATATACAACTTTTTGAGTTGAATGAGGCCTTTGCAGCACAATCCCTTCCTGTATTAAAAGATCTTGGTTTGATGGATCAGATGGAAGAAAAAGTAAATCTCAACGGGGGAGCTATTGCCCTTGGACACCCCTTGGGTTGCTCGGGTTCACGAATTGTCGGTACTTTATTGCATTTGATGAAGGATAAGAATCTTTCGACGGGTGTTGCCACTATGTGCATTGGCTTTGGTCAGGGCGTTGCAACTGTTTTTGAAAAGGTCTAGGTTCTTAGGATTTATCATTTAAAAACACGCCCTCATACCAGACTGAGTTAAAAAGTAAACCAAGGCGGCGATGAGGCAACCGGAGGCTCAGTACCTCTGTGTCTTCCTCCGTCGCGCCTAGATCTATAGTCCGTCCCGATAAAAAAAGTGCACAACTTTCTTGATCTTTTTCTTTCTGCCTGACGAGGCCCTCCTCGAATTAGCTCGTGGCTGGTCCTTGGTCGGGCCTCGTCAGGCAGAAAGAAAAATCTCCTCTCAATTCATGCACTTTTTTTATCGGGACGGACTATACTTTGTAGTTGTATCTGGATCATTAGGTTCCTATCACTTTTTTGACTCCAATTGAATTGGAGGTCTAAGATTTATTCTCCAGAATTCCTTGGCGAATTTTGACGAAGCTCTGAGGTGAGAGAGCAGAGATCCAGCTCACAGGAATCAGATCTTTGTAAGAGTAAATTTTCATTTCGCGAATAGCGCGGTTAACAAATTCTTCTTCTATTTCACGGAGGGCCGTGATGAGGTTTTGAAGAGTTTCCTTGCGCATCGGAATCCCTCGAAAAATGAACAGGCTCTGCCCCTCTTCTTTTAAAGGTTTTGCAGTCATCGAACGGATTAATTCACAACTCCAATCGCGGTAGACGGACCGAACCAATTCTCCATCTCCAAAACTTCGAATGGCTCGCAGGCGCGGCAGCTTGACTTTACCCATGGATCCTAATTCAATCAGCTTGAGTTTGTCGAGTTGAATCAATAGCTTTTGTGTAACTTCTTTATTGAATCCCAATTCCTGAGAGGCGGTTTCTAGCGGGCAGCGCTCAAAAGCTAATTTCCAATAGAGAAATAGTAATTCTGGTTTTTTAAGGAGTGCGTTTTGTTGTTCCGGATGAAATTCTGTATTTTCAAACTCTATTTGATCCAGGGATTGAATAAAATCAAATAAACTGAGTTGAAGAGCATTGCAGATTTGATTGAGGCGAACGAGTGAAAAGTCTTTGCCACGCATGATTTTTTTGACACCAGATTCTGAAAGTCCGATTTTATTGGCCAAAATCTCATAATTGAGACCCCGATTTTTTAAAATAGTTTTTATTTGAGTCTGAATCTGGACAACATCCAATGAGGTCTTTAATGCGGTGCTCATAGGATTATTTCAGCACCCAATTTGGGTCCTTTCAAGTTCTCTCTGGAAAAGAGTGACCAAAGGCCGTATTTCCTCCTCACCTCCGTTGGTGGTTCCTGGATCTACTTTTTCTAAATGGATTTGGTATTAAGTGA
>Ga0172367_10006528_pt1 | contig 13674 bp, 13 predicted proteins | sample Lak10m_FD_114542 | JGI IMG/M metagenome (GOLD analysis project Ga0172367, IMG submission 114542) | Freshwater microbial communities from Kabuno Bay, South-Kivu, Congo - kab_022012_10m | ecosystem: Environmental > Aquatic > Freshwater > Lake | place: Democratic Republic of the Congo: South-Kivu...
ACAACGCTGAGCTCAAGTTGATCGCCGAATCCTTCCGTGATTGGGGGCGCGACTGCTACTGCCCACCCGGTAAGGACAACACCTGCGACAAGCGTTTCTGCTGGACCAAGAGGGAACTGGGCGGCGACCTGCCGGATGGTTACGACCACAAGTACACCTACAGCCACCTGGGTTACAACCTAAAAATCACCGACATGCAGGCCGCCTGCGCGCTGGCGCAGATGGATCGACTGGAAGATTTCATCGCAAAGCGTCGTGCCAACTTCGCCCACCTTAAGGCTAAGCTGGCCAGCGTTGCCGATTTTCTGCATCTGCCGGAATCTACTCCAAACTCCGAACCGTCGTGGTTTGGTTTCCCGCTGATTGTGAAGGAAAGCGCTGGGGTCAAACGTGCTGACCTGATTAATTTTCTGGAAGAGAACAAGATCGGAACCCGTCTGCTGTTCGCCGGGAACCTGACCAAGCAACCCTACATGGCTGGCCGTAACTACCGTGTCAGCGGCGACCTGTCCAACACAGATATTGTGATGAACCAGACCTTCTGGCTGGGTACCTTTCCTGGATTGGGACAAGAGCAACTTGATTTCATTGCTGAAAAGTTAGAAGAATTTTTCGGATTGAACTTTTAATGTTTAACATCAAAGAAACCAAAATCGCGGGTTGTATTGAAATACAACCCAAGTCATTTCAGGATGACCGAGGACGTTTTGTAAAAGTTTTTCACACCCTTGAGTTCGAGAAACTCCACCTGTCCACACGGTTTATGGAGGAGTTTTATTCATTCTCTAAACCCGGGGTGGTGCGAGGCCTGCACTTCCAGACCCCTCCCCACGAACACGAAAAGCTAGTGTACTGCGTGCAGGGCGAAGTGTTTGATGTGGTGCTTGATTTGCGCGTGGGGTCGCCCACCTACGGCCAAGCCCAACATTTTATTTTAAATGCCGAGCAAGCCAACATGCTGTACATTCCAGCGGGCCTGGCGCACGGCTTTTGCACCATGAGCGAACCTGCCACGTTGGTTTACAAGGTGAGCAGCATGCATGCCCCAACGCACGACCAAGGCATATTGTGGTCTTCAATCCCACTCGACTGGCCCGTAAGCAAGCCCATCGTGTCAGACCGAGACTCAAAATTTCCAACCTTGGCTCAGTTTACCAGCCCCTATGTCTACGAAGAACTCAGCCTTCCCACCTAAGCGCGTATTGATAACCGGCGGATCTGGCTACATCGGCTCGCGCTTGGTGCAACAGCTTGTCCAGTTGGATTGGGCGGTGCACTTAATTGTTCGGCCATCGAGCCAACTGGGTGCACTCGATCGCATTAAAAATCAAATAACTTGCCACAACTACGATGGGCAAATAGACAGCCTGATGCAGATTATGCAGGCTGTGCAGCCTGAAATTGTGTTTCATTTGGCTTCACTGTTTTTGCCGCAACACCAGCCATCGGACGTTGATCGGTTAATTCAAAGCAATGTGCAGTTTGGCACTCAACTCCTGGAGGTCATGCGAGAGAAAGGCGTGAAACAAATTGTAAACACGGGCACCTCGTGGCAGCATCATTTGAACATCAGTGACAGGGCCACCAATCTGTACGCAGCCACCAAGCAGGCTTTTGAGCGAATACTAGATTACTATACCGAGGCGCACCAGTTTGCGGCCGTCACACTGTATGTGTTTGATTCTTACGGACCAAACGATCCCAGGAAAAAGCTCATCTCCCTGCTTTGGGCAAATGCCCAAGGGCAAACCACACTGGAGATGTCGCCCGGCGAGCAACTCATCGACCTGGTGCACGTGGACGATTTGGTGCGCGCTTTTGTGGTTGCCACACAAGAGCAAACACTAAAGCCTGGGCAGCACAATCGGTTTGGGTTGTCTTCTGGGCGCGCCATGCCTCTGAAGGCACTGGCCGAATTATTTTCGACCTCGTGCGGCGTTGCGCTCAAAATAAATTGGGGTGGTCGCCCCTACAGAGATCGAGAAGTGATGAAAACCTGGACCACCCATACCCCTCTTCCAAACTGGGCCCCAGAGATTTCTCTAGAGCAAGGGCTGCCTCGGAGTGCGCCATGACTGAATCTGCCATGCCACTGGTTACGATTGCGATTCCAACCTACAACAGACCGCACGATTTAAAGAAAATTATTCAAATTGCAGTGGGGCAAACGCACCAAAATCTGGAAATTCTGATTGTAGACAACTGCTCCACTCAGCCCGAAGTGGCCGAAGTAATGCAATGGGCCGCAGCATTGGACCCCCGCATTAGATGCCATCGGAATCAGGATAATTATGGCGTGCTAAAAAATGCCAGATGCGCCCTAGACCTGGCCACCGGCAAATACTTTTGTTTGTTCTCAGACGACGACTGGCGCGCCCCCGAGTTTATTGAAACCCTGGTGGGCCTGCTCGAAAAAGACCCCAGCGCACACCTGGCTTTTTGTGATTACCGTGAAATCACCGACAACCTGCATTTGGCCCCCGGCTACCCAAGCCAACACCTAAATACATTCAAACCGCTGTGCCACCCAGACAGCAATCGGCGGCTTTGGTCGTACTACCTACAAGACCACAAAAATGGCAAATGCAACTTGTTTTATTCGCTGTTTTTGCGAAGTAGCCTCAGTGAACTGAACTTTGAAGCGCTTAGCAAGGGCTATACCTCCCTGAGTATGGACAAATACATTGTAATGGCCATGCTCAAAAAGTCGAAGCTGGCTTTTAGCCGAAATGTGTTGTGCGCCTTAAGATGCCAAAATGCCAAGCTGTACTCACCATCAAGCCCCGCAGCACAACACCCTCCAGAACCTTCCCGCTTGGGCCAGTTGGGGCAGTTCTATCGAGACAGCCGAGAAGAGCTGGAACAAGCCTGCGAGATTGGGCAAGGCCAGCCAAGCGCAGCCTTGCTGCGATTGATGTTCCTACCCAAATTTGCCAAAGAGTTGGCCGTGCGGCTGGTGCCTAAATCGCTGCGCATGGGCAGCAATCACCCCAGTGATTCCGCGGCCATTCGCTGCATCGAGAGAGCCGAGTCTGCCACCGATCAAACCCGAAACCCCACCACCGGACTGCACAAAAAGCAATTGCCCTCTGTCACCCTGGTGGCAGTGGCTACCAAAGACGTTGAGAAAACAGCCATGGCCATGCGTTATAGCATGACCAACATCCAGTTTGGGCAAGCCATTTTATTGGCCCATTACAAACCTTGGAACCTAGGCGAAGACATTGAATACGCACGAATTCAGCCATTCAAGAGCGTAGACGATTGGGGCCAGTTTGTCATTTACGACTTGCACCGCTACATTGATACCGATTTTATTTTTTTGGTGCATGCGGACGGTTTTGTGGCCAACCCCGAGCAATGGGACGATCGCTTTTTGCAGTACGACTACATTGGTTCACCCTGGCCAAACCCCAAAGACCCCATATCGTACCGGGACGAAATGGGCACGCTCTACCGCGTGGGCAACAGCGTGTCCATTCGCAGCAAAAGAATTCTGGCGCTACCCACCCAACTGAACTTGCCCTGGGAGCCCTTCAACGGGTTTTACAACGAGGATGGCTTTTTGTGCGTAAAGCACCGAAAGGCCTTTGAAGCCCAGGGTATTCGGTATGGCGAGCTGGACATTGCTGCGTTGTTTGCGCATGAACGGATGCTGCCGGAAACGAAAAACATTCGCCCCTTTGCGTTTCACAAGTGGCAAGGCACCAATTCACATTACCCGCAGTTTAAGGCATATTAAGGATATATCCAATGAAACAACAACTAAAAAAATTAATCAAAAAATTTATTCATGCTCAGGGCTATCAAGTAAGTAAAATTCAGCCTGACATCTTTTCAGATTTAAAGTATCGCGATGTCAGCAACTGTCTTGAGGTTCTTCACGCCATCAAGCACCCAGACTATCAAAAGTATCTTGAGTTCTTCGACTTTATTAAAGAACACAAGGCATTGTCTGTCGCCCAAAATTACCAAGACTTATTTGTGCTGTACCACCTTGATAAGCCCCGCGGGCTAGAATTCGTAGAATTTGGCGCAGCCGATGGGCGGATAAACAGCAATACGTATCTCTTAGAGACCCAATATAAATGGACCGGCCTACTGGCCGAGCCCAATATTGGGTATCGGGAGCAATTGCCACAGAACCGCCGATGTAAAATTGATAACCGAGCGGTTTTCTCTGTGAGCAATCAAGAGCTCACCTTTATTCAGCAGCAAGATCTGCAATTATCAGGAATTGAACAAACAATTGACCTACCCAATACGCAGGGCCAAACTTATCAGGTTAAAACCGTCACCCTAAATGATTTATTGTCCGAGCATGGCATTCGACCGGGATTTGGCTTTCTGTCTATTGATGTTGAAGGTGCTGAGCAAGAGGTTTTAAAAGGATTTAACCTCCACCACTGGCGCCCAAAAACAGTGGTAATTGAACACAACTTTCGATCAGATGACGCAAACGGCATTCTACCCTTCTTTGAAAAAGAAGGCTATGTTCAAATGTACCCAGCGCTATCCAAATACGACTTCTGGTTTGCTCTGGAGGGCTCTTGTTAAAAATATTTTTCGATGCCAAATCAGCCGCCAGCATCATGCTGGGCTTGCTACTGATTGCCATGGCAGATGTTTCACTGTCATTCTTTCTGGCATACGCCATTAAAGTTTCCGTCGGCACAGAGAACTTCCTAACCACCATCAGCCGGGGGCACTTGGATAACAACCTCACCGGTGCGACGGTGTTTCTCGCGGTAACCCTGACCCTACTGCTTGCGCGGCTTTGGGCGATGAATTGGTTGGCGAGGCTCACCTACGAATCAGTGTACGGCGTTTACAAAAGGATTAGTACCTCACTTTTATCGAACTATCTCATTAATTTTGACTCCGCCTTAAAGGCATCCACTCCAGGGCTCATTACAAAGAAGTTAAACAATGATGCCAATCTCATTGTGGGTGGGCTCATCATTCCCAGTTGCAATCTTTTGGTGGAGATTTTGGTTTTTGCCGCCATTTTTGTGTATTCGGTTAACGAGGTTGGCGCAGCAACCACTTTTGGCGTAACGCTTCCGCTTCTGGCTGTGGTTGCTTTGGTTGCTCTTGCATTTAAAAATAAAACTTTGAAGCTTGGTAAGCTCCGGAATGAAGATGAAGAAAGAAAGAGCGCTATTTTAGTCAACTTTGAGAAATCCTCCATTGACATCGTCGTCTATGAGGCCATGCAATTTGCACAACATATTTTTAATTCAGTAAATGAGCGCCTTGCTAGCACGGCCTGTAAACAAAATATTAACTTGTTAGCGAGCCGAGTCTCGTTTGAGTCCATTTTCTCAGTGGGCATTTTGGCCATCATCGCGCTGCCTTTCATCATCGGCAATGGGGCGGGTGGCGAGGGGCTAAACCAAGAATCAATCATCGCGCTGGTCTCCGTTATTTCCATTCGGCTGTTGCCCGGCTTTTCTCGCGTTATCCAACTCACCCAGACCATTGCGTATGTACTGCCCACAGCTAGGCTGTGGCTGGGACACTCAAATATACACTCGGAGTCCGCAATTCGAGTCAACTGCGTATCACAGAACTCAGCCACCACAGCATCTAATTTAATTCACTGGGCAGACTACACCGTACAGCGAGATCAACAAACGCTACTGCAAGGGCGCGAGTTTTGTATTGACCAAGGCGAATTTGTATCTATATTCGGCAAAACAGGCTCCGGAAAGACAACCTTGCTAACTGCGATTTTTTTAACCCTTGAGCGCCACCAACTTAAAGATAAAAAAGTGGCCTGGATAAGGCAAAACCCAGGCATTGTAAGCCAAGACCCCGTTGAAAACTTGATTCTCGCCCCTCGTGCACAACTGAATCCAGAAAAGCTTAATACTTCGTTGACGATGGCCGGATTTGACCAACACTTTATTAAACAATTTTTCCAGCTCACCACGCGTTCTGACCAGTTTTCTGGGGGACAAGTTCAACGACTCAACTTGGCGCGCGCGTTTTACCACGACACAAACGTACTGCTTTTGGATGAGTTCACGAGCGCGCTTGACTCTGAGACAGAATCGCAAATTTATATAACGCTGGCGCAGCTAAAACAATCGGGCCTGTCCGCGATCTTCGTGAGCCATCGCGAATCGATTAAACAACACTCAGATCGAATTTATCTAATCGAGAATAGTAAAGTCACCGAAGTCAAGTCTGAATTACCCAATGCCCCTTTACCCCTTTGAAAAGCAACTAAAATGACTGGTCTACTGACTCATTTCAAGAGAATTCTAACGCTATCCACTCGCCCAAGCGACGTACTCAGCATCAACCCCACCCAAATCCACTCGCTAAATCTGGATAATGCGCTCAAGGTGGCAGCTGGGCCAAATCGGTTCCGAGATCAGGTCATTCTTGACATTGGCGCCCATCACGGCGAAACGCTGCGCCGATTTAGCTCACTTTTTCCGCACGCTCAAATTCACTGCTTTGAGCCGTTTCCACAAGCATTTAACGTGTTACAAAGAGTGGCTGCCGGACTGGGTAGAGAGGCTTGCGCTCATCCGTTCGGCTTTTCCAATGAGGACAGCCAAAAAGAGTTTCACATCAATACTGGCTCCCCAACCAATTCACTACTGCCTCTGCACTCGTGTGCATCACAAACTTGGCAGCTCGATATGCAGGAGCTAACTACCGAGTCATGCAAGTTTCGTACGTTGGACTCCTGGCTTCAAGAGGTCAACCTTCCTGAGGTTGCTCTACTGAAGATCGATGTTCAAGGAGCTGAGTACTTGGTTCTTGAGGGTGCCCAACGTTCTTTTGAAAAGCATCGGTTTAAAAACGTACTGATTGAACTGATTAACGGCCAAACCTATGAAGGGCAAATGCCCATCTCACATTATTTCCACTTCTTTGAGAAAAATGGAATGATCTTAAGAGGCATACATGATATGGCTTTTGACAAGCATGGGGCTATCTTGCAAATGGATTTATTGTTTTCCATACCCGAGGCGTCCTAATAGCGATAGACATCATGATTTTTGATTGCTTCATTTTTTTTAAAGAGTTTCAACTTTTGGAAGCACGCGTTAAGTATCTGGCGCCATTGGTTGATCGGTTTCTTATTGTGGAGTCTGCATTTACTTTCACGGGGGTAGCCAAGACCCTAAAGCTGAAGAAATACATTCAAGATCATCTTGCGCAGTATGCAGACAAAATTGTGGTTTTGGAAAACTTCGAATACCTGATCGATGAAACTTTTGATTCACTGGTGTGTAGCGATAGTCTCAGCCCAGGCTCTATCAAAGAGCTCACCCAAATTAGAGAAACGATTCATCACAATGCCACCACTTGGCTCAATGATGGTTATCAGCGTGAGCTGCTTGGCAATTTGGTGATGAAGCACACCAAGCCTCAAGACATTGTTTTGATATCCGATGTTGATGAAATTCCTAGCCATGATTTCATTCAGGCACTTAAGCCCTATAAAAACACCCTGGTATTTGCATCCATGACACAGCACCGATACGACATTCACTTCCTGGATCAGGAGCCCTGGACTGGGACCGTCGCAACCAACCGCGAGACGCTGATCAAGCGAGGTATTAATGAGTGCAGGTTCTTCACTAAGCGCCGCCTAGCCGGGTCAGATGTGATACACCACAACCAAGGTGGCTGGCACTTCACGTCATTTGGCAGTCCAGCGGAAATTAGGCAAAAGATATATGCCTGGGGCCATCAAGAATTAAATACACCAATTAACAGACTGTTGCTTACCTTTAGAATTCGCCGAGGTCTAGACATTTTTGGTCGAAAGATGAAGATTCAGTACGTCAAGAGCCCCAACTTACCAACGGTGTTGTTTGAGCATTTTGAGCGATCTCACAGCTATGAATTTAAGGCCCCATCTGCGTTCTCCATTTTGATTAACACGCTAGCCATCCTGCTTGACAAAGCTTATCGATTGATGGGTGAACATATTGGTTCAAAAGGCACAAGGGGCGTTCCAATTGAAAGCAAATAGCCCAGCAGTGCCACCAAACTGCGTGTCTTATCTGATCCCGGTTTACAATCCAGGCCCAGATTTAATTGCGACTGTGCAGTCCATCGAGCAAGGAGAATACCTGCGAGAGATCGTTATAGTGGATGACCAAAGCACCCAGGGCACCCAACACCTTATTCAAGCGCAACAGATACCGAAGGTGTGCGTGATCTCAAACAGCAATGACAAGGGTATCTCTGGCGCGCTTAATACGGGTTTAACTCACATCAAAGATGGGTTTGTTGCACGGCTTGACGCGGGCGACATTGACTTACCCAATCGAATCCCAAGCCAATTACACACCTTGCTCAACAAGTCCTTCGATTTGGTGGCTTCCAGTATGCTGATTAAAAGCCCAATACAGCAGTGCGAGCACCTTCAACGTTCGAGATATTCCAGGATTTTTAATGTTATTTCACCTTGGTCCATTGTTCCCCACCCCACCTGGCTATTCAGGAGAGAATCAGTTCGGTTTCCATACCGAACGGAAAATTTGCGGTCTGAAGATTACTGCTTTCTGGCAGAGAATCAGTTTAAGATCGCGCTAATACTCGAACCTGCGATTATCTATGATGGCACTGGTGACTTAAAGCGCACGCACGAACTCATTGCAACCGCCAAGAAGGTAAAAAGTTTCATTTCGTGCTCAACCAACCAAGTGGGCGCAGCATTAATTGGTGCATGTTATGGCCTACTTAGGGCGTTCCGTGTGCTGGTGTGGAGAAGAAAATTCCTAAAACGCTAATAAAGATCTACAATCTGGTTGTGGCCTCAGTGGCGGTGCTGGCCCTGGCAGTTACTCGCCGCAAAAGAAGGCAAGCCGACCCAAAGATTACAAGCCTTGTGTTTAGCTTTGATCGGCCGCTGCAATTGCATGCCCTGATTAAGTCACTGGTTCAGAATCAGCATGTTACACGACATGTTTTAGTGGTTTACCGCAGCTCCAGCCCAGCAATTGGGCTCAGCTACCAACGCGTATTTAATTCATTCCGTGATCAGATTCACCTTACCCCAATACAAGAGGATGGCCGGGGGCTAAAGCCAGCTCTGCTCAATGCGCTCAACAGAACGGAGTGCAGCCACTACCTCATGTATGTCGATGATCAAGTGGTGTTTAAATCATTAAATAAATCTGAGGCGCATTCTGCTCTGGCGGGAGCCGATGTATTTACTTATCGGTTAGGGCTGAATACGCGTTATTGCTACACGCTTAATAAGGAACAGGCTATTCCTGCGCATCAAACACAAGGTGATCTTGTTTTTTGGGCTATTGGGCAAGGGGAGGATGACTTCAGATACCCGTTCTCGTTTGACGGAACCTTTATTCCCTCGCTTTACCTCAAATTGTGCTGCCGATTTCTCAGTTATAAAGGGCCGAACTCTTTGGAGGGGGCCATGAACTACTCGCTCTGGCTCGCGCTTATCCTGCGATTTCGGATGGCAGCTCCCTCGCATCAAAAATGCGTTAACTTTGTGCTGGGGCGAGTTCAAGATGAAGTGGCGAACCGATCTTTGGATTACGACATCAACACTCTACATCAATTTTATTTGGATGGATTCGAGCTAAGGGCAAGCCCCGAATTGGCGGAGACTGTTGTGTCCCCTCACTGTGAAACTGGATTCGAGATTGTGGACCAGTCCACCAAACATTAGGCGATTGCTTCGACACAGCCCCTTGCCCAACACAGTCTGCCGTAATCATGCCCACCTTCACTACACACAGCCACAACCCAGTAAGCCACTCCTTGGGCGGTAGCAAACAACCTCCAACAAGCGGCGCAGGAGGAAAAACAGTTGTACAGCGGCGCAGTTCAAAGTGGCCACTTGGAAACATTTTGTTGTTGCTGGTTTTTATTCATGCGGCGGCAGGAATACTGGCCGCATTGTCCCATTCATCCGTGACTGGTATTCTTTTATCCGGCTTTTATTTTCTGATGATGTATATGTCAGCACCACTTAGAAATTTATTTTCGAAGTGGACAGTGTTCATCTACGGCACGTTTGTTTTTTTATTTCTCGGAATTCAAGCGCCGCTGACTCTGGCCGCCTTGCTAAGTTTAAGCCCTTCAGACGTGCTGAACAACTTTGATTTGTTTGTGTACTCATTCAAACAGCTCTCCATTATGGGTTACGACTCCAACTACATTGGGCTGATTTGCGTGGTGCTTTCATTTACCCGGCATATTAAGATCTTTTTGCCGCTCTCTCTTCTAACTGGTGCGAGAGCGGTGATTGCTTCAGCGCTTTTGTATGTGGTGATGCAGAAGTACCTTCGACCCAATAATTTATGGGTCTGGGCTTTTTTGCTTGCGCTCAGTACCTTATTTTACACCGGTTTTAATTTTGAGGAGGACTCCAGGTCATTTTACCTCAAGCAGCTCACTGTAATTTCTTTGGTTAATACGGTCAGTGAGGGCAATTATGGAGCACTCTGGTTTGGGGATGGGCAGGAGTCGGCCGAGGATCACTCAACTGTTACCGGACACACCATGCTGGGAACAATTAACAAAAACGGCCTCTTTTATGTGTTGTTTTCGCTTATCTGTTTGCGAGTTTTACTTCGCGTCAACTATCGAGCAACAGCGGGGCCTGTGTTCGTTGTTTATCTTAGTTCAGTGCTGTCCATGACAGCAATTTATTTCGTACTTCCCTTAATATTTGCCATCGCACTTCGAGATCATGAGAGAGCTTCACGTTGAATTGCACAACGGTCAAGGGTTAGGAAACCAGCTCTGGGTCATCTTGTCATGCATTGGTCTGGCAGAGCGCCACACCCGCCTGCCCGTTATTTACGGAATTGAGAACTTCAAGGCCAAGGGATTTCTAAACCTTGAAGTGGCGACTCACTCAGGGCCTTCTCCTGCAAACCAAACCCTGAAAGAACAAAAGGCCTATGATCGAATTTATGGCCTTGACATTACTCGTCACGACACTTTACTCCAAGGACTTGCTGCGCATTCCGCAGCCGACTCCCTACAGATCACCGGCGACCTTCAATCCATGAGTTTGCTGCCCAATCCGTTAAATCGGATTTTAAGCTATGTCACCCCAATACATGAGGTTGTTGACTTGCAAAAAAACCAAACCAGCATCCATGTGCGTGGGGGCGACTATTCAAAAACATTGTGTCAAGTTTCGCAGGCCTATTACCAAGGTGCAATTTCATTCGTCAAAAAATCAATGCCCAATGCGCAATTAGGCCTGGTTACCGATGATCCAAGCTACGCGCGTACATGGGTGCACGGCGTACCCATCAGCCCAAAAGAAAAAGACGATCAGTTTGATGAGCGCCGGGCGGCGCATCACATGGGATCAGGAATTAAGCAAGATTTTTTCAAAATTTATCAATCCGGTGCAGTTATTATTTCCGCATCCACATTCTCATTTTGGGCGGCATTACTGGGCAAACTGCAGTTTCCCGAAAAAATTGTGATTGCCCCAGCATTTTGGTACGCCAACCGAGTGTCTCGGGGGTGGTGGTCTTTGCCAGACTCCCACACCGCTGTATTTACCTACTTTGACAAACACGGGCAGCCATATTCTCACGATGTACAACCGGTTGAACGATCTGCCTTCCTTCACAAAGACATTTACCCGCCCGCCCGAAGAGTTTTAAATCTATTTTTTAAAATAATTTCTTGAGGAATGGCTATTCTATGTTCTCTATCTTGATGTCTGTGTACGAAAAAGAATCTCCAGAAAATTTAAGGGAGGCACTTCATTCGCTTCAGGATCAGCTCGAACCAGGTGACGAGGTCATTCTTGTCCTTGACGGCCCTATTCCACCCAGTTTAATGAGTGTTGTTCATCAGTTTGAGCGCGTGTTGCCACTTCGCACGATTCCAATTGCTTTGAATGCAGGACTAGCTAACGCGCTCAATGTTGGGATACAACACGTTAAAACAGATTGGGTGGTTCGATTTGATTCAGATGACATCTGCGTGAAGGAGAGACTTAAAATTCAAAGAGCCATCGCCCAGTCTGACCAAGCGGACTTTTTTGGTGGACAAATTGAGGAATTTGATTGCAACAGCCGACACAGTTTAGGCCAACGAAAAGTACCACTGGATGGCAAGGATATTTTAAAGCAACTGCCAAAGAGAAATCCGTTTAATCACGTCACCATGTGCATCAGAACCGAGATTTTAAAGAGCCAGCCCTACCCTAATATTCCAGGATTTGAGGACTATGCTCTCTGGACTGTTCTGATTTCCAAAGGATACCGCTACATGAATCTACCGGAAGTACTGGTGTTTGTGCGGGCAGGCGAACTCATGATTCAACGCAGGAAAGGGCTCAATTACTTAATGCGAGAGCTAAAGCTAAGAAGACTGATTCTCGACCAACGAGTTGCAGATCCGGTTAAAGTGATTTCGTATGGGTTGGCACGCTGTGTGGCTTTTTGTTCGCCGGTTTTTTTAAAGGCATTTTTGTACAAGCTTTTTTTACGTCAGCACCCGGTTCATAAAGAACTAACATCATAATTTAACAAAGCGTGAATACACATGATAATTGATCTGATTGGTGGCAGTGGATTTATTGGCACTCGACTTACCAAAATTCTTTTAGAACAGAGCGATGCTGACGTCCGGATTATAGACAAACTACCCAGCTCGGCCTATCCCAACCTGGTATCCATTGCAGATGTAAGAGACACCAACGCACTAAGAAATGCGATTCGGCCCAACGCAATTGTAATTAATTTAGCTGCCGAGCACCGAGACGACGTGGAACCCAGGTCACTTTACGATGAGGTTAACACCCAAGGTGCGCAAAAAATCCGTTCCGTGTGCGAGGAGAAAGGGGTAAGCCACATTATCTTTACAAGCAGCGTTGCTGTGTATGGCTTTGCGCCAATCGGTACAGACGAGTCCGGAAATATTGCCCCCTTCAATGACTACGGACGCACAAAGTACGAGGCCGAACAAGTTTTCAAAGCTTGGCAAGCCGAAGCACCCAGTGAGCGCACTTTAGTAATCATTCGTCCAACAGTTGTGTTCGGTGAACAAAATCGTGGCAATGTGTATAACCTTCTTCGGCAGATTGCATCAGGTAGGTTTGTTATGGTCGGATCCGGTGAGAACCGAAAATCAATGGCCTATGTAGAAAACATTGCGGCATTCATCGAATACAGCATGTCCTTCAAGTCCGGTGTGTACATATACAACTTTATAGATAAGCCTGACTTCACGATGAATCAGTTGGTTAGCTCTGTTAAGCGGATGCTTGGTCAATCTGACAATATTGGTTTCAGGCTGCCCTATTCCGTAGGTTATGTCATCGGTAAGGGGTTTGATCTAGTTGCTGCCTTAACTGGCAAACGGTTGTCGATCAGTTCGATTCGGGTCAAGAAGTTTTGTGCTAATTCCGTCTACAACACAGCCATTGATAACACAGGTTTTGTGCCACCTGTTCCCCTTGCCCAAGCCCTTGATAAAACTATACGCCATGAGTTCATTGAGAAGCATGACGATGAACCGCTGTATGTCAGCGAGTAAGTTTTGATGGCCATTCTTGTCACTGGAGGTTCAGGCTACATCGGCTCTCACACCGCGCTGGCTTTGCTGCAAGCCGGGCACGAAGTGGTGGTACTGGACAACCTGTGCAACAGCTCGGCCGAGTCGCTGAAGCGGGTGGCCCATTTGGCGGGACGG
>Ga0172367_10006535_pt1 | contig 13663 bp, 8 predicted proteins | sample Lak10m_FD_114542 | JGI IMG/M metagenome (GOLD analysis project Ga0172367, IMG submission 114542) | Freshwater microbial communities from Kabuno Bay, South-Kivu, Congo - kab_022012_10m | ecosystem: Environmental > Aquatic > Freshwater > Lake | place: Democratic Republic of the Congo: South-Kivu...
AGGGTTGTGTCCCTCGCATTTCACGCCAATCTTCGTAAATGCGGTCTGTGACTCGCTTGATGCATCTCCCTGGAACGCACCGGCGAGTGTTCTCTTGCCAACGATTCCGATGTCGCCATTTGGCAATCTTTCTTCCGCAGCCACTTCCACGCCAGTAAGCGAAGCACTGCCCGTACTCCTCATCCGAAGCCAGCGCGAGTCACCTTCCGGTTCCCACAATGGGTTCGGTTCCCTGAACAACCACTCAAGCCACGGAAAGTCCTGCAGATGGCCCTTCTTGCATGCAGCCACGAAACGTACCTGAACGGTCTTCCTCTGGGGATGTTCTTTTCCACGTCCCGATCCCGATCCAATCGGCCCCCTGCAGGTTGGCGGCGTGTTGTCGTGGTACCGTGCAAGATGCATGCGACCACATCGTGGGCATACGTGCCACAGAGGAAACCGGAGAAACGGCAGCTTGAGGTTTACATTGGCCTGCGCGGCATCCTGCCCCCGTTCCGGCTGACGAAAATCCGGCGGTTGAACAAAGTAGTCAACATCCAGTCTCCTGGACAGCCGCTTTTCGTCATCAATTCGGAACTCTCGATGCCCTTGTTCTCCTTCCTTGAACGGCCAGGCATCCAGACCGGCGTGTACGAGAGATACAGGGCCGGGAAAATCTACCAGCGCCCCGATTCCGAAAGGCGAAATTGCCTGCGACCTCCTGACAGGGCGACTCATGGCAGCTCCTCCAGCAACTGATTGAAGAAACCGGTCACCTCTGCCTCACAGGAAGCATCAACATTTCGCAGTGATGACATGGTCGGCCAGCTTCGGCCATTCCAGGTGGGTGGTTCCGTACTTCCCGCCGGATGTAGCAGCGGAGGATCCTGAGGCGCGGCTCCAAAACCACCGTACTCTCCGGGCTGCCAGACTCGCCACTCGTCAAGTCGCCTCTGCAATTTCTTCATCACTGCATCACGCTCTTCCGGAGCCACGAGCGTGACGCGCTCATCCATCATCTCCTCAACCAGATCCAGTAACGCGGCCCCTTCGCCAAGCGGGAACGGTTCCGGACGGCTCGATTCGGCATCCATTATCCCAAGCTGCCTTACCGTCGCGACAACAATCCCATGGAGAGATCGCTCTACCGCCGGCGCGCTGAAAGGAGTAACACTGGTTGGTTCAACCTGGGCATACAACCGCTGGTGGTAGGGGCGAAAGCGCTCGAAATGACTGCGATCACGAGGTTTGCTCTGGCCATATAGCACTGCGACCAGCCCCGGCTTGTCTGGATCCCGCCCTACTCTGCTCGAAACCTGAATGTATTGCGACGTTGTTTTTGGCTGACCAACGATAGCCATGAGCGCCAGCCGACTAACGTCAACGCCCACCTCGATAATGTTCGATGCCAGACAGGCATCAACGACATCATTGTCGTCCGCAGCACTCTTGTCTTTGCTTGCCTGGGGGCGAAGAGTCCTTTCCAGTCGTTCCAGCTCCTTTGGCACCTGGTCGCTCCGAATACGGCTCGTCAGCTCCGAAACGTTGAACAGCTTTCTGATCAGTTCGTACTTGAGACCCTGCCTGTCAAGAATGACCCGGAGATAGTCTCGCGTATCTGCAACAAACAGCGATGCGGCGCCACCGAGTTCCCGCAGGGAATTGAAGAAGCACAGAAGAGTCCACCATGGATCCCTGCCGGCCTCATCACTATTCATGATGGCAGCATTCTGCATGAGGCATGCGAACACGCGAGCCTGCGTAGTCTGGAAAGATCCATGTGCTGATGCCAGGACACCCAGGTAGAGGCGCCCTGGCATCAACGTCCCATCATCGTTGCGAGCCTCTCGCGCAAAAAACGAATCTCCTGCTTCAAGTCCGGAGGGTGGAAAAAGAAACACGTCATTTCGGGCGTACAAATGTGTTATCTGTTCCTTTGCACGACTAATCGTCGCTGTCGACGCGATAATTTTTGGTTTGACGTCTCCATATCCATGTTTTCGACAAAGACGCTCAATGACGGTCTCGTAGGCACCAACCATTGATCCCAGCGGCCCGGAAATCAGGTGTAGCTCATCCTGAATGATGAGACTGGGTGGCAAGCCTTCATGCTTGCCGCTGGTTCCAATTCCAAACAGTCTCCGCACCGCGGGTTTCCATGCAAGCATCGCAAACTTGTCCACGGTGCCAATCACGAGACTGGGCGGATCTTCAATGAGATCTTCATCGATGATGACAATCGGTAGTGGCGGACGTGGCTTTTGCATCGTCGAAACGGTGCCGAAATCGCATGCACCATCGTTGCATCGAAACACTACCGTCGGTGGAGCGTTATTCGTCCTGGTGTATTTGCTGTAGCCAAGCACACTTGGAATTCCCGTTTCTTTCGCGTGAGCGCTCCGTCCTCGCCAGCCTCCACGTTGACGATCCTTCCCCTCGCTTGAAGACGGTCCAAACTTGGCGCCACACCATGGGCACTTGAGCAAAATGAACGGATTCTCGCTCTCCGGATCGCCCTGGAGACCTTTCAGCGCATGAAGCGCCTCCTCGCGCGTATTTGGAGATGCACTTCCTCCCACCCACAGACCGATGCGAAACGGCTTTTCCCCAAGCGTTGGAGTCCTGTGTCGAATCTGCTCCATTGCACAGAACAGAACGGCCGCTCTCTGAAACTGCTGTGCCGTCAGCAATCGCAACGTATAGCGCATCAGAACATCTGCACCACCCGGATTTCGGCCCGAAAGACGATTGAACAGGATCGTGAATGCGGTCAGTCCCAAATAGGCTTCAGTCTTGCCGCCGCCCGTCGGGAACCAGATCAGGTCAACGGTTTCCCGGTCCTTGCTATCTGCCTCGGCAATCCCGCGCAATGACATGAGGAGAAAGGCAATCTGAAAGGCACGCCAGTAACCACGCTGCGGATCAGGAACGGAAGGATCAGGATTCGAGATTGATGGTGACCAGTCAATACTGCGTCCGTCACTCCCAAGACTCGGTTCGCGTACATCTCTGGTTGCCCTGAGCTGGGCAACCAACATTGCCCGATTGGCCAATACAAACGCTTCCTTGGCTGCACGTGCAACTGCGGAATTCCCCTGAAGAAACTTGACACCATCTTCAATGCGTTCCAGGCACTCCTCGCATCGCTTGATGAGTCCTGCGGCAGTCTCCGTCATTTCGGCGGGGATGCCGGGGATCTCCGTACGCTCTGTCTTTAGCGCATTGATCCAGTTCTTGTAGGCCAGTACAAGCGCATCAATCTCCGCAGATCCGTCGTCCGTCGGGTCCAGTCCGCCAATTTTTCGCATGCTGACCTGGACTGGCTGCTTGCTGCCGTCCTCATTCTGGACGAACAGATCAGCGCTCGTCGAGGGTGTCTCAAAGGCAGGCAACACGTCCGTCCATACTTCTGAAACGTTGACCGGGGATTGCCCCGCCCAGTCCGCCGCACATCCGTGTCCAATCGCAAACGTCTGGTGTTGCCGGTAGAGCAGGCGATTGATCTGTTCATCCGACATGGGATCCTGCGCGCCCAGTTTGCTGACTTCGGTTTCAGGATAGGGCTGAATCCAGCTCAATCCAGTCATCCCCCTGACGCGAATTCCGGCCTGAAACAGACATTGCTCGTCAAGATTGCCAGCATCAGGCTCTTTCCTGTTGACGAGGGATACGGTTATCAGCCTCTGGGTCGAGGTCAGGCGCGAATAGCCGCCTCGTGAAACCACCACAATTTCCAGCCCATGACCTGCACCATCGAGCTTTCTTCTGATTGATCCCCCGGAAGCAAGAAGGTCTGCCGAAGAGACTTCAACATGGGGATACTTCTTCGCGTCATCCAGCAAGGGAATCCTGAGCCATACAGACCGTGGAAACGGGACGCCCCCCAGATCCCCAACCATGACCTTTGTCTGTTTGTACGTGCCGGCCGGAATTTCCTGAAGATCTTCATTGCCGAAACGGCCAACACTTACGATCTCCACCCGCAACCCCGTGCCCTCTATCGAAAAGTCTGCGAGAAAGCTCAAGCCAATCGCTGATGGCCTGAAGGCATTGGCCAGGGTAACCGCGTAGTCCTCGGATTCGTCCATCGCAGCAGGCGTCTTCGCAGCCTTTCGTTCCGCGCGCTTTTCAAGTTTTTCGTCCACGTCCTGATTCTCGCCCGGATCGATATCGGCGCGATCTTGCTGATCCTCGCCGGCGCGCAGCTGTTCGAGTTCTTCAATGACTCCGATCGGGAAGAGAACGCCCGCACCATATCTCTTGGCAGGAGGATCCTGCCATACCACCTCCTCACCATTGATCTGCCTTTTTGGCTTTCGGAACTCCTCCCACGTGAATTGTTTCTGCTCCCCGCCAGGGCGAATGTCCTGTTCGGGACCGGCCGGATCCGGCCCCACAATCTCGGCGCGCAAGCGCGAAGCAAGCCACTTGCGATTTGCGAGATTGTTTGCAAGCTTCTCTGAAATGGACATGGTCTACTTTCTCGACGTCATTTCAAGGCCAGCATCCAGAATTCGGTCATAGCTGGCACGGCAGCTTTCATGCATCAGCATGAAAAGCCGGATTCTGGCTCTCGACATTCCGACGTAGAGAAGCGCACGAGTCCTCTCGTCATTGAGACTATCGATGTCCGTGATGATCACCGCCGGCGCTTCAAGTCCCTTGAAGGCATGAACACTGGCATAAGGGATCGTCTGGCCGTCCAGCACCTGACGTATCGGTGAAAGGCGGACTCCGATGGAGCCTGCTGAAGCGCTTCCGGCGCAGGAGCTTTCGTCGCTTCGCATGGACAGGATCATTATCTCTCCGGCCTTGAACGCTTTTCTTAGATTGCCTATCGCATTTGCAAGATGCATCTCCTGGTCGGCGGCCGATAAGTAGAACAACGGATCGACTTCGGATCCTTCAATGTCGTGAAGCACCCTCTTGTAACCCGGTGCAAGCCCGCTTGTGATCGCAAGAGTTTCCGCAATGGGTTCGGCATTCCTGCAATTGATGCGCAACGAAAACTTGACGTGGCTGGGTGCCCGGTCGGATATTCCCTCAAGCGCCTGCTGAGCACCCGCCCCACCGTCCGAAACATAGATCGCCTGACGCTCGAAATCACCGAAGAACACCCATTTTCCACCCGCAAGACCGCCCTTCAGGAGCAAGTCAAAGACATCGAGGTACTCCTCCTCCAGGAGATCTTGCGCCTCGTCAATAACGAGCATGTTGTACGCAGGCCATGGGCGTGCGTCGTCCAGCAACCGATCTGAAGCCCTCATCGGCAGGTCTTTCCTCCAATAAGTGCTACCCGCCCCCTTGCCAGGCATCTCACAGGCAATCTCCAGCAGCAGGCTATGGAAGGTTCGACACTGGAACACCCCTGGATCGTCCGAATAACCCGAGGTCTGCGTTTTCAGCCATTCTCCCAGCAAGTTGTTGTAGCAGAGAAACAGGACACTCTGCCCGTCAGCGATTGCCCTTTTGGCCGCTTCCATTGCAAGAAACGTTTTCCCTGTTCCAGCGGGTCCCTTGAAAACCACTCTGTCGTTTTCATCGAGCAGGTCGAGAGCATCGAACTGTTCCTCGGTAAACCGACAGATCATTTGCTCCAGGCGTTCCAGATCGCCACGGGGTGAAACGACATACTCAAAATTATCCCGGAGAAGGGCTACCATTCTTCGAACCTGGCCTTCATCAGGGCGACTGTCAGTCTCGTTGTACCAGGAATGTTGCCCTGTGCGGCTCGCTACATGCTCGTGCGCGCGCTGAAGAATGCCGATCACATTCAGTGAGATCGGGCGCCTGACGAAGAGCCTCCTGTTGATGTACTGCCACGGATGCCACTCAGGGGACTGCTCATCAAAATCCACGCGGGTAAATACAACCGCAGAGAAGAACAGAAGTCCTGAGAGTGAGCAGTCTCTATTCACGAGATAGGTTCGAAGGGAATGCGTCGCCTTGGACGCCTGCTTGAAGGGGCCTTCGAAAGAGGTCTCATAGGGATAAATCCATTTCCCGTCCTGCCGCGAGACATCGCAACCTTTTACCTCGATGCATAGAACTCCCTGCCCCGGAACAAGCACCACCATGTCAAGTTCGCCTTCGATCTTTGACTGATGCCTTTTCAGGTCGAGTGAATGCAGAACCACCCAGCCCGCCGTATCTGGATCATCCCTCAGCTTGTTGAAGAGATCCTTCTCACCCACGGGAGTTTTCGTAGCACAGGCAGGGGGAATCATCCGAGCCATTTGTTGCCTTTCAAGTCATCCAACTGGCCGAACCGGGAGGAGTGAACATGGGACGTATCGCGGTCCACTGATGACACTCGAAGAATCAGAAGCTCAACACCGATATCACCTTCAACGTGAATGCTCTCTCGATCTGACAACTTGCCGTTTCCGTTTCCGAAACGACTGAATAGCGCCTTGAACAGATCCTGCCGAACCAGGTTTCCGGCCTTGTGTCGAACACCTCTCAGGTCTTGAAGACTGTTCCAGCGACTGTCGGCATAGCTGATCAACTCCACGCCCGTTTTCTGTATCTTTCCCTTGTCCGCCAGCAAACTTATCAACTCCCTGAATACGCGCTCATTTCCAGGTCCAAGCACGTCCGGACCAATCCATTGATGAATGCTGGCAGCGCTGGTTGGTACGCCTCTCTCCCGGAGTGCCCGCGCGACTTCTTCATTGCTGTGCGTAACCAGTAGAGCATCGAGCGCCTCCTTCCAGTCGGTCGCCAATTCGAACAAGCTTTCATTGCCCGCACGACCCATGATGCGCTCACTCGCATCATCAAGCAGTAACCCGGAACCGCCCGATCTCAGAACTATAAAGTCGCCCTCACAGACATCCTCGACACGAACCGTGCAAAGGTCGCTTTCGTCCGCCACTTCACCGTCTGCCGGTAGCGTCAGAACGCGACCGCTCTCTGGCAGGAACGTGCCTGTGCCGTCACAGAACAGCATGTAGTTGGCTGGGACGAGATCAGGCGAACTGCTTCTTGCAGCTCCATGAAGACCCTGCCAGAAGGCTTCATTCATCCACGTGTCTACCGCCGACAGGGATAATTCGTCCGGCACCACAACAACCTCTTTCTCAATCTTCGTCTTCTGCAGTCTCCCCGCAAAAATGCCATCACCGGGAAGTGTCAGTCTTTTCGGTACCTGAAATATTTCGTTCGGGTAGAGCAAGACGTCCAGTCTGGCGGCCACCCCGGAGAACAGCAGATCCGACAATATTGCAGGCGGTGCATTGCGACAGGCGCAAGGGAGAACTACCGTTCCAAATACATTCGACCGAAGGTGTCTTCGCGATCGAATCAGCATGACGCGGTCACTCAGCGCAGACAGCTGACCATGACTCTCTGGAGGCCATCCGGGCGCTTTTCCTGCCGACAGCGCACAAAGTATCCCAATCCGCCCATCATCCTTTCCGATTCCTTCCGCAAGCATGTGGAGAAACCATTCGCGCTTGGGGTTCAGTCCGACACTGACGATTCCCGTCACGGACTTTCTCAATGCCTCGATCAGTTCAGCGGCGTCAGGCAGACCTCTTGACGCCAGCTCAAGTTCGTTCACCTGATGCTGCAACCTCAGGGCCGGATCATCGAAGGGAAGAACGGTAAACAGGATTGACGATCTGAGAACCCATAGCCGACGCGAAATATCGGCCTGGATGGAGTCGGCGCGATCAAGCATCTGAAACAATCGTGACGACGTCTGCATGACCTTAACCGCTGCAGGAAACCCGATCTCGTGCCTTGTCAAACAGGAAAGCCTGGCATTTTCGAATGCGCGAGTTGTCCGCGAGAAAACGCTTTTTGCCTCCGTCATTATTCGTCAATCAAATAGGCTGCGAGTTCGACGCCGGGGGAAAACTGCCCTGGCATGGCGCACTGGAAATCAGCGTCGTGGCAATCACGGGAAATGCTTCTGAGTCCCAATGCCGCATCGTGGACATCGCCCTGGTATTCCGATCGATCAAGAATCACGAGCATATTGGGCACTGTCGCCAGATGCTCATGCACCATGAACGCTTTTGGGCCATCCAGGATGGCAAGCGGAAACTTGCCCGTGAGAGCGCCTCTGGGATGATCAATTCGCAGCTTCGCATGAGTCTGCCCTCTATTTCTCCCAAAACAGAGAAGCTCGGACATGGCAATAGGAGATCTCCCGTCAATTGACAGTGAAAAATTGGCTGTTGCACTTCCGAACGTGGCTACGCTGGTAAGAAGTAGCCCTTCTGCCCCATCAGCCCAGATCCACCTGGGGTTGAGGTTCTCGACCAGAGAGCCCAGCGACTGTCCGGCAGCATCCAGCGATGCCGCACGCGGTGCCGTAGGTGGCTCCTCTTCCGTAAATCGATAATTTCCAAAGAACATTCGCGAGATCTCGGAGCGAGTTCCGATGTGGCTTCTTTTTGAGGCCTTGACTACCTCCACAACGATGCGCTCGTCTTCTCCGTCCCCCTTGAAGCCAACAATACTGCCGCGGTAATTTGCCTTGCCGTTACTTGAACTCCAGAACAACACTCTGCCAATCGGCAGCTTTCTGAACGTCGTCCACGAAAGCGCATCTTCGAAGATACTCGCGCCAGCCACGAGACAGCCCAAGCCGGCGAAAGCAGCAGCAAGTTCACGGGTTGGAAGGACCGCAAACACGATCAACCGCTTGCCGGCTAACTGGCTAGATCGGCACCATGCGCCCACCCACACAAGTTCTGCCGCCCAATCAGGCAATGAGGACTTGTCGCATCCGTCATGTACCGAAATACGGTTACTAAACTCAGCAGGCAGTAGATTGTTCAACGCTTGATACCGAAAATGGGAACATCATGCAGGAAATGCAAGGTTCAATGTCAGTGACGACGGAAGCCCTCCTGTTCCAGGCGCTTGAGCACCTTCATCAGAGTAGTCGCCTGCCTGTCTGAAGGCACCCATGTTCCCTTGGAGGCAAGGCGCACCAGATCTGCTTCCTTGCCGAACAGCGGAGAATTATATTGACGCGTCCAGTCAATCAGTCTCGTCCAGCAACCTGCCTGGCGCAAATTCACTACTTCGACGGCCGCATTGATGACGGCATCCTCTGCCGCCTGTTCCGCTGCATCGTCGCGGATACTGCTTATTGCCCTCTTGGAGAGCAGTTCGGCGCGCAATGTAGGCGACAACGAAATCAGTATTTCGCTGACCTTGTTCCAGCAGGTAACATTCTTGCACCACTCGCTTACGTTCATGTTTTGCACCGGGGGAGTGGTTATGGCCACCGACACGGACTTCGCAATGTCTTCCAGTTGCAGCGAAAGGGCAGTGGAGACTCCCTGTCTTACCCAGATCGTATTCAGATTCAGCGCGAACCCAATAGCCTGGCCATCTATCATCGACACCAGCTTTGCAATGGTATAGGTGACGATCTGGGCTCTGTAATCGCCTCCATACCATGACTTCTTGGCTTCCGACACCATGCCTTCGACAAACCTGAACAGGATGGCTTTGGCGACGACTTCCTTGAAATAGACTTCATTGTCGAACTGAGCTCCATCGACGCCATAGTCCTTTCCAACATACTCGGCGAAGTTCACGAAGTTCTTCTGCGCGCCACGGCTCACAATATATGGGAGCTTCCGCCATGAGTTTTCAAACTTCGCCAAATCAGTCTTGTTTATAAGCTGGGTACGCGGGTGATCCCGCTGGAATACCTTCTTTTCCTTGATCGTCATCTTTGCCTGCGCATTGACGTATTGACCTCTTGCACGCTCATAAAACCAGAAAGTATTGAATGTTGCTCCCGCTGGTCTGGGAGCTGGAATGCTCCTTGAGCGTCTCTCAATCGCCCGGTGAAACGCATGATTCGAGAAGAAATCAGCATCGCTGACCTTGTTTTGCGAATTCGAGTATCTGGCGATCTTCTGGATCATCTCATCCAGCATTTCCGTATCTTTGGCGCGCACGACGGACAGTTTCATGGGCACATGAATCGAACCAAGATCAGCATTGTCTTTCCGTTTGGCAACATGGAGCGACGCAGTCGTCTGGCCGCCATTGACGATTTGAAGGTATTTGGCGGAAAGAAGCCGTGGCCCGGCTTCCGTCTCCTCGACGACGGCGGATGTAGCAGTCACAGATATTCCGTTGTTGAAAACAAAAAACCTGTCGGGTTCAGCCCTGATCGTTGCCTGAATTCCCTTGTTGATCTTCACTGCGGTACTCAGAAATGAGCGGACGTTTCCTTCAAGCAGCCGGCTTCCATAGCGATCATAAAGTTCTGCCAATGCGTCACCCTGGATCACGCAAAGATAACCCTCGTAGTCTTCTGTCTGACTTGCCTGCAGGCACGGAAGCCCCCCTTCTACAAACTCCGTAAAATCAATCTCGAGTTCTTCGGTACCAAGAATCGATGACGACACTGCCTTGAGCCGGCTAACGTCCCAAATGTGATACTCGACCGGAACGCCGTCCAGTTCGTCAATCGGCAAATCCTTTACTCGATCACTAAGAACGGCGTCGGTAATCAGATAAAACCGGTACCGGCTGACTGATCTGTTCCCGTCGTCCTTCTGGCGATGCAGTTGTTCAATCGTGCCAGAGAGTTCCTTGGTTTGAACGGATTCGCCCAGCGAGGAGCTCCAGACCTTGCCTGATGAAGACTCCTCCACGAATGCCTTCAATTGCGCAAATACGCTGTCGGCGCGTGTTCTGGTGATGGTCTCGAGCTCTTCACGTCCCCCGAAATCGGCTATCAACAGGCGTATGGAGTCATCAACCTCGTCCAGTTCGTAACCGTCAACGCGCAGCTTTCTTGATTTTTTTCCTATCCCGGCACCGTGACAAGGAATGAAGTCCTGAAACTCTTCGGCATCCGACAAACGTGCGCCAACTTCACAAACAAATGCAAAGTCCAGTTCTTCCGCTCCACAACCTTCTGGAGCACGTATACGCACCGCGTCAAGCAGACCCAGACGAAATGACTCCAGGTCGGAGACTTCCGCAGCCTCTCGAATTTCCTTTATCAGATCCATTGCAACAATCTCCCTTGCGTTTCTCTGGCCGGAGCCATGTGTCTATTATGACAGTCTCAAGTCTACCAGCGTGCCCTCGCATTTCTCGTCAGGTTCTTACCGCTCAACGAATTCGTCAAGTGAATGTAGTCGCTGAAACGGTATGCTGTTGATCATCACGACAGTCCCCACTCATCTGCGATGACCGTGTTTTTAATCCATAGCTGGCTCACTACGTGAGCCAGCTATGACCCTTCGACCAGCAGATTGCAAAATCAGCATCTCCTGGAGAATCCCCTTCTGATTTGCTGTTTAACTTTCGCAAGTCTGACGATCTTTCTCCATGATCGCCCGCGACCGCCAATGTGACGTGGCAATTCAACGACTTTGGGGTGCTGGAACCGATAGGCGGCGTTGAGTATCTGTGCAAGGCAGTGCGGACGCAGAGACTTGCTCTCACCCAAGGCTATTGGATCAAAACGGTGCTCGACATTTCTTAATGGCCGGCGTCTACCGCAGGAGCGTGTCATGGATGAATAGCGCTTGACTTTTTCGTTACCAAGCCGACAATGACATATATGTCAACACATCAAAAGAAGTAGCCAGAATGTCCAAAGAAATGCGAACCGAAGACATCTACCCGCTCCAGGAAGCAGTCCTCGTCAGGTTGCAGTCGATGAACGACCCGCAGTTGTCCGTGGCCAAGCTATGCGGAGGGACCGCCCTTTCCCGTTGCTGGCTCGGCCATCGGGTTTCATTCGACCTCGACTTCTTCCTGCCAGAGGGTTTCAAGGCAGGCAAACTGGCGGTAGCCATGAAAAGGGCAGGCATCGACTTTCGAACAAGAGCCATCGTGGACGACCTGAAAAGGGCCAACCAGCTCCACGGCTACGTTTCACACGACGGAAGGCTTCTCAAAGTGTCGTTTGTGGAAGATGCCTATTTCACGCTGTTCCCTGCTGTCGAGAAGTCTTTCGGGGGTGGACTGGTTCGAACGGAAGAGATCCCCGGCCTGTATCACAGGAAACTCAGGACGGTCGCCGGACATGGTTCGGAAGGTGATTCGTTTGAAGGCGGTCGGCAGACGGCGCGCGACCTCTTTGACCTCTACGTCCTCTCCCAGGCCTTCAAGCCCCTGGTGGAGTTCATCGAGTCACTGCCGTATGCCTTTCCCTCGGCGGCCTTCAGCAACGGGCTTGCCAGCATGCCCTGGTACGATCTTGCAGACGAACTTGGGGAGATCATTTGCGCCGATGAATGGGCGCGCACCAGAGATGTCGCATTCTTGCAGAGCGCTCTCTATGAGCAAATAGGAGCCGTTCTCGTCGAGGATGAGTGGGCAGAAGAATCCAGGCCCGCGCCAGGCGAAACGCCGAAGAACTCCCGACCCGGAAAGAAGCAGGTTAAGCCAAGAGGGCTCAAGCCATGAGCGTCGATAGCTGGGAAACGCTCAGCAAGAAGGTCTATTGGGATCGGGACGTTCATCTGGAACGCTGGCGGGAAAGAATTTCCGTCGGACACCGCTCCTATCTTCCTGATGCCGTCTCGACCATGACTCCGGCCGAGTTCGTCCGGTTTTATGGTCTCTCGAAATTCAAGCGCGACTGGCCGGCCCTGCGGGCGAAACTCCCGAAAGAAACCGTCAGATACGCTGCGATTTTCGACCTCGCGTGGAGCCGAGCCGTCGGTGGAGGCTGGAATCTTCGACCAACGGCGGATTTTTTCACAATGCCGGAAAGGCGCCGGGATTTTCTCACCCAGGTGGCGTGCGCTCCCGGAATGAGTATCTACGAGGTCGCCAAATCCCTGGGGCTTCAATATCGCAGAGCCCACGATCACGCCGCCAGTCTGCTCAGGGATGGCAAAATCCGGGCCGTCGAGACGATCGAACGCGGACACCGCAAGATGAAGCTGTTCCCGACTTACGCCTCGCGGGAAGCCCCTTTGAGGGACCGCACGACATCGCCTGTCAATTCCTCCTGCAAAGTATCTCCCGACCTTATTGTTGCCGCATGAAGATTTATCTCGCTGGCCCCGACGTTTTCAGACCGGATGTCTCCGCCTGGGCAGAATCAGTTCGCGAATTGTGCCTGCAATATGGCTTTGAGCCCCTCCTCCCCGTTGATCACTGTGAAACCGCACCGGAGAAGATTTTTCAGGCAAACATTGCCCTGATCCGAAAGGCGCAGATCGTCGTAGCCAATCTGGATCCATTTCGCGGCCCCGAGCCGGATTCAGGCGCCGCCTTTGAACTTGGATATGCCCTGGCATTGGGGAAGAAAATCTGCGGCTATGTGACACGACTCGATACGCTCGCGAAGCGCGTCGAATTGGCCGAGAAGCAGAGCGATCCCCCTCCTCCCTATGGCGACAATATCGTTGACCGGCAGGGCATGCTGATCGAGAACTTTGGCCTCCCCTGCAATTTGATGCTCGCCATACCCGCCCGCATCGTGGAGGGCGGTCTGGAATCCTGCCTCCAGTCGATTCGGGCGCGGCCCCCTGTTCCGACATGAACCCGCGCTTTCTCCCGGCCGTCAGTGATCCGATCTACCTTGTGATTTCGAGAGATCAGATCAACGAATGCGACATTTCAGGGCCACTGAGAGTCTTGCGCCAATTGCAGGGCAATCCTGAAAAGGCGGTAGCTGCCTGCGGTCGAATCAGTCTCGTCATCGATGGCTACAACAAGAATCCGCGCG
>Ga0172367_10006544_pt1 | contig 13646 bp, 12 predicted proteins | sample Lak10m_FD_114542 | JGI IMG/M metagenome (GOLD analysis project Ga0172367, IMG submission 114542) | Freshwater microbial communities from Kabuno Bay, South-Kivu, Congo - kab_022012_10m | ecosystem: Environmental > Aquatic > Freshwater > Lake | place: Democratic Republic of the Congo: South-Kivu...
GCTGGCAGCTACTTTCATCTCTACCCTGTCGGTTATTGTAACGCCATTTATTCTCGAAGCAGACGGTGCTGGTGAATTACTTGGGTTGGGAATAGATCAGCAACCTGCCGTTGACGCCACATATGCCAATGGAATTTCCGGTTATGTCTTTGCGATTGTTTTGGGAATCCTGATGATGGCGGGTGAGTTCAGGCACGGGACGGCAGTCGCGACTTTCCTGACAGCACCTAAGCGCGGGATTGTCCTGACGGCAAAACTGATGATGGCGATTGTCGGTGGAATGTTGTTGATGGTCATCTCGACTGGGATCTCGCTAATTGGAGGTTACTTTGTGCTTCTTGGGTTCGAGGATGCAGCGCAACCCAGTGAGAACCTATTCGTCAACACTATGCTCGCTGCTGCTGTTGGCGGGGCTGTCCTGGCGGTGATAGGTATTGCAATTGGAACCCTGGTGAGAAACCAGATGCTTGCCATTGTTGGGGCCCTGGTATACCTGTTCATCATTGATCCACTGCTGCTAGCGCTCTGGCCAGATACTGGAAAGTGGCTGCCTTCGGGCCTGATAACGGCGATGCTCTCAATTGACATATCTGCACCGCAGCTCGGGTTTGACACAACCGACTACCTCCCTGCCATTACGGCAACATTGGTTCTGCTGGGATACGGAGTGGTATTCGCTGCTGTGGCAATCGCCACCAGTCTTCGAAGAGATATTGACTAATTCAATCGATTAGGAGTCGGAATTGAAAAAGGTTGCTCTAGTAACAGGTGGTGGATCTGGTTTTGGACTCGGTCTTGCCAAAGACTTAGTCACTGCGGGATGGACTGTGTATGCAGCCGACAAAAATGCTAAAGCTGCCAAGGCGACAGCAGAGTTTGGTGCAATACCGCTAACCATGGACGTCACCAGCGACACCTCTGTCAAAGCTGGTGTTAAGAAGATTATTCGTGAGCAGAAACAAATTGATCTTCTGGTTGCCAATGCTGGATTTGGAAACTTTTCAGCGGTTGAAGAAACTTCTCCCGAGCAGGTTCGGGAAATTTTCGAAGTGAACGTCTTCGGTGTTGAAAAATGTATTCGTGAAGTACTTCCACAAATGCGTAAGCAGAGAAGCGGAAGAATTATCATGACTACCTCAGTTGTTGCCCACGTATCACTAGTTGGGTTGGGTTGGTATTCTGCAACTAAGCACGCGGTCAAGGCAGTGGCCAATGCGCTGAGGCAGGAAGTTAAACACCTTGGCATTCATGTGAGCACAGTTGAACCAGGAACTTCCAAGACCGGGTTTGGTTCCATTGCCTTCGGTCTGTTGGAAGATGGCAGAACATACAGCGAATATGACGGAGTCATGCGTGGACTGAACAAGTGGCTTGGTGGTCTATATCGAATATCTCCGGGACCTAAGCAAACTGTCTACAAGATGTTCCATGCTGCAACCAGTGAAAGACCAAAGGCTCACTATCCAGTCTCCTGGGATGTTAGAGCTCTCAAACTAGCGTTCTACCTAGTGCCAAGAAGATGGCTCGATGGGTTTGTACTGTGGCTGGCGAAAAGGTAAAGCGTCACTGGGGTAGTTGGGTAGTTATTGTTGCCTTCCTACTTTCTGGATCACTTCATCTAATTAACCCAAGTGGTTTTCTATTTTTAATGCCCGAACGGGCTCCAGAGCCAATCTTGCTCATTTTGCTCTCCGGTGTTGCCGAATTGATTGCAGCAGTTGGATTGCTGATGAGGTTGAAGTGGGCACCCGCCTTCACTGTCCTAGTTTTGCTTGGGGTTTGGCCGGCTAACTGGTGGTTTGCCATTGACGCCCTGAGCACAAACCCAGACATTGCTCTCGCCGCCTGGCTGAGGCTGCCACTGCAAATACCCCTGATTTGGTGGGCTTGGAAGTCCCCTATCCAGACCAGAGGAATGAAATAGGTCAATCTGGGTTTTCTTTATTAGGAGGCCAAAATGAATGCATGGGGAGTTGCAGTCCTAGTCGGACTAGTTCCAGCAATGATCATTATTGGTGCGCTTTTCATGGCGCCATTACTGAGCTACTACGCCGGATAAACGTAGTTATAGTTTCTGCCTTAGTTTGGCAAATCTTTTCTTGAAGCGGCTGTGTCAGAGAGATGGTGTTGGTAATCGATATTCATTGCGCTTCTGCCCTGCAGGACAGATAAAGAATACCCCTTCTAAACTCGAGCTATGCGAATACCTGAGCCCGAGATAGTCAATCCTGATTCTGTTCCCTCTCTCAAGTGGGGAATCATTGGACCTGGCGTAATTGCAAACGCTTTCGTAAGAACTTGTCTTGAAAACACTAATCAGGTTTTTTCTTCAGTTGCATCCAGAACTTCCGGTCGTGCTGAGGAATTTGCCAAAAAGTATTCAATCGAAAAGACTTACAAGAGTTATGAGCAACTGGTTGAAGATAGGGAACTAGATGCAATTTATATTTCCTCTTGGCAGGGAGATCATTTCGAGCATGTGATGCTTGCGCTTAGAGCAGGCAAGCACGTTCTTGTCGAAAAGCCGATTACCTACTCCCCCCAGCAAGCACAAGAAATTTTTGAATTTGCAAGTCAGCAGGGGCTGTTGGTAATGGAGGCGATGTGGACAAGATATCTCCCTCAGTCAACCATCATCAGGAAACTTCTATCAGAAGGTCACTTGGGAAAACCCGAACTGTTCAGTGCCAGCTTTTGCGTTGACAACAGACAGATAAGTCGTCTTTGGCAAAAAGGTGGGGGCGGGATTATCTATGACATGGGCATTTATCCCATCGCCATGGCTCAGCAATTCCTGGGTAATCCAACAAAGATAACGGCTTCGGGCAAAGTAAATTCCGAAGACCTAGATGAGGAAACTTTTGCCGTCCTGGAATATGAATCTGGTGCAAGGGCTCAGATAACTTCCTCGGGTATCTCAACACTCCCAACCACAGCTAGCTGTTCCTTCGAGAAGGGGGTTTTGGTTGTGGATGAGCCATTCTTTGTTCCATCTGGTCTCAAGCTCAGGGACAAAGATCTCTACTTCAAGCAGGTTTCATGGAGAGATGAATCTTCTATCCAAGGACACGATGGTCTTTGCTATCAGGCGACCTGGTTTGCAAAATATGTCTCCGAAGGGAGAGTTGAATCCCCCGTCCACACAGCTAGAGACACCGTTGCCAACATTAATGTTGCCCACCAAATCAGTGAGCTGGTGGGTGCCAAACCTTTCTAGGGAGACCCAACCAACACCCGGCGATGGGTCGACTAGCTCCTGAGAATACCTAGTCCCTAACCCCAATAATCATCGGGTCGTGGAACGAACCACCAAAGGCCTTTTGACTTGCACCACAGCGATCCAGGTATGGGGTGATGCCTCCGAGGTGGAATGGCCAGCCGGCACCCATGATCATGCATAGATCAATATCTTGGGCAGTGCCGACAACCTTCTCGTCGAGCATCAGCTTGATCTCTCTTGCTAGCCCTAGCTGAACGCCTTCAAAGATTTCCTCAGCACGGCGTGCTGAGTTCCCTCCGGCAACAATCTCGATTGCCTTTTTGTCATACCCCTTGATCTTGCCCTTCGCATCACGCTCTAGGAGCTTCCCGTATTCAGCGAGCTTGTGAAGATTCTCGCTCGCATAGAACCTCTCAGAATTAAATGCATGCATTGAATCCAGAACATGCGCTCCGACTTTAAGACCAACAAGTTCAAGCAGGTCAAAAGGATTCATTGGTAGACCAAGCGGTGCGATTGCGTTCGCTACCTCTTCGAAACTTGCTCCCTCATCAACAGCCCGCATGGCTTCTCCTAGAAGGAAGCCGAGTAGTCGGTTGACTACAAAGCCTGCGGAATCAGAGGTTATCACCGCTGTCTTCTTGAGGTTCTTCGCAACCTCCATCGCAGTTGCAACGGCTTCGTCCGAGCTGTTCTTTGCTCTCACAACTTCAACCAATGGCATTACTGCAACTGGATTGAAGAAGTGGAAACCAACCAGTCTTTGTGGATGCTTGAGTTTTTCAGCCATGGCATCAATCGACAGCGAAGAGGTGTTGGATGCGAGTATGCAGTCAGGGCTGACAACTTCTTCAATCTTGGCGAACACATCGTGCTTGACACTGAGCTCTTCAAAGACTGCCTCGATAACCCAGTCACAATCGGCAAATACTTTGTAATCGAGTGAGCCTGACAGATTTCCAACTAGTCGATTTCTATCATCAGTCGACAGCCTGCCCTTATCAACTAGCTTTTGAAGTTCATCCTTGATGTATTGAAGGCCATTGTCGATTCGCTCCTGTGAAACATCCGTTATCACCACAGGAACCTGCAGTCTCCTTAGGAATAGCAGAGCAAATTGTGAGGCCATCAGTCCTGCGCCAACCACACCAACCTTGGTTACTTTTCTGGCAAGTTCTTTATCTGGCGCACCGGTGGGTTTTTTAGCGTGCTTTTGAACAAGGTTGAATGCATAAATAGATGCCCGGAACTGATCCGATGCAATCAATTCTTCAATCGCATCATCCTCTCGGGCAAAACCCTCAGCCTTACTGCCACTCTTGGCTGCGGCAATTAGGTCGAGGGCTTTGTATGGGGAGAGGGGAACTTTGCCTAGCTTCTCTTCAACCATGGACCTGGCTATGCTCACCGCCGGTCCCCAGATTGTCGCCTTTTCAATGGCATTTGGTTCGTGCTTGCGCTTGACCTTTAGCCCACCGAGAACCTGATCAGCCCAGGCAAGTGAGTCTTCGAGGAATCTGGGTGAATCAAAGATTGCATCAGCAATTCCCATTTCATAGACATCTTCGGCACTCATGGTTCGGTTCTGTTTGAGTGGATTTTCCACAATCACCTTGAGCGCATTTTTGATACCAATCAGGTTGGGAAGAAGATATGCTCCACCCCAACCAGGAATCAAGCCAATGAAAACTTCTGGGAGGGCAACTGCTGGAGCAGTTTTGTTGATGGTTCGATAATCGGCATTCAGAGCAATCTCCAAGCCGCCACCGAGTGCTAAGCCATTGATAAAGACAAAGCTTGGAACCCCTAGCTCGCCTAGCTTGCCGAGCGCATGGTGTCCAAGCTCGCCAATTAGTCGACCAAGCTGTCTTTCTCTGATTTGGGGAACATGAGTCAAATCCGCACCGGCTGCAAGGAAGTAGGGCTTGCCCGTCACCCCAACGGCTTGAATCTCTTTCTTTGCTGCGCGTTCCTTTAGTTGATCGAGCTTTTCAGCAAACTCAAGCAAGGTCTTTGGGCCGAGCGTGCTGGGTCTGGTGTGATCCTTGTCGTTATCCAAGGTTATGAGGGCAAGAATTTTTCCAGAGGGAAGCGTTACGTCGTTGACGTAGGAGTGTGTGACAACCTCATCGTTTTGCAGAAGTGGTGCGTATTTCTCCATCACTTACCTCTGTACTGAGTGTTTTCCCAAATTACTGTTCCACCCATTCCTAGACCGACACACATTGTTGTCATGCCGTAGCGAACGTCCTTGTGTTCTTCAAACTGACCAGCTAGTTGAATCATCAGCCTGACTCCGCTGGCAGCGAGCGGATGGCCCATCGCGATGGCACCGCCCCACTGATTCACTCTTGGATCGTCATCGGCAAGACCAAAGTGATCTAAAAAGCTCAGCACCTGAATGGCAAAAGCTTCGTTAATTTCAATCAGTCCGATGTCCTCCATCTTCAAGCCGGCTTTGGCCAAAGCTTTTTCGGTGGATGGAATTGGCCCAATCCCCATAATCTCTGGCTCGACCCCCGCAAAAGCAAAACTCACCATTCTCATTTTGGGCTTCAAGCCATGTTTCTTGACCGCACTCTCTCCGGCGATCAAGGACATAGTCGCCCCGTCAGTCAGCGGCGATGCGTTACCCGCCGTCACCTTTCCGTGGGGGCGGAATGGGGTCTTTAAATCTTTCAAACCCTCCATGGTTGAGTCGGGTCTGAGCAGTTCATCCCGTGTGACGAGTTTCCAGCCCTCTGGACTGGCGGCACTCACTGGCACCAGATCCTTTTGAATTAGGCCTTTTTCATAGGCCTGAGCCGCCTTTTTCTGAGAGGCAACTCCCAACTGATCGCTTCTTTCCTTGGTGAGGTGGGGGAAGCGATCATGAATCTTCTCCGCGGTGTTACCCATGTTTAGGGCGGTTGGGTCAACTAGCTTCTCCGCTAGGAATCTAGGGTTCGGATCCATGCCATCACCCATTGGGTGGTGGCCCATGTGTTCGACACCACCGGCAAGCGCAAGGTCATAGGCACCGATTCCAATTGCACTAGAGACTGTCGTGACAGCAGTCATTGCACCAGCACACCACCTATCAATTGCATACCCAGGAACGCTCATCGGTAAACCGGCCAGGATGCTAACTGATCTTCCAAGCTGCAGACCCTGATCACCTTTTTGGTTGGCTGCAGCAATTGCCACATCGTCAATTGATTCCTTCGGAAGATCCGGGTGACGATCAAGTAGCCCAATCACGCTTTTCACCGACAGGTCATCGGCTCGAGTGTTCCAATAGACACCTTTGTCTCCTGCTTTTCCAAATGGTGTTCTTACTCCGTCGATGAAGTAAACGTTTTGAGATTGCATTAGTTCCTCACAAGCAGTTGGCGATTCATTTGACGTTCTCTCTCATCTTTAGCGAGCGTCGTTCTAACAAGCTCTGGTGGAAGTAGGAAAGCATCAACCAGTGACTCGACATGCGGACGCAGCCTTGGAAGCAGTCTGCTGTCGATGTATTCAGTTATTGCCTCTGCTCTTGAACCCGAGAGTCTGCCGTGAATTAGATACCAGGATGCGTTTTCCTCAAGCAGGGTGAAGCCGTAGAGGTCCCTGAGCCAAGTGAGAATCTTTAGGGAATCTGCATCCTTGATGGTCTTGAGCGCGGAGGTGAATGCCTCCCACATAATCAACTCGCCGTGAGCTCTTGCTGCATTGATCAGGTCATTCTGGTAGCGATTGAATAGCTCTGCCTGCTTCTCCTTATCGGTTCCAGCTGCCTTTAGTTTGTTTGCGATTGAAGCGATCATGGTGTGGACGCGATCGGTGAGAAGTTGGTGCTGGTGCTCTTCTTCCTTGACGTATCCGACTGATCTAGCGGTTGATCCAAAGTCAGTGATCTGCTGGGCAAGACCGCGCAGGCCACCGCGATTGATGGTCGCCTCGCCAACCTGTCCTGCAACAAACTGGGCCAGGGTGCCGAAATCTGGTGACTTAAATGCTTTGGCGTAATCGGTCAGAAGGCGCTTAGCAACAAGTTGCAGCATGACGTTGTTATCGCCCTCAAAGGTGACATAGACATCAAGGTCTGCCCTCAGTCCCGTGAGCCTGTGCTCGGCCATAAATCCTTGGCCACCACAGGCCTCTCGACACTGCTGAATAGTGTCGAGTGCATACCAGGTGCTGAGGGCCTTGCTGGCTGCCGATACGGTCTCGAGATCAGATCTGGTTTCCTCAGTGTCATTCTCACCGGTGAATACCGAGTGGAACTGGTTGAGCAATTCCTGGTGGGTGAAGATCTGTGCATAAGTTCTTGCAATCAGGGGGATCAGTCTTCTCTGGTGACGACCATAATCCATGATGGTGCTCTCTTTGCCATCTACCCCATGGAACTGCTTTCTGGCAAGGGAGTAGCGAATAGCTATATCAAGAGCAAGCTTTTGTGCATTGGTGACAGCGCCAGTCAGTGAAACTCTTCCCTGCACCAGTGCACCTAGCTGAGTGAAGAATCTTCTTCCGGGAGATTCAATGGATGATGAATAAGTTCCATCTTTTGAGACGTCTGCGTAGCGATTAAGAAGATTCTCTCTTGGAATTCTCACCTGATTGAAAAACAATCTGCCGTTATCAATTCCGTTTAGTCCACCTTTGAGACCATCGTCCTCAGAGCCAACGCCTGCTAGAAGTTTTCCGTTCTTTCTAATTGGAACAAAGAAAGCGTGAACTCCATGATGCTCACCATTGGTATAGAGCTGAGCAAACACCACTGCGGCTTCACCATGCAGCGCGGCGTTACCAAGGTAATCCTTATAGCTGTGCCTATCTGGTGTGTTAATCACAAACTCTTCAGTTGCCGCGTCGTAGGTTGCGGTAGTACCGATTGATGCAACATCTGATCCATGTCCGGTTTCAGTCATTGCAAAAACACCTGGAGTCTCTAGTGAGGTTGCTCCGGGTAGAAAAGTTTTGTGGTGATAGTCGGTTCCTAAATACAAAATGGCTGAGCCAAACAATCCCCACTGAACGCCAAACTTTATTTGCAATGATGCATCGCCAAAGACAAGTTCTTCAAATGACGAAAGTGATCCTCCTGGATTTCTCTGACCACCAAGCTCTTGCGGGAATCCATATTGGGTTGCATTTTCTCGAACCAGAGTCTTGAGAGCCTTCAGCACCCACTCGCGATGCTTATCCATCGGTGCACCCTCGGGCTTGAACAGCTCCTGCTCAATGATTACTTTCCTGGTGTGACGACGGATATCCGCCCACCGACCGAGAATTCGCTCGCCAACTTCACTGACGTCTAGTCGAAGATCGTTTTCAGACATTTTTCACCTCGGTAATAGTCAAGAACATTGAAAACAAAGGCCGAAGGGGGTTTCTTGAATTTCGTGACCTAGAACAATAGGGCTTAATAGATTGATGAACGTTTTGTAGCAAACCTACAAAGTTAGTTATAGAAATTAGCCATGATAGACAATTCAATCGCCTTGAAACTCGGCGACTTGCTTAGTTGCGAAGGCCTCCATGCCCCGCTGAACATCCCGAGTCGCCATCAAAGTGTTTAGCCGCCTAAACAAATTTTTCTTTTCAGATTCTGTATCACTAGCCCGAGCTGAAGCCAAGGTTGCCTGCACTGCAAGAGGCGCTTGATTGGCTATTTTCTGGGCAATTTCCATTGCCCTGTCCATCAACTTATTGGTCTCGACAACTTCAGTAATCATTCCCATTTCGAGCGCATCAGCAGCAGTCCAGCTGTCGCCGGTGAGCAGGTACCTCATCGCTTTTGAGTGGCCTGCAACTCTAGAAAGACGAATCGTTCCACCGCCAAAAGGAAGTATTCCTCTAGAGACTTCGAGCTGAGCAAATTTTGAGTTATCGGCTGCAATGACAATGTCACTTGCTAGAGCGAGCTCTACACCGAGAGTGAAACAGTTTCCCTGGGTGGCCATCACGACGGGCTTGCTCACCTGCCTGGTTTGTATTCCCCAAGGATCAAGACCACCCTCGGGAACTAGCTGCAAGGTCCCACTTTGCATCTTGGGTCCGACATCATATAGATCAAGACCTGCAGTGAAGTGGTCGCCGTGAGCAAAAACTAAACCAACCCAAAGATCTTTGTCGCTATCAAGTTGACCATAGGCAAGAGCCAATGCGTGCAGAAGCTCTTCGTCTGCCGCATTCATCTTTTCTGGACGGTTAAGTCCGATTAGAAGAATATGTCCTGATTTTTTGACTGTTAGTTTTGCACTCACGATGTACTAAATACTTTCGGTGAGTTGAGCGACTCTTTGTGGGGAAATCTTAAGCAGTACTCCGATGTCACGCATGCTTAGTCCTTCGGTGCGAAGTCTGGCGACAACGTCTCTGACTTCCTTTGAAGCTTGTTCTTGAAGCCTGAGTGACTCTCGCATTTTTTCTTGAGCGGCCTCTAGGTCACACATGATGCCAGGAATGGTTGTTTCGACCTTCAAGATGACGTCACATCTTTCAACGCCTTCTTTTTCAGAGATCATGTCTTTGATTTGTTCGGCAGCTAAATCAAGCCGCCGGCTTGAAATCATCAGGTCACCTAGGGCTGGGACCTTGACCCACCACTGTCCTGCCTTGCGCTCGCACTCGGCTGTTACTTCCATAACTAGAAGACTAACAATCTGAGTGCAGGCTGAATAGACAGAATCTGTCTAGGGTCTATTTACTGGCTCCAGTGCTGAAACCTAATGCAATTTTAGGAAAGTTGAAGAGTGACTAATTTCCCCACTACGCAATCAGCTGCTGGGTTAGCGATGTTGAGGTTGTAAGAGACGAACGCTACTGACGCTTTCTCGGCCAAGTCAGGATTATTGAGCCTGCCAGCACAGAAACCAGAGGTGAGATACCGAGAGCCCAGGCGGCACTGACCCCCCAGATCGCCAGTAGGCCCGTGACCGTGTTGGAGACGACTCCTATCCAGAGCCTGATTCTTCCTCTTCTGGAAAGAATGACGAGCAGAAGATTAAGCAGGCTAAAGCCAACCACTGCAACAAATAGCGTTGCGACAAAGGCCGCGAGGGATTCCATGTCTACAGATTAGCGAGAGCTGGTTTGGGAAAAATTCATTCGCAGTTAAGTCACTAAACTAGCAAGGTGAATAGAGAAGGTGCGCTTAGAGCCTTCAACCACCACAACTATCGAATCCTCTTCCCGGCCAGCGTTTTATCCAACATTGGTACCTGGGCTCAAAGAATTGCTCAGGACTGGTTGGTCCTAGAGCTCACAGGTAGTGCGCAGCTACTCGGTTTGGTTACTGCACTTCAGTTTCTTCCCTCACTTCTGCTCAGCCTTTACGGCGGCGTCTTGGCAGACAGGTTAGATAAGCGGACTCTATTGATGATTACCAACATTGGTGCCGGATTAGGATCACTAACTCTCGGACTCTTGGTTGTCACGGGTGTTGTCGAAATTTGGCATGTTGCCCTGTTGGCTTTTCTGGTTGGGGTATTCAGCGCCTTGGATGCACCAGTGAGGACAAGCTTTAATTCAGAGTTGGTTGGCAAGAGTGATATTCCGAGTGCCATCAGCTTGAACTCAGCAAACTTCAATGCCGGAAGACTGATTGGACCGGCTGCCTCAGGTCTGCTGATTGTTCTTTTTGGAACCGGAATTTCCTTCATTGTTAACTCACTCACCTATGTCGCGGTTGTCATTGCTCTTTCGATGATGCATAAAGAAAAACTCTTTATTGAGGCAAAACCGGATACCTCAGCCAAGCTGAAGCAGGCGATCCAATATGTCCTGAGGCAGAGAGAGCTGAAGCTGGTAATGATTGCGGTCTTCTTTGCCACGACCTTTGGCTTGAACTTTCAGATATTTATGGCAGTGATGGCGACCAAAGAGTTTGGCCTTGGCCCTGCTGAATTCGGACTTTTAGGAAGCATTCTGGCGGCTGGTTCCTTCACCGGTGTATTGGTTTCAGCGCGACTGGAACACCTTCGTGTCCCAAAGTTCGTCATGGCTGGTGGCATTATGTTCGGGCTTCTTTTGGCCATCACCGCCTGGATGCCAAACTACGGCAGCTTTGCCGCAATCCTTCCTATTGTGGGTGGCATAGCGCTTTTGACTTTGATCTCTGCGAACTCTTATGTCCAAACCAACTCTGATCCTGCACTCAGGGGAAGAGTGATGGGAATCTACCTATTGATTTTTATGGGGGGAACTCCAATCGGATCTCCGCTCATTGGCCTGTTTGCGGAGGCGGTTGGTATTCGCTGGGCAATATTTGCCTGCGGTGTCATCGTCCTAATCGCATCTGCAATCATCTACTTCCTGCTGGTAAGAAACCCTGGTCAAGATCCCATTACCGAAGGCTTGCCTGTTATTCCGGAACCAATCAGCTAAAGCTTCTTGTCTTCGGGTGCTGGGATTGCGAGAACTCTCTCACGCTGCTCCTCCAGTTCTATACGACTGGCATAGCTGGCAGGGCTAAAAACCTCATCAAATCCAGCCATCGCACTGGAGGATATGCGTTTGGTTTTCTTCCCAATCTTTGGACTTACAAAAATCACCAGAAGCAGGGTCGCTATGACAATGCATATTGCAAGAAGCCAGTCCATATTCATTAGTATCGCAAAGAATATCCTTCCCCGAGGGGAGAGTTTTGTGGAGACTAGAGGTACCTACATCCCTAGAAAGTAAGGGGGCTGTAGAGCCAACAAGACTGGTGCGAAATCAATTCAAAACCGATGTAAGAAAATTGCTAAGCAGCTAAACATTGATTTGTAAACGAATTTCTGCACACAAATAAAAAACTCCCCCTATTTCTAGAGAGAGTTTTTTGTGGAGACTAGGGGGATCGAACCCCTGACCCCCTGCTTGCAAAGCAGGTGCTCTACCAGCTGAGCTAAGTCCCCGTAGGTGTGCTCCCGTTTAGTGGAAGAGCTCACCGTGGGCCTAGGAGGACTTGAACCTCCGACCTCTTCATTATCAGTGAAGCGCTCTAACCACCTGAGCTATAGGCCCGTAGAGCAAACAAAACCTTACTAGAGATTGCCCTCGCAAACAAACCCCCGCCTAATTGTTGGTGAAGGTCAGCGATATACCGCCAACCAGCTTGGCAATTAGGTTGAAGATTGCTGCATACACAGCCGCCAACGTGGTGGTTAGAACTAAGTTCAGAAGCGACAGTGTTAGTGCAGTTGCCATCACGTTTGAGAATGAAAATTCGCTCTCAAGGTTAAATCCGCTGCCGTCACCCAGGACACTGCTGAGCAGTCCTCCAAGAGATGAGAGAGCTCCAGATGCGGAAAGCACTGCCCAGAGAAGCAGTGCGGTGACGACTATTCCAATGGCAGCAGCAAGTGCTACGAAGAAACCGACCTTGGTCGCTGACCATATGTCGATGGTTCTTAGCTTTAGCTTGATCTGCTTGCGAGGCTCTTGCGGCTTAGCGCTGCGTTCAAAAAGCTTGGCCACTTCTATCCCTCTTCGCTCTCTAGGTTTCGCTCTCTGTTCTTGGCAAGTGACAAAACTGCGTCACCTTCTTCGAACCTAGCAAACACTACACCCATGGTGTCTCGGCCTTTGGCTGGTACCTCGCTGGCCGGTGTTCGCATTACTTTTCCTGATGCCAATACAACTAGTACCTCGTCGGTTTCGTCAACAATTTGTGACCCAACCAAATCGCCGCGCTTCTCATCCAGCTTGGCGACCTTGATTCCTAGGCCTCCGCGATTTTGGACACGGTACTGATCAACGTGGGTGCGCTTCGCGTAACCGCCTTCGGTGACAACAAAGACAAAACCTGCGCTACCAATCACGCAGGCAGATAGCAACTCATCGCCCTTGCGGAATTTCATTCCAGTGACACCAGAGGTGTCTCTTCCCATCGGTCGAAGTGATTCGTTGTCTGCTGAGAAGCAGATTGACATTCCCTTTTTACTAACTAGTAGCAAATGATTATCGTCTTCGACCAGCATCGCGTTGACAACTTCATCGTTTTTACGAAGCTTGATAGCGATAATTCCACCACTTCTTGCAGTGTCATAAAGCTCAAGCTCGGTTTTCTTAACCAGGCCGTTCTTAGTTGCGATTACCAGGTATGGAGCCTGGGTGTAGTCCTTCAGATCTAAAACCTCAACCACACGCTCATCTGATTGCAGGGCTAGCAGGTTGGCGACGTGCTGGCCTTTAGCTTCGCGCGATGCCTCTTGAACCTCGTGGACCTTTGCTCGATAGACGCGTCCCTTGTTGGTGAAAAACATCAACCAGTGGTGAGTGGTTGAGACAATGAAGTTTTGAACAACATCGTCTGCTCTTAGGCTTGCGCCTTTCACTCCCCTGCCGCCGCGGTGCTGAACCCTGTAGCTAGAGCTCTTGGTTCTCTTGATGTAGCCGCCGGCTGTCAGGGTGACAACCATCTCTTCTTCTTTGATTAGGTCTTCTACTCCGACATCGCCATCAGATCCCA